>MDTG01027664.1_pt1 | contig 12523 bp, 11 predicted proteins | sample 811421 | NCBI WGS metagenome assembly MDTG01 (sample SAMN05326645, study PRJNA326480) | marine metagenome | isolation source: seawater | place: Pacific Ocean: South East | collected 2011 | reverse complement strand
TCTAAAATGGTAATAAAGAAAATCGAAAAAATTTTACGATTGTAATAGTCAGACTCATACCAACAAATATGTTAATTAAAAAAGGGAGCGAATGCTCCCAATTAATTTATACCCCCACACTATATCTCATTATAAAAATAGAGGTGCTTTAAATATAGAAAGAATTGTTATTACTTTTTAAAAAACTACTCAAAAAAACTTATACTAATTAATGATTTTATTAAACAAATAAGCTGCCAAACTTCTATTGAATAAAATTATTTTCTACTCTTTTTCTTTATGAGCAGACCAGCCATGTGCTGTTAAAGGCAATATCTTAGAATCATGAGTCACCAAATTTGTTCCAGATTCTTTGTCTACCATATATCCAATCACTGTCATATTAGGATTGGCTTTAATTTTATCGTAATCTTTTTGTGCTATGGTAAAGAGTAATTCATAATCCTCTCCCCCATTTAAAGCACAAGTCACACCATTCAAATTAAATTCTTCCGCAATGGTCATCACCGTAGGATCACAAGGAATTTTTTCTTCATAGACTTGCAATCCCAAATCAGAAGCTTTTGCCAAATGTATTAACTCCGAAGACAAACCATCAGAAATATCAATCATCGAAGTCGGTTTCAACTCCATCTTCTTAAACATCTCTATCACATCTTTTCGAGCTTCAGGTTTAAGTTGCCTTTCTAATAAATACTCAGATCCATGTAAATCAGGCTGCATATTTTTATCTTCCATAAAAACCGCTTTCTCGCGCTCTAAAATCTGAAGGCCCAAATAAGCAGCCCCCAAATCGCCAGTTGTCACAATTAAATCTTTTTCTGATGCACCCGAACGATAAACAATCTCCTCTTCTTTAGCCATCCCCATTGCAGAAATACTAATCAATAAACCCGCAGTTGAGCTCGTGGTATCCCCACCAATTAAATCCACCTTATAATGTTCACAAGCCAATTTAATTCCATTGTATAACTCCTCAACTGCCTCAACTGGAAATCGGTTAGACAATGCCAATGACACCGTGATCTGTGTAGGCACTACATTCATCGCGCAAATGTCAGATAAATTAACCACGACAGCCTTATACCCTAAATGCTTCAATGGAGCGTAAGCCAAATCAAAGTGAACACCCTCTATCAACAAATCAGTAGAAACCACCTGACATAAATCACCAAATTTTATCACCGCAGCATCATCACCAACACCTATTAAAGTACTATCATTATAGTGCTTTATATCTTTTGTAATTTTGTCTATTAAACCAAATTCACCCAAACTTGATATAGGTGTAAATTCTTGCTCTTTATTTTCAAATATACTCATGGCGCAAAATTACATTTTTTATGATAGGAGATGCTAAAAAATAAAATCTAAAAGAGATATATTTCGTAACTTTGCGCATTGAAATAGACTTGTTTACAATAAGTTTAAAATAACGATTCGCTAAAATATGGTTAGTGTAACTGAAAAAGCAAAAAAGAAAATCTTCTCTCTACTTGAAGAAGAAGGTCTTGGTAAAGATGCCTTCATTAAAGTAGGGGTATCTAGTGGAGGATGTTCTGGCTTATCCTACAAGCTCGACTTCACAAAAGACAAGTCTGAAGACGATAAAATTATTGAAGACAACGATGTTCGCATCTTGGTCGATAAAAAAAGCCTGCTTTATTTAGCCGGTACTGTATTAGATTTTTCGGGAGGGCTAAACGGAAAAGGATTCACTTTTAATAACCCAAACGCTACAAGAACTTGTGGCTGCGGAGAAAGCTTTGCAGTGTAAACTGCTTCATTTAATTAAGTTATAAGTTGACAGAAGAAGATAAATTATTAAACGAAGTAACTTCAGCCGAATATAAATATGGCTTTGTTACCGATATTGATTCGGACACCATTAAAAAAGGTCTGAATGAAGATGTGATTCGTTTGATTTCAATGAAAAAAAACGAACCAGAATGGTTGTTGGAATGGAGACTAGAAGGTTTTAAGAAATTCAAACAGATGACTGAGCCTGAATGGGCTAATGTCAACTATGATAAACCAGATCTTCAAGCAATATCATTCTACTCAGCGCCTAAACCTAAAAAGACTCTTGAGAGTTTAGACGAGGTTGATCCTGAGCTATTAAAAACGTTCGAGAAACTAGGCATCTCTATAGATGAGCAAAAAAAGCTTACCGGTGTAGCAGTCGATATTGTAGTTGATTCCGTTTCTGTAACTACTTCATTTAAAGATAAATTAGCCGAATTGGGAATTATTTTCTGTTCGATTAGTGAAGCTATACAAGAGCATCCAGACTTGGTGCGTAAATATATTGGCAAAGTTGTTCCTCAAACGGATAACTTTTACGCTGCCTTAAATTCAGCTGTATTTACAGACGGCTCTTTCTGCTATATTCCTAAAGGCACACGTTGCCCTATGGAGCTATCCACATACTTCCGAATCAATCAAGCCGGAACAGGGCAATTTGAACGTACGCTTTTAATTGCTGATGAAGGCTCCTATGTTTCTTACTTGGAAGGATGTACAGCTCCATCTAGAGATGAAAATCAATTGCATGCTGCTGTGGTCGAATTAATCGCTTTGGATGATGCAGAGATTAAATATTCAACCGTTCAAAACTGGTATCCTGGAGATAAAAAAGGTAAAGGAGGCGTTTTCAACTTCGTTACAAAAAGAGGGATTTGCCATAAAAATGCAAAAATTTCATGGACGCAAGTAGAAACTGGCTCTGCTGTAACTTGGAAGTACCCTTCTTGTATATTAAAAGGTGACAATTCTATTGGAGAATTCTTCTCGGTAGCGGTAACCAATAATTACCAACAAGCCGATACAGGTACTAAGATGATTCACGTGGGTAAAAACACCAAGAGCACAATTATCTCAAAAGGGATTTGTGCAGGCCATAGTAATGGGAGCTACCGTGGCTTAGTAAAGATTATGAAGGGTGCTCAAAATGCTCGTAACTTCTCGCAATGTGATTCACTATTGATGGGTGACACTTGTGGCTCACACACCTTCCCTTATATAGAAGTGAAAAATAAATCAGCACGGATAGAACACGAAGCTACCACCTCTAAAATTGGAGAAGATCAACTCTTTTACTGTAACCAAAGAGGAATTGGAACCGACGAAGCTATAGGACTGATTGTAAACGGATACTGTAAAGATGTACTCAACCAACTTCCTATGGAATTTGCCGTGGAAGCACAAAAATTACTTTCACTTTCATTAGAAGGAAGTGTAGGTTAAACCTAAGATATAGAAAATGCTCAAGATACAAGACTTAAAAGTTGAGATTGAAGGAAAAGAAATTATTAAAGGACTCAGCTTAGAAATTAACAAAGGGGAAGTTCACGCTATAATGGGCCCAAACGGTGCAGGTAAAAGTACTCTTTCTGCTGTTATCGCTGGTCGCGAAGAATATGAAGTTACAGGAGGGTCTATCGAATTCAACGGCAACAACATTATGGATTTAGCTCCTGAAGAAAGATCTCATGCAGGTATTTTCTTATCTTTCCAATACCCTGTGGAAATCCCGGGTGTTTCGGTAACCAACTTTATCAAAACCTCCCTCAATGAGAGTCGCAAAGCTAAAGGTTTAGAGCCTTTGCCAGCAAAAGACTTATTAAAGATGATGCGAGAGAAACAACAATTATTAGAAATGGACAAGCAATTTATGTCGCGCTCTATTAACGAAGGTTTCTCTGGTGGTGAAAAAAAACGTAATGAGATTTTCCAAATGGCAATGCTAGATCCTAAGCTTGCTATTTTAGATGAAACAGATTCTGGCTTGGATATCGATGCTTTAAGAATTGTTGCCAATGGAGTAAACAAACTCAAAAGTAAAGATAATGCTGTTATGGTAATTACACATTACCAACGTCTTTTAGATCATATCATCCCAGATTTTGTCCATGTTTTATTCGATGGAAAAATCGTAAAGTCGGGCGACAAAACCTTAGCACTTAAACTAGAAGCAAAAGGTTACGACTGGATTAAAGAAGAAATTGAAGCTTAAAAAAAGTAAGTCTTGAAACTACAAGAAAAATTAATTAGTTCTTATGATAAGTTTAGTCAAAGCTTAAAATTCTCTGAAACTAACAGCTTGCGTAAAATGCGTGCTTTAGGAATTGAAATTTTTGAAAATAACGGCTTTCCTACAACTGATGATGAAGAATGGAAATACACTTCACTCAATAAAAACGTTAAACGCGATTATAATTTTGGAGCTGAATCTAGTCTCAACATTAAATTAGAAGACATAGATCGATTTCTAGTTACAGGAATTGATTCATACAAACTCGTTTTTGTAGACGGTATTTTTAATGCGTCTCTTTCAAATACAAATTCTCAGGATAAATTCTTTGTTACAAACTTAAAGGATGCCTTCAAAGGAGATTCTGAAATCTTTAACGAGTACTTCGGTAAGATAGCCGATACTCAACAAAGTATGGTTGCTTTAAATACAGCCTTTGCTCAAGAAGGTTCTTTCGTATATGTTAAAGCAGGAGCAGTTGTGGATAAGTTGATACAAATATTATATATCAGTAGCAATAACAGTTATTCGATGATAAACCAAGTGCGTAACTTATTTGTAATTGGAGACCGTGCAGAAGTGCAAATTTTAGAGCGGCATCAATCTTTAAGTGATAATTACGTATTTACAAATGTGGTTACAGAAACTTCAGTTGGAAACGAAGCAAATTTCAAGCACTTTAAAATACAAAACGATCAAAATACAGCAACGCTTATAGATAGTTCATTTGTAAAGCAAGAAGCCAATAGTACTGCTTTAGTTGATACATTTGCTTTTAGTGGAGAACTTATTCGAAACAATCTACACTTTAAATTTGCTGGGGAACATGCTGAGGCAAACATGGATGCTATTACTTTATTGAAAGGTTCTAGCTTGGTAGATCACCATACTTTTGTTGATCATGCAGTATCTAACTGTCAATCAAATCAGTTGTACAAAGGCATTTACGACGATAAATCGAAAGGGGTGTTTAACGGAAAAGTAATGGTGCGTAAAAACGCACAAAAAACAAATGCTTTTCAACAAAACAATAATCTTTTGCTAAGCGATTTTGCGGGTATTGACACAAAACCTCAGTTGGAAATTTTTGCTGATGATGTTGCTTGTTCTCACGGTTGTACGATTGGTCAACTCGATGATGAAGCTTTATTTTACATGCAGTCAAGAGGTATTCCTGAAAAAGAGGCCAAAGCATTCTTGATGTTTGCTTTTGCTGGAGATACTCTTAAAAATATTACTATTCCACAACTTAAAGAACAGTTGATCAACTTAATTGCTCGCGAGCTAAAAGTGGACTTGGAGTTGAATGAAGAAAACCTTTAATGGCTTTAAATATTCAAAATATACGTGCGCAATTTCCGGCACTTCACCAAGAAGTAAATAGTCGCCCTCTTGTCTATTTCGACAATGGAGCAACCAGCCAAAAGCCACAAATAGTTATAGATGCAATTTCAAATTATTACCGCATAGAGAATAGTAACATCCACCGTGGTGTGCACTTCTTAAGTCAACAAGCAACAGATAAATACGAGGCAGCTCGTGAAGCAGTTCGACGTTTTATCAATGCCAGCTCGATAGAAGAAATCATTTTCACTCGCGGAACTACGGAAGCTATCAATTTGGTTTCTTCCTGTTTGGCGAGATCTCTTTTTAAAGAAGGTGATGAGATTATTATTTCGGCAATTGAGCATCACTCCAATATTGTTCCATGGCAAATGGCATGTGAGCAATCGGGTGCTATTTTAAAAGTTATTCCCGTACTAAATTCTGGTGAGCTCAACATGGATGCTTACCGCGATTTACTCAACAAGAAGACTAAACTAGTTGCTGTAAATCATATTTCGAACGCTTTGGGAACAATAAATCCAATAGAAGAAATCATCTCTCTAGCACATGCTAAAGAAGCCTTAGTTTTAATTGATGGCGCACAAGCTGTCCCACACACTAAAGTAGATGTGCAAACGTTAAATGCAGATTTTTACTGTTTCTCTGCACATAAAATGTACGGGCCTACAGGTGTTGGTATACTTTATGGAAAGAAAAGAATTCTAAAAAAAATGCCCCCTTATCAAGGTGGTGGGGAAATGATTAAAGAGGTCTATTTTGAAGGTACAACCTACAATGATTTGCCTTTTAAATTTGAAGCTGGGACACCAAATATCGCTGGAGGTATAGGTATGGAAGCTGCCATTCGTTTTATTGAGGAAATTGGTATAGAAAACATCGCTATGCAAGAGGCTGATCTATTGGCTTACGCTACAAATAAATTAAAAGCAATGTCTGGTATTCGTTTTATAGGTGAAGCAAAAAATAAGGCGGGATTGATTTCCTTCATTATGGAAGGTATACATCCATATGATGCTGGATCCGTATTAGATAAATTAGGCGTTGCCATCCGTACTGGTCACCTTTGTGCACAACCCATAATGGATCGTTTTGGTATTCCTGGTACAATGCGCGTTTCCTTTGCAGTATACAACACTAAAGAAGAAATTGATATATTCTTAGCAGGACTTGAAAGAATTAAACTAATGTTCGGATAAATGACAATTCAAGAGATACAAGAAGAAATTATCGAGGAATTTAATATGTTCGACGATTGGTTGCAGAAATACGATTACTTGATTGAGTTGAGTAAAGATATTCCTCAGCTGGAAGAGGTATTCAGATTAGAAGAAAACCTAATCAAAGGATGTCAATCTAAAGTTTGGCTATACGCAACTAAAGAAAATGACACTGTACGTTTTAAGGCTGACAGTGACGCTATTATTACCAAAGGCATTATAGCTCTCTTAGTACGTGTATTCGACGGACAGAAATGTCAAGATATACTCGATAACGAATTATACTTCATCAATGCAATAGGGCTCAAAGAACACTTGTCTATGACTCGTTCTAATGGGTTATTATCAATGATTAAACAAATGAAATTTTACGCCTTGGCTTTTCAAGCAAAATAGTATTTAGCTTAAACTGAAAAAGACAAAGACGAAAACAAATTATTTATGACTGAAAGCTGAAAGTAGGAAAAAAATGATGAACGAAGACCAAATGCAAGCCTTAGGAGAAAAAGTAGTAGAAGTAATAAAAACTATTTATGATCCTGAAATTCCAGTTGATATTTACGAACTTGGTTTAATTTACGATGTACGCGTAAGTGACGAGGGTGATATCGAAATTGATATGACTTTAACCTCACCTTCTTGTCCTGTAGCTGAAACTATGCCTGAAGAAGTAAAAGAAAAAGTAAGCTCACTAGACGAAGCTGAAAATGTAAAAGTAATCATGGTTTTTGAACCTACTTGGACTAAAGATATGATGAGTGAAGAGGCAAAACTAGAGTTAGGATTCCTTTAATCAATTAGCAATGAATAATGATTGATGACTAATTATTAGTCCGAAGAGAATTAACTTTTAATTTTGGGATAAAAACATTCACATTTCATAAGTAAACTGACTACTGTATTCTATCTAATGAATTCAAAAATATGAACGAAATCATTAATAAAGTTGAACAGTCGGGATTGATCACTCTTAATCTAGAGGATTATTATGATCTGAATAAGAGAGTATTTATCGACTTAAAAGACCACTTGTACCAAGGGCTTATTCTTCGTGAGCGAGACTTTCGTGCCTTTGTAAAATCTAATGATTGGTCGCAATACCAAGATTGTAATATCGCAATCGATATTACTAATGATGCAATTGTTCCGGCTTGGGCATTTATGCTCGTAGCTGCTGCTGTTTCTACTTACGCCAAAACAGTAATCAAAGGCTCTCTAAAAGATCTTAACAAGCACTTATACACACAAGCAATACAAACCATTGACTTAAGCGAATTACAAGACAAGTTTGTAATCATAAAAGGCTGTTCTAATCGCCCTGTTCCAGAATCAACTTATGTTGAAATATGCAAACTGTTGCAACCCGTAGTAAAGACCTTAAGCTATGGGGAGGCTTGTTCTAAAGTCCCTTTATATAAAAAGAAGAATTCTAATTTATAGTCACTGATAAGTTTGAAGCTTAAGCAAAAAAATTATTATTTACAGCATGCTATCTAGTATCCTAACACGATAAAAGGCTTAATTAAGATCCTCAGAAAGCAATTTGAACTCTAATCTAGGAGACATTTTCTCGTAAACCATTCGGTAAACAGAATCGGTAATTGGCATGTGCACCCCAAGATCCTTATTAATTTCTTTGATACATTTTACTGCATAATAGCCTTCGGCAATCATATTCATATCAATCTGAGCAGCTTTTACAGAATATCCTTTCCCTATGTAGGTTCCGAAAGTTCTATTACGACTAAATTTAGAATACGCAGTAACCAATAAATCGCCTAAATAGGCAGAATCTTTTATATCTCGATTGATAGGATGTACCTTGTCAACAAAACGTTTTATCTCGCGAATAGCATTGGAAATTAAAACCGAAAGAAAATTATCTCCGTAACCTAAGCCGTGGGCTATACCTGCTGCTACAGCAATAACATTTTTAAGTACTGCCGAATATTCTGTTCCATAAATATCATCTGAAATCGTCGCTTTAATAAATCTACACCTCAACTGTTCTACCATAAACTCAGCTACAGAAGTATCTTCACAAGCAACTGTTAGATAAGATAAACGCTCTAAAGCTACCTCTTCGGCATGGCAAGGTCCGGTAATTACACCAACTTGGTTAACAGGAACCTGGTATTCATTCTGAATATATTCACCAACAATTTGATTGTACTCAGGGATAATTCCTTTTATAGCCGAGAAGAAAATCTTCTTACTTAAATCTATCTCTAATTCCGATAGGGTAACATGTAAAAAAGCTGAGGGAACAGCTAAAATAATAACATCCGCTTGATCGCAAATAGCTTTTAAATCGTTACTTACCTTTACTATATTAGTATTTATACGCACATCACTTAGATAACGTGGATTATGTTCTGTTTCTTTAATATGTTGTACTGCTTCTTCATTACGCATCCACCACAAAAGTCTATCTACATTATTAGATAACATCTTTACTATTGCAGTTGCCCAACTACCTCCCCCTATAACGGCTATTTGTTTCTTAGTAATCATTTATTTTGCTCTCAAATGAAAATCAATTTTTCCTTTTTGATCCATAATTAATATAAAGGATTCTATAAAAGAAATGATTTGTGATTCAGCCTCAAAGTTAATCTTTTCAGTATCATCACTTGGCTTATGGTAATCATTATGATTTCCAGTCCACATATGAAGCGCAGGAATGCCAGCGTGATAAAAAGCCGCATGATCAGAAGGTCCATCTTCACGATTTTTTAAGGTAAAAGGAAAGGCTTTACAAGCCGATTCTTGTAGAGTTGGCTTCCAGCTCTTAGAGCTACCTATCCCTTCAATGGTTAAGGGCATACCTTCTTCCATACGCCCCACCATATCCATATTTATTACAAAGTTTATTTGGCTAAGCGGCAGACTTGGCTCTGCAACAAAATATTGAGATCCCAGTAAGCCTTTTTCCTCTGCAGAAAATGCGATAAATAAATAATTATTTTTCTCTTGAAGCTTGTTATTTTTTAAAAAATAAGCCAACTCTAATACAGCAGCAGTACCACTAGCATTATCATCTGCTCCATTGTGTATTTTTCTAGGCCCCTTATACATTGAACCCTGGCCACCGTAGCCTAAATGGTCATAATGCCCACAAATAACAACTGTATTTTCTGAAGCATTATCCAAGTAACCAATAACATTATGAGCTTGAGAAGACACCTCATACTGACTTACAGTTAAGCTTGCATTTTCAACTAAACCAACTGGAACATCTTTAAAAGATGAAGATTTCAAAAAGACTACAGGTATACCTATACTTTGGATTCGATTAAAACTAGATGAGGGCACTTTAAATCCTTTTTGTGAGCTATATAAAAGCAATGCGACTGCTCCTCTATAGAGTGCCTCTATAGCTCGACTTAATAAATCAGGAGCTTCAAAACCTAAGTTTTTTGGACTCGTGATATCTATTAAGGCTATGTAATCATTAATGTTGAGGTCTAAGTTTTCATAATCTGAGTATCCGCTGCTAGGCTTGTGTATTCCATATCCGGCAGAAAAAACAGGAACATCTATAATACTGGCATTTGCAGATAAATAGATAGGGTAAAAATGATGATTTAATTTTAAATGTTTATTATTTATACGCAGAGTCGTTTTATTTGGTTTTTGTTTTACCTGCTCGAAATAGGAAAACGCTTGAACAAAGCCATCTGTACCTTTGGGTGTTAGGCCTATCTCATTCATTCTTTTAGACAGATAATCTCTTGCTTTAATTTCTCCTGATGTGCCTGGGTTTCTGCCTTCCATCTGATCGCTTGCCAGAGTAGAAACGTCTACTTTAAGTCTTTTAACTGCCTTTTTATTTATCTTTTCACAATCTTGTGAAAGCGCTATAAACGAAAAGAGAAAACTTAGAAGTAGTAACGTATTTTTCATAAGTGATTTATAAGAGGTATCAAATATAAGATATTCTTTAAGGCTAAAAACTAACTAATAGGTACAAAGTAATTTACTTTATTAAAGTCTAAAAACAATGGTATAATCCTCTAAAGGAAATAATTACTTGCTGGTGCTAATGTTATAAAAAAATACTCGAGTTTCTTTGAGTATTTTTTAGTAAGCTCTATTAGGATTTCCTTCTACGTAGTACATAAATGCTTTATTAACCACCTTATTTCCTCCAGGAGTTGGATAATCCCCAGTAAAATACCAGTCCCCCTTATTATTCGGACATGCTTGGTGTAACTCATCAATTCCTTGGAATATAATTTCCACTTCTGCATTAATGCCATCAGTAAGAAGGAGTTCAACACATTTAACAGAAATCTCTTCTGGCGTAAAAGGCTTATATATATCTTTTACGTAATTAACCACTTCTTCTTTCGGAAGGTCTATTTGTGCTTTACAGCGCTGATATACGTCTTTAATTACCATTTCCATCCCTCTTTCCTTCAACAACTCTATGGCAGCTCTAAATGCAATAAAGTCCCCCATGCGAGCCATATCGATACCATAACAATCAGGGTAACGAATTTGCGGAGCAGAAGAGATAATCACAATTTTTTTAGGATTTAAACGATCTAGTATTCTAAGTATACTTTTCTTAAGTGTTGTGCCTCTTACAATACTATCATCGATCATAACTAGATTATCGGTACTACTTACCTGACCATAAGTAATATCGTAAACATGACCTACAAGGCTATCACGATTACTATCGTCGGTAATAAAAGTTCTAAGCTTGGCATCTTTAATGGCAATTTTCTCTATACGAGGACTTACAGAAAAAATTTCTCTAATCTTTTCTGTGGTAGCGTTTTTGCCTAAATCCAAGATCATTTGAGCTTGTTTTTCTTTATACAAATCTTCCATTCCTTTTACCATACCATAAAAGGCCGTTTCGGCTGTATTTGGAATGAACGAGAAGACAGTATTTTTCAAATCACCTCCAATACTTTTCATTACTTTAGGGCAAATCAATTTACCAAGCTCTTTGCGTTCTCGATAAATATCTGCATCATTTCCTCTAGAGAAATAAATGCGTTCAAAAGAGCAGGCTTTATTTTCTATAGGCTCAGTAATTTGATCCATACTTACCCGGCCATCTTTTTTAATGATTAATGCATGACCCGGAGTAATTTCAGAGATGGTTTCTTTAGAAACATTCATGGCTGTTTGAATAACAGCACGCTCTGAAGCGACCACTACAATTTCATCATCTTTATAGTAGAATCCTGGGCGAATTCCAGCAGGATCTCTCAAAGCAAAAGCATCTCCATGACCCATTAAACCGCACATTACATAACCACCATCCCATTTTTTAGCAGAGTTGATTAATACATTTTGAACATTTATTTTTGAAGCAATAAATTTAGACATCTCACGCTTTGAGGATATTTCATCTTTATGCTTATAGTATAGCTCATCATTTTCTTCATCTAAGAAATGACCAATTTTTTCCAGTATGGTAACAGTATCAGATTTCTCTTTAGGATGCTGTCCCAATTCAATCAATTGATTAAAAAGCTCATCTACATTTGTCATATTAAAGTTACCCGCCAAAACAAGATTTCTTGTCATCCAATTATTCTGACGCAAAAAAGGATGGCAATGTTCAATACTATTTCCACCGAAAGTACCATAACGAAGATGCCCTAGAAATAGTTCTCCAGAAAAGGAAACATTTTCCTTTAGCCATTGAACATCTTTCAATTTTCCGGGGTGCTTTTCTTCTAAATCTTCAAATTTCTTATTAATGTAGGTAAAAACATCTTGTACAGAGTTCGTTTTATTAGAACGGTAACGAGAAATAAATCTTTTTCCCGGCTCTATATCGAGCTTAATATTAGCCAAACCAGCTCCATCTTGTCCACGGTTAACCTGTTTTTGCATTAACAGATACATTTTATTTAAACCATAAAGAGAGGTCCCGTACTTTTTCTGATAATACTCTAAT
>MDTG01414264.1_pt1 | contig 12524 bp, 10 predicted proteins | sample 811421 | NCBI WGS metagenome assembly MDTG01 (sample SAMN05326645, study PRJNA326480) | marine metagenome | isolation source: seawater | place: Pacific Ocean: South East | collected 2011 | reverse complement strand
TTTATAGACACTAGTAAAGAAGGTGAGCTTGTAAAAGCTTTAATGAATAACTTTGCAATTGCGGTTTCATTAGGCTTGCAATATGGAGTGCCACTAGATGAATTTATAAGTGCATTTGTAGGTACAAAATTTGAACCATCTGGCAAAGTTCATGGCAATGATAGAATTTTAACAGCTTCTTCAATACTAGATTATATTTTTAGAGAATTAGCTATTTCATATCAAAATAGAGAAGATCTTGCGCACACACCATCAATTGGTTCCTCTGAAAACTCAATACTAGATGAACAAGGATCAGATGACCAAAATCAACTGTTAAAAATTGTTAAAGACATTACAAGCAAAGGATTTGTAAGAAATAACTATAAAAAAAATCTTGTAGATCTTTCAGATGTCAAAATAAGTCTTAAAGGTAAGAAATAATTTATTTTTTTAATTTTAGAGTTAAATTTAGTTCTTTTAATTGATCATTGCTAACATTTGAAGGTGCATTCATCATTAAATCTTGTGCATTTTGATTCATTGGAAACATAGTTATTTCTCTTATATTTTTTTCATTAGCCAACAACATTACTATTCTATCTATACCAGGAGCAATTCCTCCATGCGGAGGTGCTCCATAACTTAATGCATTGATCATACCACTAAATTTATCATCAACATCTTTTTTACCATATCCTGCAATTGAAAAAAGTTTGTACATTAATTCTGGAATATGATTTCTTATAGCACCAGATGAAAGTTCTATTCCATTACAAACAATGTCATATTGATAAGCTAGTATATTGAGTGGTCTTTCAAAATCTATTTTTGCAATTTCACCTTGAGGCATAGAAAAAGGATTATGACTAAATTTTATTTTTTTAGTTTCTTCATCAGTTTCAAACATAGGATAATCTACAATCCAACAAAAAGCGAAAATATTTTCATCAATCAAATCTAATTCTTTTGCAATTTTATCTCTAGCAAGCGAAGTAATTTTTTCTAATTCATTTTGTTTATTACAAGCTAAAAAAATACTATCACCAACTTTAGCATTGGTATTTTTCATTATTTCTTCTAAAGCCGCTGGTGAAAAAAATTTACCTACAGGTCCTTTTGCAGAAATTTCTTTATCTTTTTCAAAGGTAAAATATGCCAATCCTGACGCACCTTGCTCTTTTGCCCATCTATCAATATTATCAAAAAAACTTCTAGGTTTATCTTTTGTATTTTTTGTAACTATACATCTTACATTAGAGCCAGATTTAACAAGTTTTTTAAATATATCAAAAGTTACATCGTCTCTACTAAAGACTTCAGTTATATCGTTTATAATAAGTGGATTCCTTAAATCAGGTTTATCACTTCCATACTTAAGTAAAGCATCTGAATATGAAATTTTTGGAAATTTATCATACATTAATTTCTTATTCGAAAATTTTTTAAAAGTTTTTACAAGTAATTTTTCAACAACATCAAAAACGTCTTGTTGTTCCACAAATGACATTTCTAAATCTAATTGATAGAATTCTCCTGGACTTCGATCTGCACGCGCATCTTCGTCTCTAAAACAGGGTGCGATTTGAAAATATTTGTCAAAACCTGAAACCATAATTAATTGTTTAAATTGCTGAGGAGCTTGTGGTAATGCATAAAATTTTCCAGGATTTAATCTGCTTGGAACAAGAAAATCTCTAGCACCTTCAGGACTTGATGAAGTTAAAATTGGAGTCTGAAATTCTAAAAATCCTAATTTATTCATTTCCTCCCTAATAAAAGAAATTACTTTCGATCTAAGAATAATATTTTCATGAATTTTTTTTCTTCTCAAATCTAAAAAACGATATTTTAGTCTTATTTCTTCTGCATATTCCTGATCGCTAAAGACTGGCATTGGAAGTTCTTTACATTTTCCTAAGATCTCATAACTTTTGATTGAAACTTCTATTTCACCTGTTTCAATATCTTTGTTGACCGTTTCACTCGATCTATTAACAACTTTTCCGTTAACCTGAATTACTGTTTCTAATTGTGTTTTTTCAATATCTTTAAAATGTTTATTTTCTTTATCAATAATACATTGAGTTATTCCGTAGTTGTCTCTTAAATCGATAAATAACAGATTGCCATGGTCACGTTTTTTATTAATCCACCCTGCTAGTAATACATCATTACCAACATCTTTTTTTCGTAATTCATTACAATTATGACTTCTATATTTTCCCAATTAATTTCCTAGTGCCTCTTTAATAATTTTAAAATCAATAGATTTTTTTTTTTTTAAACTTATCTGATCAATTTTATATATGAAATCAAATATTTTACTATAGGATCTATCTATTCGTTTTATTATGTAATCGATTAATTTTTTGTCTATAGATATTTGCCTATCAGATAAATTTTTTAGAATTAATGCAAACATCAAATCGTCATCTGGATTTTCTATTTTAGAGAGATAAAAATTTTTTAATCTTGATTTTAAATCAGAGAGTTCAAAATTTAAATTCACAACTGGTACATTAGATGTAATTATAAGTTGTTTATTTTCAGATTCGATTACATTTATTAAACTATAAAGAAATTTTTCATTTATTGTAAGATCTAAATCTTCTAAGATAATATTTTCATACAATTTTGTTTTTTTTAACAAATCATCATTAAGATCGTTTTTCGAGATCTTAAGTCCTTTATTTTTTTCTAAAAAAATATTTATAAGATGAGATTTTCCAGAAAATTTATCACCAACGATATTTAAGAATTTGCCATTATATTTAGACCAATCTTTAATTAAATTAAAAGCATGTTCATTACTTTTCGATACATAAAAATCTAAATTTTTAAAATTTTGCTCAAAATCAAAACTAAGAATTAGTTGATTTAACTTATTCATTTTAAAATCCAAATTTTATTTTTTATATTCAAGTAATAGCCCAATCTTTGCATTTCATTTATAAATGAATTTGGAGTTCCATTAAAAATTACTTTATAATATATTTTTTCATTATCTAGTTTTGTGACAAAAAAAGATGAAACTAAATCAAATTTTTTTATTGTATTCTCAAAACTTTCTATTTTTTTATCGTCAGTGCTTTTAATTGCAATAGTCAGTGGTAACTTTATTGATGTATTAATCTGATTTTCACTTTTCCAATAATCTTCATAAACAATCTTTAATTGTTTTATTACCTCAAATATATCTTCTTTATTAAAATTTTTAAAATCACGATTATCTAATACCATTTTATCAGATAACTTTATTTTTGATAAAACTCTTAAATCATCGTTATTCATGTAAATTAATGAAATAATAAAACTTTCTAAAGAATACTTATTTATGATTTCATTAAAATCATATTCTTCTAAAAAATCATATTTTGATCTTATTAACTGAAGATCATCTAAATCTTCTGATGGCAAAATATAAGTTAGATGATTTTTATCATCTATCATTTTAGACCAATTATTAAAAAAAATATTTTCTGAGAATAAAATAAGATCTTCTTTTTTTTCATCGATAATCAGCGGAATGAATAAAACTTTTTTATCTTTTGGTTGCGAAGGAAAAATATTATTTTGCTCCAAAAGAGTAAAAATTTTTTTTTTATTAAAGGAAACATCTAAATTTACATAATAGATATTATCGATAAACTTTTCCTCTTTTATTGAAAAACTATCTATTATTGTTTTTATATTAGATAATGTAAAATTATTTAATTTATCTTGATCACTTGATTTCGTTATGCTTAAAATTAAATTCTTAAATGCAATCTTAAAGCCTTCATCCATCACATCTGTTTTCTGGAAATTCATATTAAATTTCTTTGAAATTTCAATATTTTTAATATCAAAACTTTCAGCGTATAAATAACTTGTGGAAAAGAAAATTTTAAATAAAGCTAATATTAATATAATCAGATATATATTTGTTTTGAGTATTGAGAATTTACTTTTCATAATTATAAATATAAATGAATAAAAAAAACTTAACCTATAAAAAAAGTGGAGTAAATATTACTGCTGCTGATAGTTTTATAAAATTCATATCCTCAATAAATACAAAGGATAAAGGCAAAAAAAAGTTCTCAAATATAGGCGGATTCGGTTCTATTACTGAAATTCCCAAAAATTTTAAAAAACCAAAGATAGTAGCCTGCACTGATGGAGTTGGCACTAAAATTGAGATTGCCAATTTTTTCAAGAAATTTGATACAATTGGGATAGATTTGGTCGCGATGAGTGTGAATGATCTTATTGTGCAAGGAGCTAAGCCTTTAATTTTTTTAGATTATATTTCTATCAATAAAATTGATAATTCTAAATTAAAGTCAATCATTAAAGGTATAGTTAAAGGATGTAAAATATCTAGTTGTGAGCTAGTGGGTGGTGAAACTGCCGAAATGCCAGGTACCTACGAAAAAAATAAATTTGACATAGCTGGTTTTGCTGTGGGGCTCGTTGATCAGGACAAAATCTTAAGTAAGGAAAAAATTAAAAACGGTGATTTAGTTATAGCAATTCCTTCTAGTGGACTACACTCAAATGGTTATTCTTTAGTTAGGTATTTAATAAAAAAAAATAAAATTCAAATAAGAAATAAGATTTATTTTAAGAAAGAATTATTAAAACCAACAAAAATTTATGTGAAAGAAGTTCTTCAACTTATTAATAAAAAACTGATTAATGGTTGTGCACACATAACTGGAGGTGGATTATCTGATAATATAAAGAGAATTATACCTGAAAATTACACAGCTGAAATCGATTTAAATAAAATAAAAGTTTTAGATATCTTTAAATGGATAAAAAAAAATAATGTTTCTAATAAAGAAATGCTTAAAACTTTCAATTGTGGTGTTGGGTTTTGTTTAGTAATTAATCCAAAAAATATCTCAACTGTAAAAAAATATTTTTCAAATGAATATAAACCATATGTGATAGGACGAATATCTAAGGGAAAGAAAAAAGTAAAACTGAATGGTAAAATTAACTGGGTATAAAAAAGCCAAGATTGCTGTATTAATTTCAGGAAATGGAAGTAATTTAAAAAGCCTAATTAGATTTTCAAATCTAAAAGTATCTCCTATTTCAATAAATTTGATTATTTCTAACAATCCTAAATCCAGAGGATTAAGATTTGCAAAAATTTATAAAATTAAAAAAAAGGTTTTTGACTTAAAAAAAAAGAATTTAGGGGAAAAAAAAATGCTTAAGTATATTAAAAAAAACGAAATTGATCATATCTGTCTTGCTGGATTTATGAAAATTTTATCTAAAAATTTTATCAAGAGTTTTAAAGGTAAAATATTAAATATTCATCCCTCATTATTGCCAAAATATAAAGGTTTAAATACTCATAAACGAGTAATAGAAAATAGAGAAAAATATACTGGTTGTACTGTCCATTTTGTGACGCCGGAATTAGATTCTGGAAAAATTATCATTCAAAAGAAAATTAGAATTAATAAAAAGGACACTTCTCATATAATTAAAAGAAAAGTTTTGGCTGAGGAGCATAAACTTTATCCAAAAGCAATAATGAGGATATTTAATCGTTAAAAAAAAAATTAATTTCAATTTTTGCATTTTCAGCACTATCTGATCCATGAACTGAGTTTTTATCAATTGAAATTCCATATTTTTTTCTTATTGTTCCTTCTAAAGCATCTTTGGGGTTAGTAGCTCCCATTAGCTCTCTGTTTGCAAGGATCGCATTTTCCTTTTCAAGAACCATAACAATAATTGGTCCAGAGGAAAGATATGAACACAAGTCGCTGTAAAAAGGCTTTGTTTCATGCACTTTATAAAATTTTTCCGCTTCAATTTTTTCTAATTGTATTTTTTTTTCTTTGATAATAGCAAAACCATTATTTTTAAAAATTTCTTTAATCTCACTGTCTAAATTTCTTTCTACAGCATCAGGTTTAATTATTGATAGTGTTTGTTCTAAATTACTCATAGTTATCCTCAATTAGTTGATTTAATAATCTTACTCCATAACCTGTGGCACCCCCTGAATTCAATGCACCTCCATATTTTGAAAATGCCATACCAGCAATATCTAAATGGGCCCAGGGTGTTTCTTTTAAGATAAATCTCTGCAAAAATTGTGCTGCTGTTGTAGATCCAGCTCCACCAACGTAATTGATATTTTGCATATCAGCATTTTTAGAGTTTATTAATTTGTCATAATTTTTGTGTAACGGCATTCTCCATAATTTTTCATCCACTCTTTCTCCAGCATCTATTAATTGTTTTGCTAACTTATCATTGTTTGAAAAAAGTCCTGCAAATTCTGAACCTAAAGAAACTATTATTGCTCCAGTTAAAGTTGCTAAATCAACAATAAACTTAGGATTAAATTTTTTTTCTGTAAACGTAAGAGCATCTGCTAACACCAATCTTCCTTCAGCATCAGTATTTAGTACTTCTATTGTTTTCCCACTATAAGATTTCACGATGTCTCCAGGTCTTTGGGCGTTTCCACTTACCATATTCTCAACTAATCCAACAACACCTACTGCATTAACTTTTGATTTTTTTAATGCTAATGATTTCATTAAACCAACAACTACTGCAGAACCTGCCATATCATAAGTCATATCTTCCATAAATTTTGCAGGTTTAAGTGAGTATCCTCCAGTATCAAAACAAACTCCTTTTCCAACAAATGCTAAGGGCTTTGAATTATTTTTCGCACCATTCCATTCAATCGTTACTAAATATGATCCTCTTATACTTCCTTGCCCAACACCAAGTAAAGCATTCATACCTAATTTCTTTAATTTTCTTTCATCGTAGATATTAACTTTTAATCCATGTTTCTTTAATGCTCCTAATCTTTTTGCATATTCATCTGGATGTAAAACATTTCCTGGCTCTGAAACAAGGTCCCTTGCATAAAAAGTCCCCTCCTCTAGAGCTTTAAATTTTAATTGGCTATGAGCAGATAATTTATTTCTGTTTCCCGTAACATTTATTCTAATAACTCTTGCTTCTTTTTTTGATTTATACTTATTAAATTCATAAGATTTTAATTTAAGTCCATGAAGAAAATGACCTATAAAATTTTCATGTTTTCCAACAATACTGTCAGAGATGACAAGATATTCAGTATCTTTTCCATAATTAATTCTACCAAATAGCTCTGCTCCCAATTTTTCTATATCTGAGACTCTAATATTATTCTTAATAGAAACTAAAACTATTTTTTTTTTTGAACTAAGTTCAAAAACAAACAAATTTTTTTTAAGATCACATGTTTTTAATAGATCATTAATGTAAGAAAATTCAAATTTTGAAACATATTTATTCAGTGGTTTTATGTTAAATTTCTCATCTGAAAATAAAACAATGTTATTTGAAGGTTTCTTTAAATTTTTACTAGCAAAGTTAATTTTAATAGACATATTTTTTCAAATTTTTTAGTTTTTTTATGATTTACGTTATTTTTCAAGCAATTTTTTTAATATCATAATTTTTTATTCAATCTATGCGTGATAATGTTATATAAGTCTTTAAACTTTATAATTCAATGAAAAAAACAATATTCAACAATCTATTTAATGAAGTTACTCTTTTCTTTATAGTTTGCTCATTCACACTTACAATGATTGTCTGGATTATTCAGGCTGTTAATTTCATAGATATTATATCTGAGGATGGTCATAGTATAACAACGTATTTTTCTTATACTTTTTTAAATATTCCAAAAATTTATAGCAAAATTTTATTGCTTTCTTATTTTTTGTCAATTTATTACATTCTTGGTGTCTATGAAGATAAAAATCAATTAATTATTTTTTGGATTAATGGGATCAGCAAAACAGAGTTTCTAAATAAGTTGATTTTTTTATCTCTAATTTTTGGTTTTTTTTCATTGATCCTGTCATACTTTGTTGTCCCATTTACTCAAGATAAGGCAAGATCTTTTATCAGAGAGTCAAATTTAGACTTTTTTCCATCTCTCATAAAACCAAAAAAATTTATTGATACTGTTGAAAATTTGACAATTTTTCTTGATGAAAAAAATCAAAATTCAATGAAAAAAATACTAATAAAAGATTCGCGTATAACGGGAGGTTCACAATTAATTATCTCTAAAGATGGTGAGATAGCTGGTAATGAAAACTCTAAGTATTTAAGTCTGAATAATGGAATAATAATTAATTATGGTAAAAGCAAAAAGCTGACCTCTTTTAACTTCGAGCAATCAAATTTTAATCTAGATAAATTTAAAACAAAAACTACAGTAACTCCAAAAATACAGGAAACTAACAGTCAAACTATAATCAAATGCTTAAATAAACTAAGTTTAAATTTAGAACAAAAATTAAAGATAAAAAATTTAAATTGTGAAAAATCTTTTTTGAAAAACCTCACTCAAGAGATTTATAAAAGAACAATATTGCCTTTATATATCCCAATTATAAGTATTATAGCATCATTAATAATTTTAAAGTCAAGTAACTCTGATAAATTCAAAAGTTTTAAAATGAAAGTGTTTGTATGTGGAATATTTGTAATTATTTTTTCTCAAATTTCTGTGAATACAATTAGTATAAATGTTGTTTCGGGTATAGCTACACTTTGTTTGCCAGTAATATTATTTTTGATCTCATATTTTTCTTTTTATAAAATAACAAAAAATTCTAATTAAAATGGTTTTAAAAATTTATCAAAGATATCTTATTAAAGAATTTATAACAATTTCATTAAAAATAACTTTTGTTTTTTTAATTTTGGGTTTGATAATGGGTTTACTGGAGGAACTTAATTTTTTTTCAGATTACGATGTGGAATATTTTTATCCAATTTTTTTAGTGTTGTTAAATGTGCCAACATTGATTTATGAAGTATTTCCTTTTATCTTTTTATTATCGGCTCAATTTTTATTTATTAGATTATTAGATAATGGTGAACTTAACACATTTAAAAATAGTGGTTTAAATAATATAAAAATTTTAACATTAATTACATCTCTATCATTTGTAATTGGAATTTTTATAGTTGTTGTATTTTATAATATGTCTGCAATTATGAAATTTCAATATTTAGATATAAAAAAAAATTATACTAAAGATAATAAATATTTAGCAACGATTACAGAGAATGGTCTTTGGATTAAAGATGAAATAAATAACCAAATCAATTTTGTCAATGCCAGCAGATTTACTGTAAATACTTTAAATGAAGTAGATATTATTCAATTAAATAATAAATTTGAATTTCAAAAAAATATTAAAGCTGAGAAAGTAAATATCAAGGAAAATAATTGGAGTCTCTACAATGTTCAGATAATAGATAATTATAATAATATAAAGATAATTGATAAAATGAATTTTCTATCTAATTTTAATTATGAGGAGATCAACAATCTATTTTCAAATCTCTCTTCTCTTACATTGTGGAATTTATTTGAATTAAAAAAAAATTATATTTCAATAAATTATTCTACCACTGAAATTGATTATCATTTGCATAGAATTTTTGCTTATCCATTTTTAATAACTGTAATTACACTATTATCGGCAATTTTAATGCTTAATTTAAACTTTAAAAAACCAAAACTCTTTTTTGTTGTTTTGGGAATTTTAATGTCGGTAATAATTTATTATATAAACTTCTTTTTTGGTGCAATGGGTAAGAATGAAAAAATACCTTTACTAGTCTCTACATGGATACCAATAATTGCTTTGACAATAATTTCTTTAATAGGAATGATTAGAATAAATGAAAAATAAATTTAAACTTTTGATTTTAGTTTTTTCTTTGTTTTTTTTAATAAGTAATGTTTTCGCAATGGAGGATTTTAACTTCGAGAGTAAATCCATAGAAATAAAAAATAATATTCTTATAATTGCAAAAGACGGAGTTAAAGTAACTACTTCTGATGGATTGCAAATCTTAGCTGATGAATCAGAATACAACAAAGAAACAAAAATCTTAAATTTAAAAAAAAATGTTTCAATTTTGGATAAAGTGCAAAACCTTGAATTTAAAAGTGATAATATTGTTTATAACAAGCTTAAAGAAAAGATAGTCTCAAATACTGATACTGAAATAAATATTAAAAGTACGCATAAAATATTTGGTGAAAAAATAGTTTTTTTAAGATCAGATTTAATTATTAAATCAAATAACAAAACATTTATTAAAGATAAGTTTAATAATAAGATTAAATTGAATGGATTTAACTATTCAATAAAAGATAAATTGCTTAAAACAGAACAAATGGAATTTACTGATAATCAACTCAATGTATATAAATCTGAAAATGCAATGTTGGATTTAAATAATGAAAGAATAGCTGCTAAAGATATCCAAATTTATTTTGCTTCAGGTGAGCTAGGAAAAAATGCGAGACTAAAAGGAACTTCGCTTATATCAGAAAATAATATTTCAATTATTTCCAATGGAATTTTTACTGCATGTGAAATCAGAGATGAGTGTCCACCATGGAGTTTAAAATCTAAAGAGATTAAACATGATAAAAATAAAAAAACTATCAGTTATAAAAACTCTTGGTTACAATTATATGATAAGCCTATTCTTTATTTTCCAAAATTTTTTCACCCTGACCCAACTGTTAAAAGACAATCTGGTTTTTTAACACCTTCTTTTTTGAACTCATCATCAAATGGTGGATCAATTAATATTCCTTATTTTAAAGTTATTTCCGAAAATAAAGATTACACATTTACTCCGCGAATATATTTCAACAATGATTTTTTAATAAAAAATGAATATCGCCAAGTTGAAAAAAACACCTCTCATATTTCTGACTTTAGTCTAAAAAAACTTGACGTCTCTACTAAATCTCATTTTTTTTCCAACACTAAACGAACTTTTGAGGGGGATTTTGACTTTTCAGAATTAGAAATAAATTTAGAAAAAACCTCAAGCGATACATATTTAAAAAATGACGATATTAGGAGTAAGACTAGAGATGGAAATAATCAAAGTTTGCTAAACTCATTTATGAAATTTAATGCAAGTAATGATAATTTAGATATATTTGCAGAAATATCTGCGTACGAAGACCTAACAAAAGAAAAAGATTCAGATAAATTTCAATATATCTTACCAAATTTTACAATATCTAAATTGATTAATAACAACTCAGAAATTAATGGAAACTTAAATTATCAAATTTCTGGTTCAAGTCAAAAAAAGGATACAAATATTTCTGAGTCATATCTCATAAACGATCTAATATATCAATCCAATGCTTTGTTCTCAGAAGATGGAATTATTTCAGATTATGAAATTCAATTTAAAAATACTGTTAAAAAAGGTAAAAATTCCAGTGTGTATAAAGATGATACACAATCTGAGATTTTTTCTGCTTTTATATTTAATACATCCATCCCCTTAGTAAAAAGGTATGAAAATTTTACTGGAAATTTAAATCCAAAATTAACAGCAAGATATAGTCCAACAAAATCTGAGAATTTATCCAATTTGGACAGAAAGATTGATATTGCAAGCATGTTTTCTAGTAATAGATTGGGATTAAACGATTCAATTGAGGGAGGTCAGTCAGCAACAATTGGTTTTGATTACAACCTTAAAACTGAGGAAAATAGGGATTTTTTTGGGTTAAGTTTGGGGCAAATATTTAAGGATACAAGCGACAATAGATTGCCAATCAAATCAAAAATGCAAAATAAATCATCTGATATAGTTGGGAATTTAAATTTTGAACCAAATGATATCTTCAAAATTAACTATGACTTTTCAGCAGATAACAATTTGGAGACAATGAATTATACAAAAATTGAAACACAATTTAGTGTAAATAACTTCTTAACCTCTTTTGAATTCCTAGAAGAAAATAATGAAATTGGGTCAGATAGTTATTTATTAAGTGATGTTAGATATAAATTTAATAACAAAAATTCAATTGCTTATAACACTAGAAGAAATAGAAAAACGGATTTAACAGAATATTATAATTTAATTTATGAATATAGGAATGACTGCCTAGTTGCAGCAATTGAGTATAATAAAGATTACTATCAGGATAGAGATCTTAAACCAACTGAGGAAATATTCTTCTCTCTAACTTTCACCCCTTTTTCAACCGTTTCAAGTCCAGGTTTTTAGGAAAATGAGAAAAATTATAGCATTATTATTTTTAATATATTTTAATTTAACAACAAGTATTTTTTCAAATGAGATAAAAATTTTATATAAGGTAAATAATAATGTAATTACAAACTATGATGTAATTGAAGAAATAAATTATTTACTTTCATTAAATCAAAACTTAAAACAACTAGATAATAACCAATTAGCCTCAAATGCTCAAAATTCATTGATACGTGAAAAGATCAAAAAGGATGAAATTGAGAAATATTATGAGATTGATTATAATAAAGCAATAAATTCAGAAAAATTAATAGATATTATACAAAATTTTAGACAAAACATAGGTTTTGAATCAGAAAAAGAATTTGAGAATTATCTCACAAGTAAAGATATAAGTTTTGATGATTTGAAGAAAAAATTTGTTATTGAACAGCTTTGGAACACACTTATTT
>MDTG01198122.1_pt1 | contig 12524 bp, 12 predicted proteins | sample 811421 | NCBI WGS metagenome assembly MDTG01 (sample SAMN05326645, study PRJNA326480) | marine metagenome | isolation source: seawater | place: Pacific Ocean: South East | collected 2011 | reverse complement strand
TTGGCGATACGCTTCAGGGCGTTGTCGTAGTCCCGCTCCCGGCGATCGCGGGCGCGACGGGTCAACGCCAGCCGGCGGCGCTCCCGCACGGCGGCCACCGCCAGCGCCAGGGTCTCCGAGGGCGCGGCGTCGCCACCGCCCGGCTCGCCGCCCGAGGCCGTGACCACCGGCACCGACATGTCGACTTCTTCAACGCCCATGTCCACGGTCCCAGAATCCGAAACGTCGATGCTATCGCCCCCGGCGCCGCGACGGCGCGGATGCCGTCACATCGTCAGCCGATGGTCAGGGCCAGCAGGATCACCGCGATCACCCCGGGCCCGAGCAGCATCGCATAGGCGATGAACAGGCCGACGAAGCGCCACAGCGTGCCCCAGTGGGTGCCGCCGTAGTAGCGCTTGAGCGCCAGGTACTGGTAGGCCACCAGCAGACCCAGCAGGGCATTCACCGTGGCGCCGCCGACCGACGCCGCGAGCCCCGCCTCCTCCGGCGTCGGCACCAGCAGAATCACGGTGAACACCAGGTAGGTGAGCGTGTGCACGTGCAGGCCGAACACGAGGTGCTCCACGTAGTAGCGCCGCCGGCCCGCGTAGAACAGGGCCAGCAGGCCCGCATACACCGGCAGCATGACGAACATCGCCACCGGAAGCTGGTCCAGCAGCTCGTCGAACATGCCGCCGGGATCGTGCAGCGTGTCGACCAGATAGCGGACCATGTACCGGCCCACCGGCCCGGGCGGGTTCTCGGCCAGGGCGCCGGCGAGTTCCACCGTCGCGAGCCTGGCGACGGAGCTCTCGGGCCGCGCCAGAATCTCCCGCACCCGGGCGCGCCGCACCTCCCCGAGCAGGGCTTCGAGCTGCTCGATGTCGGATTCCGAAGCCGTGGCCCCGGCCGCCGGCGCGCCCTCGGCCCGCGGCATCTCGGCACCGAACTCGGCGGTCATGGACAGTGCGAAGAAGAACAGCAGGCTGGCGAACAGGTACATGCGGATCGGACTGACGTAGTCCGCCCGCCGGTTCAGGGAGAACTCCCGGGACAGCGCGCCGGGCCGGAGCAGCAGCGTCTTGAGGGAGCGGACGATCCGCGAATCCACCTCGAAGGCTTCCCGCACCACCTCGCCCACCAGGCTCGGCAGCGCGCGCTGGAAGTTGCGCGCGCTCTGGCCGCAGGACGGACAGAAGTCTCCCGAATCGCGGTCGTGGCCGCAGTTGTCACATCGCATGGGGTTCATGGTACCCGACCCCGGCCGGATGGGGGCCGTGCCGCGCCGGCCTAAGGCTCAGGCATCGGCGTCCAGTCGCAGCCGTCGCAGTCCGGCGAGCGGCCGTGCCGCGCCAGCACCTCGAAGATGAAATCGCGCCAGGTCTCGGTGGGCTGCCATACCGTGTTCATGTCGGCCTTGGCCTGCGCCACCGGCACGTCCTGGTAGATCACCCGGTAGAGGAAGCTGAATGCGGTGGCCCGGGCGTTGACCACGCAATGCAGCAGGGTCTTGCTGGCCGGGCTCTGGCGCATGTACGCGGCGAAGGTCTCGAACTCCTCGTGACGCGGCTGCTCCCAGTCCACCGGCACGTGCAGGTAGTCCATCCCGAGCCCCTTCACGACGACGTCCTCGTCCGGCAGGGCGTTGCGGCTGTTGCTGAAGGCGAGATACACGACCCGGTCGAAGCCCGCGTCCCGCAGCGCCCCGAACTGCTCCCGGGTCGGCTGGCCGGCACTGGCGAACAGGGGGTCGTACTGGCGGAAGTTGACCACCTCCGCGAGCGGTTCCGGGACGGGTTCGAGCGCCGCGGGCGCCGCCGCCCAGGCAACAGCCAGACCCGCGGCGAGAAGACGGTGGAACAGGTGCGTCATGAGGTGGACTCCAGTGCGGCCGGCCACATTGTCGCCCGCTCGCTCGCGCCGCGACAGCCCGCCGCCGACCAGCCTTGGCCGCGCCGGGGCTCCGCTGCCCGAACCTGCCGGATGCGCCGGTCAGAACCGTACCACCAAGTTACCTATTATTACTTTTAAGTACTCTATATTGACTCTAAAAAGCATTCTAAGTAACTTATCGCCTCCCACTGAGGACAACCCGCGTGACCGACACCTTCGACCAGACCCGTACGGCGATCGCCGCCGACCTGAAGCTCGCGCTCAAATCCCGGGACCGGGTGGGCGTCGCTGCCCTGCGTGGCGCCCTGAACGCCCTAGACAACGCCACCTCGGCCGGCACGGTCGCGGGCGGGGCCACCGAGGTGCCACGTCTCAGGCTCTCGAGCGCCGACCTGAGCCGGACGCTGCAGCGGGAGATCGACGCCCGCTCCGCCGCCGCGGGCGAATACCGGCGGCTCGGGCGGAACGATCTGGCGGCGGATTTCTCGCGCGAGGCCGACGTCATCCGCGGCTGCCTGCGCCACCTCGGCGGCGAACCCGGGACGACGGCCCCGTGACCGGCGCCCAGGCCGACCGGCTGTTCACGCCGGAGCAGGTGGCGGACCAGCTCGGACTGCACGTCCGGACCGTCCGCCGTTACATCCGCGAAGGCCGTCTGGAAGCCGTCCGTGTCGGCAAGCGCTACCGGGTCACCCGGGAGGCGCTTGAGTCCTTCACCGGCGTCTCGATGACGCCGGGCCCGGCGATGACCGTGCCGGCAACGGACGTCTCGACCATCGTCGCCATCGACGACCTGGAACGGGACGACGCCGAGCGCCTGACGACGTATCTGATGGCGTCGGCCAATGGACGGCCGGACCGGGAAGCGCCGGTGCGCGTGGAAACGATCTACTACCCGGACCGGCGGCGCCTGAAGGTGGTGTGCAGCGGCGACCTTGCCTCCACCATGGCCGTGCTGGCGCTGATCAACAACCTGATCGAGATGCCTCGATGAACCCCACCGCAGACCACTACGCCCTGTTCCGCCCGCCCGCCGCCGCCGACGACGCGTTCCGGCGCTACGACGCCCTGCTGGACGACTGGCCCGTTCCGGCGCAGCGGCGGACCCTGGCGACCTGCCAGGGCGACACCTTCGTGCTGACCTGCGGCAATGCGGCCGGGCCGCCGGTGCTGCTGATCCATGGCGCCCTGGCCAACCTGGCCACCTGGATCGGCGACGTGGAAACGCTGGCGCCGCACTTCCACCTGCACGCCGTCGACGTGATCGGCGAGCCCGGATTCAGCGCGGCCGGCCGACCGGCGCTCGACTCCGACGCCTACGCGCGCTGGCTGGACGACGTGCTGGACTGCCTCGGGGTCGAATCGGCCCACGTGGTGGGCATCTCCCTGGGCGGCTGGCTGGGCCTCGATCTGGCGATCCGCCGGCCGCGGCGGGTGCGCACCCTGACCGCCATCGTGCCCGGCGGCGTCGGCCCCCAGCGGCCCATTCTGCTGTGGGCCCTGCCGCTGTCGCTGCTCGGCCGCTGGGGCCGGCAGAAGATGCGCGAACGCATCATGGGCAAGGCGCCGCCGGACAGCGAGCTCACCGACGCCCAGCGCCGCTTCAGTGAGCTCTACGCGCTGCTGGGCCGGCACTTCCGGCCACGTTACGACCGTCTGCCGGTGTTCACCGACGCGGAGCTGGCGGCGCTCGCCATGCCCGTGCTCGCCATCGTCGCGGGGCGGGACGTGATGCTGGCGTCAGGACCGATGAAACAGCGCCTGGAAGCCAACGTGCGGGACCTGGAGATGCTCTACCTGCCGGACGCGCCCCACTACCCGGGCAGCCAGGTGGCATCCATTCTGAAGTTCCTGCGGCGCAACAGCGCCCCCGAGAGCGAGACGAACGAGGGCCATCGGGCGAGGCCCGACCCCGCAATCTGAAGTATCAGGCCGATGCCTTCGGTTCCGGCGTGCCGACGATCTGCAGCACGAAACCAAGCGCCTGAAGGGCTTCGATGAAGGCCTCGCGCTGGACCGGCTTGGTCAGATAGAGGCTGCACCCGAGGTCGTAGCATCGCTGGATCTCGGCGGGCTCCTCGGTCGTGGTCAGCACCAGCACCGGCAGGTTGCTGGTGCGTGCCGTGGCGCGCAGCCGCTGAAGCACGCCGTAGCCACTGGTGCCCGGCATATTCAGGTCCAGCAGCACCAGGAGCGGCAGGTCACCCTCCTGCTCGAAGAGGTGGTCGAGGAACTCGTCGCCGCTGGCGAACCTGCGGACCCGGTTGGCGACACAGCCGGCGCGCAGGTTCTTTTCGATCAGATAGGCATGACCGTCATCGTCCTCTACCACATGGATTTCCTGCAGGTTCACGCAGCCTCCGAGCGCTCGGCCACTGCCGTTTCCGGCAGGACAACGTGGAATCGCGAGCCTCTGCCCAGGACGCTTTCGCACCAGATCCGACCGTTCAGGCGCTTCACCAGCATGCTGCAGTAGGACAGCCCGATGCCATCTCCCTTGGTATCCTGACGTCCGACCCGGCGGAACAGGTTGAAGACATCCGTCAAGTCGTCGGGCGCGATGCCCCGGCCGTGGTCCTCCACGCAGAGATGCATCCGGCCGTCCTCCCGCGTCCCAGTGATTATGACCGACAGCGGCCGGTCGTCGCTTCGGTACTTGAGCGCATTCGACACCAGATTGGCCGCAATGATGGTCACCGCCTGCCGGTCGACGTTGAACGGCGTCGGATCGACTTCCACCGTCACCGACGCGCGGTCCTCCGGCGCCGCCGCGTCGGCGACGGCGCCTTCGAACACCGACGCCAGATCGACCGGCTCCGGCCGGAACTCGTAGCGCCCGAGCTTGGACAGCTGGAGTATCAGATTGAGCTTGATATCCATGCGCGCCGCTGACTCCTCGACGAACCCGAGCACCAGCGGCACCGTCTCACCCATGATCTGCTGCGCCCGGTCGCGCGCCTCGGGCGTGTCGTTGCCCGTCAGCGACTGCAACTCGTCCATGAGTTCCCTCAGTTCACCGGAGAACGACAGCAGGTTGATCAGCGGCGCCTTGAGATCGTGCGAGATGATGTACGCGAGCGAGCGCACGTCCCCATTCGCCTGGTCGAGCCGTTCATTGGCCTCCGAGAGCGCCACGTTGGTGTGTTCGAGCTGGTCGATGGTATCCTCCAGGAGGGCCAGCGCGGTTACCCGCTCCGAGACGTCCCGCACGATTCCGGAGAAGATGATTCGGTCCGGAAGCTCGATTCGGCTCACGGACAGCTCGATGGGAAACTCGGTGCCGTCCCGCCGGCGCGCCTGCAGCTGCCGGCGCATGCCGATCATCCGCTCCCTTCCGGTCCTCATGTGATCCGCGACGTATCCATCATGGTGGGCCGCAACGGTCTCAGGCATCAGCATGCTGACGTTGCGCCCCAGCACGTCGCCGGCGGCGACCCCGAACAGCCGTTCACAAGCCGGGTTGAACGACAGAACGCTACCTTCCGTGTCGATCGTGATGAGACCGTCCACAGCACCGTTGACGACCGATTCCAGCTGGACCCGCACCGCGCGCTCAGCGGATTCGATTTCGCGAAGCCGCCTGGTCAGCGCCTCGAAGCGGCGCGCCACGCCGCCGATCTCCGTGCGGTCTCGGGTGGGCAGATTGAGCGATTCCGAGCTGCCATATTTCTCCATCGATTCCGCCAGCGCGTTCAGCGGCACCACCAGTCGCCGCCCGAACAGCGCGCCGACAAGACCGCCGAACAAGACCACGGCGAGGGCGATGGCGATCATGCGCTGCTGCAGCACCAGCACGTCCGCGAACAGCGTGGCCTCGTCCGCCACCGAGACCAGATGGAAGCCGGCGGCATTGTAGACACCGTCCAGCTGCAACTCCGACGCGTGCGTCAGGTAGGTTCTGCCCTGGTACTCGCCGGAGAACTGATTCGCCGGTACACCTCCCGAGGTGATCCTGGATACCCAGCCACGCAACTCGTCCGAGCCCTCGGAAGCCCAGTGGAATTCGATGCTGCCGTCGGTGTCGGTGCGGATGCGGTTCGACGCCGGGTCGATGAAATGGGTGACGTATTTCCGGCGTTCGAACTGCGAGATCCCTGCCACCAGTTTCACGAAGTCGGCGTTGATTACCAGGACACCGAAGACCTCGCCGTCGGCACCCCGAATAGGGGTCACTGCACGGATCGTAGGCGGGTCGTCCGCCACGACCTCGCCGAACTCGATGTTCGGCGTCACCTGGCTGAACGCCATCGCGCCGGCCGGCAAACCTACGCCGACCCGGAAATAGTCACGTTGAGATTTGGACTGCAGCCGGTCCTCTTGAGTGACGTGGACCGAGCCTGCCGAGGTTCGTTCGACTCGAACCAGCTCGCGCCCGCGCTCGGCTACTCCCACATAGCGAATCTGCGTGTAGCTGGGCCGCGCATCGAGCATCGCCCGGAAAATGACGCCGAGCCGCTGCCTCCATGCCTCAGTGGTCGAGCCGTCCTCCGGATCGACACCACCGCTGCTTACGCTACGCGCCAGGCCGAGGATCGGCGGATACTCCCGGATAACCTGCAGATCGTTCAGCACACTCCGCAGCCGAGTCTCAACCTGAAGGCGGAGCATATCGTTCTCCGAGACCAGCCGATCGATCTCCCGCTCCTCCGCGATGCGCCGCACGTACTCGTACCCGGTGCTAACGAACACCAGCGCCATGACGGTGCCCAGCGCCACAGCGAGCAGAGTGATTCTGCCCCTCAGCGATCTCACTGCGCCTCTCGCTCAGCCGATCGGACCGGAGGTCGCCTGGCAGGCTGTCTCCACGGCGTCGGCGAGTTGACCAACTTCGAAGGGTTTCTCCAGGAAATGGGCCGCTCCGAGGGACTCGGCCCGCTCCCGCAGCCCGGGCTGCTTGCTCGCAGTTATGAACACGATCGGAGTATTCGCGGTATCGACGATGTTCTGCATACGCTCGGCAACCGTGAATCCGTCCCCGGCGGGCAGGTTGATGTCCATGATCACGACGTCCGGCCGTTCCTTGCGCGCCTGCGCCGTCGCGGTCACGGCGTCCGTTGCCGTCACAGTGACGTAGCCCATCGCCCGGAGCGACATGCCGATCGCCATCGATATCTTCTGGTCGTCTTCGACGATCAGGATCTTCTTCATTGCCATGGCTTCATGCTCCTTGTTCGTCCACGGACTCCAGTTTCAGCGCGACCGAGAAGGTCGTACCCTCGCCAACGGCGCTCGTCACGCTGATCCGGCCACGGTGCAGGTCGATGATCTCCTTCGCGATCGTCAACCCCAGGCCGAGCCCGGCTCCCATGGCCGCATCGCCCTTGTCTCCGACCTGATACAGCCTGTCGAAGATCCGTGGCAAGTCATCGGCGTCGATGCCGATGCCGGTGTCCCTGATGTCGATCTCCACGACGTCGCCGGCGGCATTGGGTATCTGACTGCACACGGCCGGAACGCGTTTTGCCTCCAGCTCGACACAGCCCCCAGCCGGGGTGAACTTGACGGCATTGCCGAGCAGATTGCCCAATACCTGAACGATCCTGGGACCGTCCATGGCAAAGGGAGGGATGTTCCCGTCGACCGTCACACGGAGATCGATGTCCTTCGCGTCCGCACCGGGCCGTACTCCGGCCACGGCACGCTCCACGACGTTCGCCAGGTCCGCATCCTCCAGCTCCAGGTTCATTTTGCCGGCCTCGAGGCGGGTCGAATCGATCAACGCGTCCAGGTGCCGAGCCAGTTCCCGACAGCTCGCCGTCGCCTGCTGGACCATCTGCTTCTGGTCAGCGTTGATCGGTCCAGCAACCTCCTTCTCGAGCATCGACAGAAACAGCATCGCGGCGGTCAACGGGGTCTTGGTCTCGTGGGACACGGTCTGATAGAACCGGGCGATCTCGTCATTGCGTTTCTGCAGCTGCTGGTTGGCCTTTTCCAGCGCCTCCGCGCGATCGTGAACCGCGTTGTGCAGGGAGGCCCGCTCCAGAGCGTTGCCGATGGCGCGGCACAGGGACTGGTCGGTGATGGCGCTCTTGCTGATGTAGTCGGACGCTCCGGCGCGCAGCACCTCCGCGGCAACCTCTTCGCTGCCGGACGCCGTCATCGCGACCATCGCTGTGTGACGGTGTTCGTGCAGCAGCCGGACCTGCTGCATCAGGTCGGCGCCGGACATTCCCGGCAGGCCGTAGTCGACCAGCAGGCCGTCGACCCGACGCCGCACCAGGATGTCCAGCGCCTGCTCGGCGGAGTCGGCCTCCACGGGCTGATAGGCGTACCGGCTGCTGGAGAACAGCGCACGCGCACAGATGTAGCGGAATGCCGGATCGTCGTCGACGACCAGGATCACCAGCGGATCCAGCGGGTTGGCCGCGGGGGTCGCCGCATCTTGCAGTGCCTCAGCCACGAGGATGTCGCCTGATGTTGACTGTTACCTCGAAAGCATAGACCGTCAGCGACACAATGCCGGAGCAAAGCGAGACGGAGGTCTCAATCGGCGAATGGACGGCACCGCGGATCGGGCGACCCCTTCAGCAGCGGTCGCCGCGGTGTCGCTCGGGCTAGGCGCCCTCGGGCCAGTCGCCCCGGTTGTCCGCGACGGCCCGCCGCCCCTCGGCGATCCAGTCCATCGCTTCCTTGGACCCGTAGAAGATCTTCAGCGTCGAGTCCCGCTGGCGCCCGGACGTTGCACGAAAGATCCGGCTCAAGGCGTACCCGAGGTCGCCGCTCACGATAATGGCGGTGCGCGCAAACCGTTTGCGCTCCGGCGAAAGGCTTTGAGCAAACTCGCGAATATCGCTTCCTTCGAGATCGAAGGCGGAAATGCGGCGACCGTCGAAGACCAGATCGAAGGAGGGATCATAGCTCTCACTGCTTTCAATGGCCTCACGCTGCTTGTAGAGATCGTCCACGGAGAAGCGTCCCCGTATCACGGTCAACGCGAGGCGGAATTTCGGCATGATCCTGAAACGGATGGCCATGAATTTGATTGGATCTCGAATCCGGTTCCCTACGAACGGCCCCTGAGGCGGACCGACGTACATTGCCAGCGCCCAGAATCCCGCCCGGCAGGCCAGTCCTGGCACGCTATCCCTATCACTGCGTCATTCGAAACCACCCCGGCAGGCTCTGTTCTGCGCCCGATGATCCCGATTCCTACCAATCAAGCATAGCCAATTCTCCCGGCCGCGACGGCGGCCCTCTCCGGAGCGGCATTCCCGGTCGAGCGCCAGAAGCGCCATCAGCCTGTGACCTGGTCGGTAGTTCAATCGGTCCGGTTTGGGAGAATATTCCCAACAGGGTCAAGGGATGCAGTCGCGCCGTTCGATCTCTCTCCACATCGATCTCCCTTGTCGACGGGCGTGATCCCCTGGCCTTCCGGGTCGGCGCATCAGGACGATGCGCCGACCCGGCCCCCACTCAGTCCGCGAACCGATAGCGGACGGCGATACCGTACGTCCGGGGCATGCCGGTATACCGCAGCAGCACGTCGTTCACGTGCTGCACCTGGTTCCAGTAGTACTTGCCGGTGACGTTCCGGCCCCAGGCCCACACGCTCCAGCCGCCGGATTCCGACTCGACGCCGGCGCGCAGGTCCACCAGCGCCCGCTCGTTGATGATGAGCCGGTAGTCGCCGACCAGGTAGGGATGGACCTCCGGGGTACAGGTGCGGTCAGGCTCGTCGCAGGTGTCGTAGAAGAACGCCTTGGTCTCGCTCTGGTAGTTCACGTTCGCGCCGACGAAGGGCACCATGCCGTTGTCGAGACGCCACTCGTACTGCATGTCCAGATTGCCCGTCCACTTCGGCGCGTTCGGGAAAGACTGCCCAGAGAAGTCCTTGTCGCCGGGGTTGAAGGTGCCGCTGAAGAACGGGTCGAAGTTGCGGAATTCACCGGTGACCCCGCTGTCCGCGTAGCTCACCGACGGCGCGATGCGCAGCCCCTCGATGGGGTACCACTCCAGCGCCACCTCGGCGCCGATCACCTCGGACTCCGGCACGTTCACCATCGCGGGCAGCGATCCGAAGATCGGATCGTTGATGGCACCGAGCACCTGCTTGTCCGTGTAGTCGTAATAGAACGCGGCGGCGTTGAGCTGCAGCCGGCCGTCCAGCAGCGACATCTTGGTGCCGAGCTCGTAGGCGAGCAGTTCCTCCTGCACCGCCGGGTCGAGCTGCACGGACGCGGACGTTGCCACCGTCGGGTAGCTGCCGGACTTGTACCCTTTGCTGATGTTGCCGTAGAGCAGCTTGCCGTCGTCGAAGGCCCAGTTCAGGCCCAGGCGCCAGGAGGTGTTGTCCTCGTCCAGCTCGCTGGTGAATCCCTCCGGCAGCGGCGCGTAGTCCGGCGCGGGCCCGGTGGTCGCGCAGTTGCCGGCGCCGGCGTCGAGGAAGGTGGTGTTGGACAGGTCCGGCAGCAGGCCCGGCGTCAGCGGCGCGCCCTGGTCCAGCCACTGCAGGAGCTGCTGGATCTCCACGGAGATGTCCGCCCAGGTGCCGTCGCCGCCGTCGTTGCCGCAGCCGCGGTGGTCACGGGTCTGCTAGGTGTAGCGCAAGCCGGCCTGGGCCGTCAGGGTATCCGTCAACGGATACTCGACGTTGCCGAACACCGCCCAGGTCTCGATGCTCTGCCGGCTGGTCGGGTTGGTCGGCCCGAGCGGAATGCGGTTGAACACCTGGGTCGGCACCGCCGTGGAGATGCCGTAGCTCTGCAGGAAGCTGTCCCAGGTCTCGGTGTCCTCGTAGTTGGCGCCGGCCACCCAGTTGCCGCCGTCACCCAGGCTGCCGGACAGCCGCAGCTCCTGGAAGAAGTCCTCAATGTAGCCGGTCTGATAGGACTCGTAGTCCTGGTAGATGGTGCCGTCGCTCTCCAGCCGCTGGTCGCGCTCGAAGTCGCCGTAGTTGGTGAGCGTGGTCAGCGTCACGTCGTCGGTCAGCGCGATGTCGAGGCGCAGTGACGCCGACCAGTAGTCGTTGTCCTTCTGCGCGCTCTCGCAGCGGTCGTACCGGCGGTTGGCCAGGTTGAGCGCCTCGCCGTCCGGATCCGTCTGGGTGATGGTGTAGGCGCCCGGCGCGGAGCGGAATCCGAACACGTCCGCCTCGGAGCCGCCGTCCACGTTGACGCACGCCCCCCAGTCGGCGGAGCGGTTGTTGCGCGGCGCCCGCTCGTAGTCGGCGACCAGCGGGTCGAGCCCGTTCACCGGGTTCAGCGTGGCGAAGCCGTAGAGCTGGGGCCGCTGGGAATCGCCGCGATCACGGAATCCGGTGGTGGTGAACAACGCGCTCAACCGGTCGTTGGGCTCGAACAGCAGCGACGCCCGCCAGGTGAAGAAGTCCTGGTCCCCGGCTTTCCCGTCGATCGAGTAGTCCCGCGCCGGCGCGGTGGGCTCGAGCTCGGTCCAGTACGGGTCCGGCGCGAGGTCGTCCGGATCGGAATAGAGCTTCTGCCAGCCGCCGGAGTTGAGCACCCGGGCGGCGACCCGGTAGCCCAGCGAGTCGCTGAGCGGGCCGCTGACGAAACCCTGCAGGTCGACGGTGTCGAAGCGGCCGTAGCTGGCCTCCACGCCGCTCTCGAACACCTCGGTGGGCTTGTTGGCGACGTAGTTCACCGCGCCGCCGGTGGCGTTCTGGCCGAACAGGGTGCCCTGGGGACCCTTGAGCACCTCCACCCGCTGCAGGTCCAGGCTGACGCCCTGGGTCATCACCGAGTACGGCAGCGGATTCTCGTCCAGATACACGCTCACCGTCGGACTGGAAGCCAGCGCGGTGTCCTGGAAGCCGACGCCGCGGATCGTGTAGATCGTCGTGCCGTAGTAGGTCACGTTGGAGTTGAACCCCGACACGACCTTGTACAGCTCCGAAGGATCGGTGATGCCCAGCTCGTAGAGCCGGTCGCCGGTCGCTGCCTGAATCGACATGCCGACATCGTTGATGCTTTCCTCCCGCTTCTGCGCGGTCACCACGATTTCCTCGATGACCAGCCGCTCGTCCGACTGGGCGAGCGCGGCCTGGCCGCCGGCGAGGAACGGAAGGACACAGAAGGCGCGCGCGCTGGTCCGCACCAGGCGCACAGCGGCAGCGTGTGCCGCATGAAACGTCACGGACATTGATCTCTCCCCGTGCAAAGTGATCACCCTGAAGTGATACGACAGACTTCACTTCGCTTCGCCCGGGCCAATGCCGCACCCGGCCGCCGCACCGGCCTCCCTGCGCCGATGCGGACTGGGAGCTTGCGCCAGTTCGGGGAGAAATTCAAACGCGTTTCAATTTTTTGGGGTGGGAGGGTGGTGGGGGATGGGGGAGATGAGGGAAGAGAGAAGATAGAAGAGAGGTACGAGGTACCGGCTTGGGCAGGGATTGACTCGGGCCGCGGGAGCGGCCCTCGCCCCTTCGGGGCGTTGCCGCAGAGCGGCAACGTCCAAAATCGCTCTGCGATTTTGTGATTCGGCGCGCGGGACCGCGCCTCACCCCTCCAGGGCGTTGCCGCAGAGCGGCAACGTCCAAAATCGCTCTGCGATTTTGTCGAACCGAGGGACCGACTCCGGCCGCCTCTTCGCCAATCAAAATGGGGCCCGCTGGAGATTGTGTGATTAGTCTTCAGTGGGACGCCCGAGCAGAGAGGGGCTTGCGCAAGCAAGCCCCTCTTTTTCTATGCGAG
>MDTG01140827.1_pt1 | contig 12524 bp, 12 predicted proteins | sample 811421 | NCBI WGS metagenome assembly MDTG01 (sample SAMN05326645, study PRJNA326480) | marine metagenome | isolation source: seawater | place: Pacific Ocean: South East | collected 2011 | reverse complement strand
GATGAAGAATTTTCTTCTAAAGTAATAGATTCGATGAATAGAAGAAAAGGTAAATTAATAGATCTAAAAGATACTGGTAAAAATAAAAAAAGATTAATATTTCATGCACCTACAAGAGGTCTGATGGGATATACAAGCAGATTTCTAACTCTTACAAAAGGTAACGGGGTTATTAATAGAATATTCAACGATTATGGACCATTTGAGGGCGACATGGAAGGAAGAAGAAAAGGTGCATTAATTTCAATGGAGCAAGGAAAAGCAGTTGCATTTGCAATTTTTAATCTACAGGCAAGAGGAGAAATGTTTGTAACACATAATGATCCTGTTTATGCTGGAATGATTGTTGGATTATCACCAAAACCTGGAGATATGATTATTAATGTAATGAAAGGAAAAAAACTTACAAATATGAGAACTCAAGGTACTGATGAAAATGTAGTTTTAACGCCAGTGAGAAAAATGTCCATTGCAGAACAATTAAGTATGCTAAATACAGATGAAGCTTTAGAGATTACACCAGAGTCCTGCAGGTTAAGAAAAGCAATATTGGACCCTCATGAAAGAAAGAAAAGTGAAAAATCTGGTGCTGCTGCTTAATTAAAAATTTTACCAACTAAATATAATCCTAAAGCAACACAAGGACCAATACCGAAAGCAAATAGTAAGGTTCCTATTCCTACTGTACCACCTAAATACCATCCAATGCTAACAACAGAAATTTCCAAAGTTGCTCTTACCGTTGCAATCGGTAAATTTGTAATTTTTTGCAAACCAATCATTAACCCATCTCTTGGTCCTGCTCCTAAATTTGAAACCAAATAAATGCCTCCTCCTATTCCAACAATAATAACTGAGACCGTTGCTAAAATTAATTGATGAATATAATTTAAGGGAGTTGGAACAAATTTAATACAAAGATCAATCATTAATGCAATAATTATGGCATTGAATATAGTTCCCATGCCAGGCTTTTGGCCCAAAGGTATCCACAAAATTAAAACTAATACACTTATTAAGAAGGTTAATGTTCCAATTGACAAGTCAACATTCATGGAAATACCCTGGGCAAGAACACTCCATGGTGACGCTCCAGTAAAAGAAACAATTAACAACCCCTCTCCTAGACCAAACAACATTAGCCCAAAACATAAGAAAAAAAACGTAGAAAGTTTTGGCTTAAGATTATGAGGCTTTTCTGAGCTCCAATTAACTATGGGGATTTTTTTAATCTTTAAAAACATTTTTTTAAAAAAATTACTTCTATTATTGATAAAGTCTATTAGTGTAAATTCCAAATGAAAAAATTTTTAATTATCATTATTGTAACATTTTGTTCGTCAGGCTCTTTTGCTCATATTGGCCACTATGCAAAATTTAATAAAATTGAGATGGAAATTTTTAGAAATGGGGAATTAATTGGTTACAACTATTATTTTTTTTCTCGAAATGGTGATGAAACAATTGTTACGAATCAAATCAAATTTTCAGTAAAACTTTTAGGAACTACAGTTTTTCGAGTCGAGGGTTATGGGGAAGAAAAATATTTTAAAGATCAACTAATTTCATTTAATTCTAAAACTTACCAAAATGATAAAGAAAAATTTGTAAATCTAGTTTTTAACAAAAATACAAACGAATTTGACATAAAAGGCTCCTCTTATAATGGAAAGGCGTCTAAGGATAATATTATAGGAAATTGGTGGAGCCATAAAATTTTACAATCAAATAGTCAAATAAGTCCAATTTCGGGAAGTATAAAAGACCAAATTGTAACATTTATAGGCAAAGAAAAAATTACTTTGTATGACAAAATATATGAGGTTGATCGTTTTACCCTTAAGTCAAAGAATATGTCATTACAAGAAGATAAAAGATTAAATTTTAATATTTGGTATGATCGAAGTAATTATAGTATTTTAAAAGTTTCTTATTCTAGAATGGGTAATTGGGAATATCGTCTTAAAAATATTGAATAAAAATAATTATTTTCCAGCCACAACCATTCCCTCAATCATCATTGTTGGTGAATTTGTAGGATATTCAAATTCTAAATCGTTAGCTAAAGTTATGTTTTGAAACATATCTATAAAGTTCCCGGCTATTGTAAATTCATTGATTGGATTTTTAAATTCTCCATTTTCTATAAGAAAACCTGCTGCACCCACTGAATAGTCTCCAGTTACTATGTTAGTACCATGACCAATTGTTTCCGTAATATATAAAATTTTAGAATGAGAATTAATTAAATCTTTAAAACTAATCTTTCCATTGTCGAAGTAAAGATTACTAGAGCCGCTAGATCTTCCATTAGATTTAAGATTTAGTTTTTTTCCGTTATAAGTATCTAATAAATAATATTTTAATATTCCGTTTTCGACTAACTTTAAAGTATTTGATTTTACGCCTTCTGTGTCAAAACTTGTTGAACCTAATCCTTTTATTATATCTGGTTTATCATATATGTTAATATTTTTTGAAAAAATTTTTTCATTTATTTTATTTTTTAAAAAAGAAGTTCCTCTTGAAATTGCTGATGATGTTATTGCGTTCGAAAAAGCACTCAATATTCCTTTTGCAATTCTTTTATCAAAGATGATACTTATCTTCTCACTACTAATTTTTCTAGGATTAAGTTTTTTTGTTGCTAAATCTGAGGCTGTTTTACCCAAGTTTTCTGGACTTTTAATATCTTGCAAATGACACCTAGTAGTAAAATCATAATCTCGCTCCATACTTAAATCATTTTTAGCAACATTTACACTCGATGCGGTAAATGAGGAAGATTTATAACCTTTACAAAATCCAATACTATTAGCCAAAATAAAACTAGATTTGTTCTCAGAAAAACTAGACTCAGTATTTATTATTCTTCTATCTTTTGAGGCTGACTCCTCTAATCTATTTAAATATTCAATTTTTTTATCATTTTCAAAATGGTTTTTATCATAGAGATTGAGATCTTTTACTTCTTTTGCTAATAAGTCTTTATCAGGTAGAGAATTGAATTCATCTTCAGGGGTATGTTTTGTAGTCTCAACACATTTTTCAATTAGAATCTTTAAGTTCTCATTTAATAAATTTGATGAAGAGATGGACGATTTTTTTTTATCAATATAAGTAGTAATATTAATACTTAAATTATCAGATCTATTTGACTCATCCAATTTTTTATTTCGAAAATTTACAGTTTCTGTTAAAGAATTACTTACAATTACACTTGAATTTGATGCCCCATGTTTCTTTGCTAAGTCAAGACAGAATAAAGCTTTTTTCTCTAAATAATCTTGATCTTTTACCATTTAAAGTTTTGTTCCGCCAACTGTCATCTTGTTAATTAATATTGAAGGTTGAGCAACTCCAACTGGTACTCCTTGTCCTGCTTTACCACAAGTTCCGATCCCTGGATCTAATTTCATATCATTACCTACCATTGAAACCTCTTTTAAAATAGATGGTCCATCACCAATTAATGTGGCACCTTTGATTGGTGAACCAATTTTACCATTAATTATTTCATAAGCCTCCGTACAATTGAAAACAAATTTTCCAGAGGTGATGTCTACCTGTCCACCCCCAAAGCTTACAGCAAAAATACCTTTATCAACTGACTTTATCATTTCCTCTTGGGTTTGTGTGCCACTCAACATCATTGTATTTCTCATTCTGGGTAAAACAATATGTCTGTAATTTTCTCTTCTCCCGCTTCCAGTTGATCTTGTGTTCATCAATCGAGCATTTAATCTATCTTGCATGAAATTTTTCAAAATTCCTTTTTCAATTAGGACTGTTCTCTCTGTTGGGGTACCCTCATCATCTATTGTAAGACTGCCACGTCTCTTATCAATTGTACCATCATCAACAATTGTAACACCTTCACTAGCAACTTTTTGACCCATTAAGTTGTGGAATGCGGATGTTTTTTTTCTATTAAAATCTCCCTCTAATCCATGTCCTATTGCTTCATGAATTAAAATTGCAGGCCAACCGGGACCTAAAACTACTTTCATCTCCCCTGCAGGTGCTGGTTTACTATCCAGATTCACAAGAGCAATTCTGTATGCTTCTTCACAAACTTTTTGCCAATTATCGTTTTTTAAATAATCATCATAAGATTGCCTTCCACCAATTCCGTAAACACCTGTTTCCTTTCTTCCATTTTTTTCAAGCATGACTGAAACATTAAATCTCACAAGCGGTCTTATATCTGTTAAAGACTCACCGCCTGAACGTATAATTTCAATTGATTTATGCTCTCCTGAAAAACTTGCGGTAACCTGTTTAACCTTATTGTCTTTTTTTCTTAAGAAATCATTCACATTATTCAAAATATCTAGTTTTGAGTTATGATTTTTTTGATCAATAGGATTTATATCATCATAAAACTTATTATTAGATTTTGGAAGTTCATGGTTATATATTCCTTTTATTGACTTTAAAGTTGATTTTAGATTTACAGATGAATTTTTTAATGACTCTTTTGATATTTCGTTTGAATGAGAATACGCAACAATTTCTCCTGAAACTGCCCTAAATCCAAAACCTAAATCTGAGTTATAATTCGAACTTTTTATTTTGTTATCATCAAGTATTATTGACTCTGATTTTGAATTCTCTAAATATAATTCACCATCATCACAATTTTTTAATGTATCAGAAACAATATTATCAACGTCTTTTCTAGTCAAATCTGATTTTTCAAAAAAATTACTCATTGAGCTTACATAATAGTTTAAATTTGATTTTCAACTGATCATTTACCACATGTACAAATTTAAACATAAAATATAATGATTTTTTAATGAAAGTTTATTTTAATAATTCATGTAAAATATGCAGGGCTGAAATCAATCTGTATAAAAAAGAAAAAATAAAAGAGATTGATTGGATAGATATAACTAATAATCCATTAGCACAAAAACAAACATCCAAAAGTGACAAAGAGCTTTTAAGGAGATTGCATATAATTGATGATAATAAGATAATAGAAGGTGCTGAAGCATTCCTCTATGTTTGGAAAAAAATTCCAAAATACAAAATCTTATATAATTTTTTTAAACTTCCAATAATTTTTTCTTTATTTAAATTTGGGTACGAGTTTGTTGCATATTTTTTATATTTAAAAAACAAAAAGCAACTCAAAAATTAATTTAAAAAAAATATTAAAAATTTACTCAGTAAAGACATAGAAGCAACAAACATAATCAAAATTACAGAATACATATACGTGATAATTTCATTTTTTTTTCTTCTAAGTCTTACAAATTCTTTATCATCAAGTTCTGAAATATCTCTTTTGCCTAAAACTGGATAATCATAGCTTAATCTCCATGTCGATTGACCAAGTCTTGGGTCAAGATTATTATAATAAGTAACCCAAGCATGAATATATTTTAAAACAATAAATAAAATTACCATTATGATAGTGCCATAAATCATACTAAATATTTAAAAAAAATTAAAATCAACTTTTAATTTTAGCTCTTTTCCTTCCAATTAATTGTGTTAAAGAATCTACCATAGTGTCAGATGCTTTAAAAATTTCGTTATTTGCAAATTCGTAAAAAGTATTTTTCTCTGGATTAGTCTTATCTTCAATAATTATTCCTTCATCAGGTGAATTATTCTTTATATAAATTAATAACAACCATTCCTCATCTGAGCTTTCATCCCATTTCACGAAAATCTCTCCCGTTTCAAATCTTCTATCAATGCACCTAAAAATCGACATATGTCTTGTAATATGTCTCTTATTTAGTTGAAAAACTAAGCTACTGGCACTTCTATAAAAACTTTCCAAAGCAAATTCTATTTTTTGCCTTGCTAAAGTGTACTCTTTTTCTTTTATTAATAAAGTTTCTCTGTCTTCGTTTCCTTGAAGCTTTACTCCCAAAGATTCAACTCTTTCCTTAATCTTTTGATCTCTTATAATTCGATATTTTTCTTTTAATTTTTCAATTCTCTCTTGAAGTCCAGCATAGTCCTCTCTTTTTTCTCTTAATGATATTTTTTCAAGTTTTTCTAATTCCTTAACTTCTCGAATTCTAAATTTTTCAATTTGTTTTTCTAATCTAAGTTGCTTTAAAAATTGTTTTTGTTTTTCCGCTTGTTCAATTCTTAACAAAGCTTGTTCTTTTCTCAAAAATAATTTGATGTCTTTAGTTCTTTGTTTCTCTAATTTTATTTCTTCTTTTAAGGCTTGTTCCTTTATCTTAATCTTTAATTGATTTTCTTTTTGGTTAGCTAATTCTAACCTTATTTTGGCTTCTCTCTCTTTTTCTTGTCTTTCAATTTTTAGCCTTCTAGCTTCATCTCTTTTTAAAATCTTATATTCAGTTATAGTATCTGAAATCTTATCAAAAAATGATTGGAAATATTTTTCTAAGTTGAAATTTAGTTTAAATTTAAAATTTAAGGAATTTTGTAAATTAATAAGCTTTATTATCCAGTTTTCTTTTTTTTTCTTATTTATTTTTATTTTTTTCTTAAAAAATTTATTTTTTTTTAATTTTTTACCTTTTATTATAATTTTTTTTTTAGTCTTTTTAAATTTTGATTTATTTTGAATTTTTTTTGATTTTTTTGTCGATTTTTTAATTTTTTTTTTTTTAATTTTTTTTGATTTTTTTATCGGTTTTTTAAATTTTTTTTTAATTTTCATTTTAGAAACTTGACTTTTATCAACAAATTATTGATAAATATAGTCTCTTGTAACCGGTGTAGATGTATAATTCTTGGTAAGTTGAAATTGATATACAACCTGATCTCCCCATTTAAACGCCATTTCACATCCTGCTAGATAAAATTCCCACATTCTAAAAAAACGCTCATCAAACATCTGGACAATCTTATCTTTATTCCTAATACAATTGTTTTTCCAATGTTTTAAAGTATGTGAGTAGTGCATTCTTAATACCTCAATGTCTGAAATTATTAAACCTGATTTTTCAATTGGGCCAGTGACCTCACTCAAGCTAGGAGTGTATCCTCCTGGAAATATATATTTTGTTATCCATGGATGAGGATCTCTAGGTGGACTCACTGAACCAATTGTATGTGTCAAGCACACTCCATCATCGGTTAATAATTTTGCAATTTGTGAAAAAAATTTTTTATAAAATTTTCTTCCAACATGCTCAAACATGCCGACACTTATAATTCTATCGAATTTTTCATTAAGCTCTCTATAATCCATTAGTTTAAAACTAAGTTGATTCTCCAAATTGAGCTCCTTAGCTTTCTTTTTGCAGTAAATTAATTGATTTTCTGAGAGTGTTATTCCTGTGACTTCGCAATTTGCAGTTTTAGCGATATCTACAGCTAATGATCCCCAGCCACAGCCAATATCTAGAACTTTTTGATTTGGTTTAATATTTAATTTTTTTATCAAATGATGAATTTTATTATTTTGTGCTGTTTCTAATGAGTCATTATCATTTTTGAAATATGCGCATGAGTATTGCCTTTTAGAATCTAAAAATAAATTATATAAATCATCCGAAATATCATAATGATGAGAAACATTTTTTTTTGATTTTTTAATAAAATTAAAATTTGTTAAATATCTATATGTTCCTCTTAGTCTATTAATTAAATAACTAAAAAAATTAAGTTCTCCTCTACCAAAATTCATTAATGCAAGATCTAAAAAATCTGTTAAACTTCCATTTTCTATAATAATGTCACCATCTGTATAAGCCTCACCAAAGTATAAATCTGGATGGAGCAATAATTTATAATGAAGAGTTTTATTTTTAATTTTGACTTTAATTGGATTTTCTTTTTTTGGATTTCCTATTATATAACTTTTGGAATTTGCGTCTATCAAAACAAATCCATCTTTTTTAAAAACATTATTTAAAAATCTTGCTAATTGCATATCAAGCTGCCGATAGTAAATTTGATGAAAAATTTAAACCTTGTAAATTACCCCTCAATTTTTTTTCATCCTCTAAACTTAAAGAGCTTAAAGGTGGTAAAAGATTTTTGTAATATGATTTCTTTTCAGAAAAATATGTGTGTAAACCTGATATTAGATTATACTTTTCGAATTCTATTCTTACATCACATAATTTTTTATAGCTAGTTTGCTCTTTTCCAGCATTATAATCATCATATACCTTTCTTGCTAACTCTGAAGTCACATTACAAGTAGCAGTAATTATTCCTGAACAACCTAATTCAAGACTTTCTATTAATTTTGTTTCCGATCCAGGTAAAATTGAAAAGTTTTGAATTTTTAATTTTTTGTAAAGATTATAAGAACTATCCTTCACACCAATAATATTTTTTGGAAATTTTTTAACTAATTCCATTATACAATTTATACTAAACTTATAACCACATAGTTTTTCAAAATTATATAAGACTATTTCACATTCAGGAATTGCTTCAACTACTTTACTGTAAAAATTAATAACCTCTTTATCTCCATATTGATAATAAGCAGGAGGCATAATTAGAAATCTTTCAAATTCTAATAATCTTGCGATACGAATAAGATTAATCGTATCCCCTAAAGAATTTAAGCCAGTACCAATTATATATTTTTGTTTGTGTTTACTCGTAATCAATTTGTTTAACAAATTTATTTTTTCAGAAATAGGAATAAGCTGAGCTTGACCTGTGCTACCAAAAATTACAGCACCGTGACAGCCATGATCTATTAGCATTTCAGCATGTTGAATGGTTTTTCTTACATTAAGTGTCAAATCATCATTTAAAATTGACATTGAAGCTGCAAATATACCATTAATTTTACTCATTTTGAAAATTTATATAAAAATATTGATTAGTAAAGTTTATAAATTAGTTATGAAAATATTGGCAATTCAAAATAGAATGGGTATAGGAGATACTGTAATTTTTCTTCCTTTTATCGCTGCAATATCAAAAAAATTTAATTCGCCTGTAAGTTTACTTGTTAAAGAAAATTCTAAGGCAGATCAATATTTACACCAAACAAATTATATTGACAAAATCATCCCATTGAAAAGAAATAATGTTAATAAAGGAATGCATGATGGAGTATTCGGTTTTATCAATTTAGCTAATGATATAAGAAGTTATAATTTTGAAAAAGTTTTTATTTTTAATTCATCTTTAAGATATAATCTAGTTTCAAAGTTTGCTGGTATTAAAAACATATATCAATATCCTCTTTTTAAGAAAAGAAAACAACATATAACGAATCCAGCAAAAAATTTAATTAAAGATTGTTTAAATATTGATGTAAGTCAAGATCCTGAAATTCATATTGATAATAGTTTAACAGAAGAGACCTCTTTAAAATTTAATATGAACAATAACGAAATTAATATTTTATTAGGTGTTGGGGGATCGGGACCAACGAAAAGAATTCCTGCAAAAACTTTTCTGTCTGTAATGAAAAAAATTAGTGATTTAAAAAAATGTAGATTTTTTTTAGCTACGGGAAAAAATAGTGAGGAACAAGTTATTTTAAAAGAAATATTAAGTTCAAAATTTAATAGCAAATGTACTCGTTTAGACAATCTATCTATAGCAGAAACTTTACCAATTATAAAAAATTGTGATATCTCCATATGTAATGACACAAGTTTTTCTCATTTATCATCCGCTTTAGGTATTAAAACAATTACTTTAATGTCAGACACGCCTTTGATTTATGGATCCTATAGCTCAAAAATGTTTCCAATAATTCCTGATGGTGAAAATACTGTAGGACATAATACTCAGGGAAAAGATAAGATAAATCCAAACAAAATATTTGAAAAGTTTTTATCGATTTTAGCTTAAGAAATATCTTTTAGAACAATTTCCTTAGCCTCATTAACAATCATGGATAATCTTGTAGTTTCAGGTGATATGTCTGGATGAATTTTTTTTTGAATATTTTTATGGGCTTTAATCACAATTTCTTTTGATGGCTTTTTATTAATATCTAAATTTAAAATTTTATATGCTTCTGCAATAGATAATGACGAGGAATTAGTGCTCTGATCTTGCTTAAAAGAAAATCTGTTTGTATTTCTTAAAGTTTGAATAAGACGATAGAGTGATAACATTTGAATTAGTGATAAACCCTTAAGTTTTACTAGTGCTAAACTTGCAAGAGTTAATGGTAGTGTAAGCAAAAACTTGCCTCCAATAGCAAATAATATTGCAAATAATACAAGTAAAATTATTATAACAATCCTTGCTCCTTTAGACATATTGTTTAATAAATTTTTGGAACTTCTCCTGTATAAAAAATATAAAATAACTAAAAAAATCAGTGTAAAAACAAAAATATTCATATATTTCCTATCTTAAATGAAAATACCATATTTAAAAAAAAAACCAGAGATAAAATCTTGTCACAATTTTGAATGGCAAGACGACTATAGCTGGATACATCAAAAAAATATTCTGGAAGTTTTAAAAGATAAAAATAAATTAGATCCTGAAGTAAAAGAATATCTAGATAAAGAAAATTCTTATGCTGAGCATCATTTGAAAGATACAAAGACTATTCAAAAGAGGCTATTTGATGAAATTAAAGGAAGGATAAAATTAGATGATGAGTCACTTCCTTATAAGGATCATAATTATGAATATTGGACTAAGACAACAAAAAAGGGGAACTATTCTATTAAACTCCGAAAAAAAATAGGCTCAAATATAGTTGAAGAAATTTGGAATGGAGATAAAGAAAAAGAAAAATTACAAACAGAATATTTTGGCGTTGGAGATTTGGAAGTAAGTAATAATGATAAATATTTAGGATACTCTTTAGATTTAAAAGGATCAGAATACTATACAATCTACATTAGAGATATTGAGAGTAAAGAAATAATAACAAAAAAAATTGAGGAAACTTCTGGTGGTATCACTTTTAGTTTAGATGATAAATATATTTATTACTCAAAATTAGATGCAAATCATAGAGCAAGAAAAATTTATCAACACGAAATTGGTAATTTTAAAAAAAATGATGAGCTTATTTTTGAGGAAAAAAGTGAAGCTTTTTCTGTAAGTATCGGAATAAGCTCTGATGAAAAATACTATTTTATAAATACGTCAGATCATAATACTTCTGAACAATATTATTTTAAAGCAATAGATCATAAACCTTATCCAAAATTAATAATGAAAAGAGAAAAAGGAATTATTTACTCAGTTAATTCCTGGGATAAAAAATTTTATAATCATACAAATAAAAATGCTGAAGATTTTAAGATAGATGTTTGTGAAAGTTTAGAAAATCAAAACTGGAAGCCATTTATTAGACCCAGAGATGAGGTTTTAATTGGAAGTTGTACATTTTTGAAAAACTGGATTATTCGCTCAGAAACATCAAATGCTATTGATAAGTTGTTTGTAAGAAATATTTCAACTGGTTTTGAGGAAGAGTTAATTTTTTCAAATGAAAATATTTGTGTGCCTGGGGTTTCATTAATGCAAAGAGAAAGAGAAACTGATGAGGTGTACGTTGGATACTCCTCTCCTAAAACTCCATCAAGAGTTTATAAATATAACTTAAAAGAAAAATCAAAAAAACTTGTTAAGGAACAAGAAATTCCTTCAGGACATAATATAAATGATTACATTGTTGAAAGAGTCGAATTTGAGTCTCATGATGGGAGACTTGTGCCGTTAACAATTACTAGACACAAAAATACAAAAACAGATGGTTCTGCAAATTTATTATTATATGGATATGGATCTTATGGAAACTCCATAACACCTAGCTTTTCATCTACAAGATTAAGTTTAATTAATAGAAATATAATCTGGGTAACTGCACACATAAGAGGAGGTATGGAAAAAGGAATGAAATGGTGGAAAGAAGGTAAATTAACGAACAAAAAAAATACATTTGATGATTATATTTATGCAGCAAAATATTTAATTAAAAAAAATTATACTTCGAAAGGAAAAATTATTGGAATGGGTGGTTCTGCTGGTGGTTTGCTAATGGGAGCAGTGGTAAATAAATCTCCAGATTTATTTTTAGGAATGATAATGGCCGTTCCATTTGTAGACTCTTTAACTACAAATTTAGATCATTCTTTACCGTTAACAATTGGTGAATTTGATGAATTTGGAAACGCAAAAGATAATAAAAATCACTTTGAATATATTTATTCATATGCTCCTTATAACAATATAAAAAAAATGGATTATCCAAACATATTAATTACAACTAGTCTTAGTGATAATAGAGTATTATTTGATGAACCAACTAAATTTACTGCTAAGCTAAGAGAATATAAAACCGATAATAATTTACTTTTACTCAAAACAGAGATGAACGCTGGTCATGGTGGAAAATCTGGAAGAGATGGCGCTATAGAGGAAATTGCAATAGATTATGCTTTTGCATTAAAAATTTCCAAAAAAATCTAATAAATCCAGTCTTGAAATTTTTCAATTAATTACCATTTAATAATTGTAATTCGCCTAATGGGGCTTACAAAAATAAACTTGCTTAACAAAGGAGGATAAAATGACAAGTAAGGATCTATCTATATTTAACTCACTAAGACCTTTTTCAATTGGTT
>MDTG01061002.1_pt1 | contig 12524 bp, 2 predicted proteins | sample 811421 | NCBI WGS metagenome assembly MDTG01 (sample SAMN05326645, study PRJNA326480) | marine metagenome | isolation source: seawater | place: Pacific Ocean: South East | collected 2011 | reverse complement strand
TCAAGGTCAAGGCATCACATTTGTTTGGTTTGGGAGCAGATGTAGTCATTAGGCAATCAGAGTTTGGCCAATCAGCAATTTTGAGCAAGAATGCTCTCAGGAAAGGGATATCTCTGTCAGAATTAGGGTCCATCTTTTCAGATGGTTGGTTTGTCCATCCGCAAGGATTTATGCTAAGTTTTGGTAGCGTTAAAGCACCAAAGAATCATGCTGAATCAGGGTTCACTATAGATCAATTCACAATGATAATCAGAACCTGGATGAGATCTCATAACAAAAAATTGGAAATGCAAAATTGAAATAGTCGTTGAGGAAGGTGAACCTATGGGGGAAATACGGCAATATGAGTCAGGTAATTTGTCCCCCGAACTTCAATTAGTTATGCAAAACCCGATTCCAGATGAAGATGGAAATTTACAAGCAGAACATCATAGATTAACATCAGAATTAGAATTCCCGGCAAAAAGAAACATCATTAATTCCGATTCTCTAATTTTTAGGAACTGGGAAAATGCAACTACCGGGACAGATTACATGTCTAGATACATGAAGCAAAACCTGAATTTAACAGAAGATCCGGAATCAGCAATTTTTGTTTTGTTAGACAAATCTTACTTTGATAAAAATCTTCCAAAAGAATATTGTCAAAAGCTAATGGACAAATGGCGTAATATTCACGAAATCGCATTTACAGAATATCAAAGTAATCCGCCTCAAATACTCATAAAGGTTTTAGACCAAGATGATTATGATAATGGTTACAATCAAATTGAATTATTCAACCGATCTGAAAATCGAAATAGTCAAGAAAAATCGTTCGAACTTGGTTTGTCAAGTGCAGTTATTCCGAGAATAATTATCCATTGCGGAAGCATTGAAAATATATTGAAGCATGAAAATAATCAATCCTACGAAGATCCAGAATTTTGCCTAATTCATACACAGCTAAGTGAACAATTAGTTGAAAATGAAAATATCTACACAGTCATTGACCAAATTTCAAATGGTTTCATCAGTATAAAAAACGTAACTAATCCCAACAACAATCTCAAAACAGTTCTTGACATGGTAACACTATTGTATTGTAGTATCTTAACTTCCGACCAAACAGTAAACCTTATCACAGAAATGTCGTTTCAAACATTCAAGGTTGCGATTAATGATGAAAATTCAAAAAACACATCAATTGGTGCAGAACTTGAAACACTTCACAGCGACTGTTCAATAAACGATATCAAATCAATACTATCTTTATCAGGCTTGTGGAAACCTAGTTCGAGTTCAATATATCGTTATCTAAAAGATTTTGATGAAGTAATCCAAACTCTAAATCTTAAGAAAACATCTGAGATAAGGAGATTTTTTGAGAAATCCCAGCTTTTAAGACGATTTAATAAGGAATTGTACCACGAATACTATTCTAGAAGAGCACCCATGCTTATCCCTAATCGGCCAGATTTTCAAGATAAGTTAGATTTATATCATTTAGATTTACGGGGGATTTTTGACAACTTAATTCACGATATTTCTCTTCCAGATGTTCAGACTGACAATCATCAATTAAAGACATATTTATGCGAACAATTCTGCGAGATATTTTTCAATGAAAATAATATTTTAAGCGGTGATATAGATTTAGAATTAAGATTGGTGTATAAAATATGGAAATTCATGATGGAAATAGATAATACTTCTAATGAGGCGTATAAATCATCATGTATGTTTCATCATGTTGGCCAATACGACTTAACAAACAGAATCCCAGAACTGGAAAGACACGATTTACAAACATTTGAAGATATGGATATACAATTTCACCTAGCTCTTCATTTTATGTCTTATCACATATTCAAACAATTCTTTCTTAAACTTAGAGACAAGATAAGTTTTGCAGACTTAGAATTTAAGCAAGTGTTAATCAAAATTTACGGGTTAGAGCCACTTGATCAGGAGGAGTTGTCATAATGACCGCAGAGATTAGCGACTTGGAGATTCATCGCACAGTTTCAAATCATGTGCTGAATTATATTCCAATCAAGCCTAAGAGCGCAGCAAATCTCAAATTTCCTATTGGGTTTATGACCGATCAATGCAGATTGGCTGCAAAAGAAAGCAATAAAGTTACTTCATTTGTTTCAAGAGAATTGAAATTAGCGGGCAAATTACTGCCGTGGGCGGAAAGTATCGATTCAAAAATTCTTGAAAGCATACGTAAAAACGAAATTTTCTATGACGACAATCAAGAGATTGAATATCAAATTCCTTTGGTTGTACGTGCTCTTTCAGGAAAAGGTAAAACGATGCTTTTTGCTAAGATTGTTGCTCAAATGATTTATGATTATCACAATCAAATCAATGAACAGAAAACAAAATCTAAATCCAAGAGAATACTATTCAGTCAATTGAAAGATAGTTATGAAAAAACAAATCTCGAGAAAGCTATTTGTCTCGGTCTTGATAAATTTCACAACCACTGTAGAACCATTGAAGATCTCGACACCACTGTTGGTGAAGTAGATGAAAAAATCATTTTCATTGATAGTCTTGATGAACACCCTGCTAGAGAACAGTGGTGGAAAATTAGTATGAAGTTTTCACAATATGGCTGGAAAGTCGTTTGGTCATGTAGGAATCCAGATTTTGATAGACACGATTTGATTAAACAAATACCAAAATCATGTGTAAACAAGTATGAAAATGAGCAAAATTCACCATGGAATCTGCTCAAAGGTTATTCATGGGATTTGCAACTTGACGAAGATAGAAGAAAGCAACTGTCAGAATATCTAGACGATCTCAGTTCAGATAGAAAATTGTCGAGTAAAGAACAGTATACAGAATTCTACCAAGCTTGTTATAGTAAAACCCAACTAATGAACATTTTCTACACTAATCTATCAATGGTAGATGAAAAAAGAGAGGCTCTTGACAAGTTGCTATTAGAAACAATTATTTCCAATAAAGATAAGGCAAAGAAAAACAATGAAAAATCAGTTGAGGATGATTTGTTGGATTCCAATTGGTTTATTCAGTTTTTTGAGTCATTACTAACTAAATTGATAATCGATTCATCACTAGAATTCCTTGGTAGGGAGATTGATTCAGAAACTCACCTTAATGGTTCAACAATCCATAGTATATGGGATAGCCTTTGCATCGATTATTACAACTTGAGAACACCAGTTGAAAATTCTGAGTTAGATGAAACATTACCACAGGTAAAAGATGGCGATAATGAAAGAAAGATATTAATTCAAACTTTGACCACATTAGGGATACTTAGGGAAGGAAGTAAATTCCGGCATCGAGACTTTGCCGTAGTCGCCTATCTGCATGGTTGTAGACTACAAAATGATTCGATTGAACTCAAGAACAATGAAGCAGAGGATATTCTTTTCTCATTCTTGAATCCAATAAAGAAACTATCTCCTGATGGTAAAGTACAATTAGAAGATGGAGGTATCCAGATAGTAAATGATTTTTTGAGGCGGACAGGTAATATAACAGGTTACATCAATCCAGTAAAAAATCTAGCAATCAATAAGGATATACAGTATATTATCGCTCGTCAATCTCTAGCCCATAAGGATGATTCAGATTATAGTCAATTAGCAGTTTCAAATGAAGATGAAGCCACTGGATTAAGCGAAGACCAAACAAAAGCACTTGGGTTATCCGAAGGCCGTCGTTCAATTATTTTGAAAGGCTTTCCTGGCTCAGGAAAAACTTATGCTGGTGTGGAGAGAATTATATTCCGTCAATCTAAACAACACTCTAGAGGTATAACGAATTCTAAATCGTTAATTATCTCATTGAATGATCAACTTGCAAATAGTATTCGCAACGAATTACATTCTCGGCATAAAAATTCAAAATACTTGCTTCAGGAAACAAAGTCACCCAAAGAACGTGAGGATATATTGTACAATATTGAAGTAAAATCACTGAAGAATGTTATACAAGAATGGCTACCAGTAGTAGGTGAAGAAGATTGGCATTTAGGAAAACAAGAAACCTACGAAATTTTCACGAAATTGAAAACTGAATCCATAGTCGAAGACAAAGATTGGCGGAAATTAGAAGAAGAATTCCAAAATTCTATGTTTGATGACACATCAGGAAAATTAATTACCGTCGACAAGTATCTGAAAATTCCCATAGATTATGAGACATTACAGGATAAAGAACGCTGGGAAAAAGTACGAAGGTTGTGGCACCAAAGAATTGCCATCAGACGGAAAAATGGGCAAATTTCAATCATTGAAGCAAGCACAGTTTTGCGAAATCAATTGTTATGGTATGAACACCAGAAGTCAGTTTTACCAAATGATCAATGGAATACTGATTTCCACACATCATTAAATGATGAGGCAATTGATGAAGCAGCGTTAATTACTCATTTTGATAAAATGTTTAGTGATGGAAGGTATGATCAAGTGATGGTTGATGAAGTTCAAGATTTACCAGCAATTTCCGTCATAGCACTATCCTTCCTCTCGCCTAATAGAACGGAAAATAGATTTGTCATAGCAGGAGATAGAGACCAAACAATAAATGGCCAACAGTTTGATTGGGAACTTTATCTTAAGCGATTATCATATATCTCAAGAGAAGTTGTCGCAAAACATGTCAATCATATCTATGTTGATAGCAATAATCAGCCAGTATCACATCACTTAAAGGGACTTTCTTGGACAGAAGAGGAAATTGAAGAAGTTACTGATTTCCATCTGACAGACAATCACAGAAATCATAAGGAAATTGTCAAGTATACTAAACAATCCTGGAATGATTGGCCGATTAAAGGTTATGCCGAAACCGATGACCAATCAAGAAAATATCCTTTGGACAAAATGGAATCAACCTGGAAGAGATCGAGTGATGAACAAAAAGAGATCACTAGAATCATGGAGATTAACACCGATGATACCCATAATTTCAATGACACTCTTGAACAACTCCTAAGATTTTTACAAACAAGAGCAAGGATTTCGCTTCTTATTCCTAATCAATGGTTAAGGGACTACATCAAGGAAGAGATAATGGGTGAAAAACTCGATACCAAATTAGATTCATATAACGCTTGGACAATAAAAGGATTGGAAAGAGATGCTGTAGTAATGATTTGTCCTTACACGGCATCGCCTAAGGATTCAGATTCAGCGATTTTAATGAATACGGCACTTGACGACCCAGTTGAAGCAGAAGAGAAGAAAGCAATAGATTTGATGCGAAGAAAATTACTTGTTTCAAATACCAGAGCTGTAGAGCAAATGATTCTCTTACATCCGCCAAAAAATACTACCACAAATTTTGGTAAAACAAATAAGAGCATCAAATGCTTAATCCCACCTTTAGTAGTCGGTACGAAGCAGATAGATCGAAAAAGAGATGTCAAAGAGGAATTGGAAGATTTCTTTAGATATTCAGGAATTGATGAGAATGACTTTGCAATAGCTACAATCTCAGAAGGAATTGACCTCTTTACTAGAGCACAATCAGATATTAACCAAGCTGAAGAAATTGACTATTTTATGTCAAGATGGAATAACATCTCAAAAGCAGACCCCAAAAAATCAAAACTTAGAAGCATACTATCTGATATCATAAATTATAGTTCAGAAACCTTGGAAAAGTGTTTAATTATTAATCATATTCTCAACGAAAAATTCTATTCAAATTCTACCATTGACGAAGAAGAGAGAAAATTGACTTTGGAAAAAGACGATGATTATTCAACCATGCTCGCCAGTATATCTAGTTACGAGAAATCAAATCCATGGTCAAACGAATCTTTCGATAACTTAATACTAGCATACGAAACATATCGAAATATTAAGAGAAATATTAAACAAACCCGTGATGATGTTGAAAAACGGGAATACCGAAAAGGAACAATTGTTGACATATCTAAGATGTTTGACAAGATAGGGTCTATACTCAAAAGACAACTGAGAGTTGTGAATATTAAGTTGGCAGTTCGAGATAAAGGATACGAAACTGAAGAACTTGCTAGATTGTTGTTTACAAATCAACTGAAACTTAATCAATTTTCTAAAGGAGAAAAGGATATCAACTTATTATCTAACATCGATTATGATTTCTCAAAGGTATTAATCGATGCGTTTTCTGATAAATTAAGATTAACAGGCAAAGGATTTGTTGCAACCGTTTCAGAGGGTAAATTAAATCAGGACTTCTGGCAAGAATTCATATCCCGGTTAGTATCCATGGAAAATAAAAACAAACGTGATGATTATGCGGGTTTTGTAATAGAATTATGTCGCCTGTATTATCAGAAGTTTTCAGAATTGACCGAGAATAATAAGCCATCCCGAAGCAAACTCAGTAGAAATATGCAAAAACCATTCTTTGACATTTTGAGAGTATTAAATTCTTTAGATGATAAAGAAATCAACAAAAGTTTTAGAGATATAATTGCGTTTTATTTCAATAATATTCACTCAGAGTTTTCTAGTGATAATGACAACAAAAATGATGATACATATTCTAGACTTGCCACTGAATACATTGAGCAATCGCTAGATTTAGATGTTTATGTTCTTGACAAGGTGAAAAATGAATCTGTTAGTAAATGGAAATTAAGTGATTTCAGTACATTTGTTAAGAAGTTAGGAAGGCAAACACAAAAAACTGCATACAAAAATAGAATAAATACCTTGGTTATTGAATCTGGGATATTCGATAAAGAGATTATTAAGCTAACAAGAAATATCGTTGACAAATCCATGTTATCTCAAGAACCAAAGTTAATCACAGAAGATAAACTGTTTACAGAAATATATGAAAAATTAAGTTCAAATCTGCAGTCAAAAGATGACATTGGATATCTTCTTGGTTTTGGGATGAGAGACTTAGGCGAAAAACTTAGCCAAAATCCATTGTACTTTGAAGAAAATGAAGCATCATCTACATTTTTTGGGAATTTATTGATTCTTGATTATATATTAAACGAGAGAAATCAAGATTTCAGTTTCCTAATTAATGATGAAATTATCAAAAAAGATCAAACGGAAGAAGAACTAGAGGAAAAGAAAGAAGAACTAGAGCAAGCAAAAAAACAAATTGTATATCTTTATCAAAATATTTTTGATAATATTGATGCAAACCGAGACGCCGTTTATACGAATAAATTTGAATTAGTGTCGTATCAATTATCCAATGCCTTGGATACAATGAAATCAAGAATTAAAAACCAGAACGTCGCATTATCTAACCAGACAAATAATATCATGAGTAGCGAATATTCAGCGATATTAACTAAATTAAGATTAATCAATATTCTTTCTTCTAAAACACTACTAATAAACAGCGAGAAATCAAAAAAATATCGAGATCTTGTTAATTCCAATCCAGCTTTAGTACAGGTAAGCGGGAGCCCTTTCTCAGATTTATCATTTTACAGCAATGATAATGTAGAATACATTGGTGTGGTGAAAGAGATATATGACAATTGGGTATTTCATTCTATGCTAAATAGGATAGTCGAAAGAGGTCGTAAAACGGTTGACAATTTCCGCGTTCCTTACGAATTGGGATGTAGTGACCTTAATGTCAGATTTGACTATTGGATGTCAACTAACGATATCCTGTATAATAGTTTGAATGAAGACAGAAATGATGTAATCCATTTGTTTGACAGATTCGACTTAAAATCAAGAATACAGAAATTACTTGCAGTTTCCCAAAAAGCCAAACAAGTCATCAACAAAAATCGTTCTAAGAATCAAAACGTAAAGACAGTATTTAAAAATTTGATAACCTCTTCTAAGGATGATGACTTATTTGGCGTTCATTCTAAATTAACTGAAGAGAATGCACGATATGCTAATTTGAAAAGACACGATTTCTACTTTTGCGTATACGGAAGAGATAAAGCAGTATTGGCGTATTCTTCGGATAGGGAAGGCAAAAAAATCGATTTTCCGAATAACAAAGAATTCAAGGCTACAGAATTATATCTATTACTTCAACAAATAGGATGTGTTATTGATAGCAAATCAGAGAAAATCAATAAGGAAGAAAGCATTCACAACCTCGAACAATCAATTGAGGAGTTTACCGAAATACTTAGGATTTTAGATGAAAATGAACAATCTCAAGTCGAACAAAACGAAATCGAACTAAGTATTATGATTAAACAAGTAGAAAGCAAAGTTGAATCACTAGAAAATAAACTAATTCCAACTAAAGAAGAGCAACAAAATAATGTCGCAGAAAGTTCTTTACATGATAAAGAGGATAACACATCTTCAAAGAGAACTACTCCAAAAGGTTTCAAAACCCTTGAAGAATTAAAAATCGAAGTAGTCGAGTCTGCCAAACTCCTACGGGAGGCTGCAGAGGAAAAGCGCATAGCTGAAGAAAAGGCTGCAGAGGACAAACAAAAACATAATCAATTTGATGAAGAATCCGTATATACGCATTTTAAATTAAGTACAAAACAATGGAGCAGCCTCTCTGATGAGGCTAAAGACGGTTTAATTGAACTATTCAAGAACCGCAAAGTATGATACTAAAATTATGATTCGCTTTTCGGCGATTCATAATTAGTGTTAACTTTACAAAAACAAAAAAACGGAGAGATACATAAAAAATAGCGAGTTTGGTTCGGATTCAAAAAAGTGCAGTAACTACATCGGGTTAAAGATAAAATACAATCTTGGATATAATAATAAAAACGGAGGTATGGAAATGGTTAAGAATTCTTTTGGAGACTTTACTTGTTATTACAAAAGTCCCTTTTTTGGCCGTGACTCTGGCCAAGAAGAACGGACTAATCGTGACGGCCAAGCCTATGTTTCCGAGTGGAGGGCTGCTCCAGGGCTGACTCAATGGGTGGCTAATAATTTCGAGGTTCTTGGTTTTGACGCCCCTGCACCTTCAGAAGAACGCCATGTGAATGAAAAAAACCGCGACATATGGGCGCCTTTCGCTTTAGATTATCTCGAACGCCTTTTTGATGGTGATTCGCAACGACATTACGTTCTTCGCCGAAGTATAGAGTTCAAAGCAAAAGATCAATGGGCCCTTTTTCCTCATCCCGATGAAGCTAAGAAATTGAACTTAGTTGGCATGAAAGGGGATGTCCCCATTGCGGTTGTAACCATTGATGTGAATCGAAAAGATGCAAATATCCAACGATTAATATTTGATACAGTTCAATTTAGAGTAATCACAAAGATTGATGTTAACGATGAAGAATTCATCGGAGGAATTTATGCAGAAGATTGGGACGATTACAAAATAGATGGAATTCTTCAAATCTGGGATTTGGAATCAGTGCCGGTGGAATTACCTGCGACCATGCGTGCAATGAAGAGCACAAAGAAAGAAGTCAATAATCGGCTTGCGGATTGGACCGAATACCTCAATGCTATGTATGATGCTAATCGAAATAACGAATGGGGTGCTCAAATCCTATTCATCGATCAACCTACTCTTGATAGCCCAGAATATGTGTTCAAACTCCGTTGTTCACCTCGAATATATTCTCAAATTTCGAATAGTCATAATAAAGGAAGTCACCTCTACGGCATCACTAATGACCACTCGGATGACGACATCGAATGGAAAAGAAAAGAGGACTCTCAAAATAAAAATGCAACTAGAGGAGATGAACAAGATGCGGGTAAATTCATCAAAGTTCGCGGTAAACCAACGCCAACTAAAGATGGGATGCTTGAATTCTTTTTGCGGGTAACACCACCTGTCGAAGAGGACCCGATGATAGGTCTTGGAGAAGACTATATTGGTATGTTTCTTATTAACGATGTATCTAGAGATTTAATCCAGATTGACCGCCAAAGAAAAGGACTTGAGCGTCTTAAAGAACTTGAAGCAGACAATACTGTACATGAATGGCTCTTTGATATCAAGAAAGCAAAAAGTAATCCTCGTAATCTGCCAGAGTTGGAGTATCCAACCCTTAGCCCTATGAATGAGGAACAGGAATTAGCCGTTCGTGGAGCATTAGCTGCAAAAGATGTCTTTCTTATCCAAGGTCCGCCGGGAACTGGAAAAACAACAGTCATTTCTGAAATTATCAATCAAGCGACTGAAAAAGGTGAACGTGTTTTATTAGCGAGTCAATCAAATCTAGCAGTCGATAACGCACTTGGCCGCTTTGCAAATACTCCTAATATTCGTCCAATTCGTCGCTATTCGCAGAGTGCTGAAATTGATCCTGAGGCAGAGAAGTTCTTGGAATCAAATGTTATCAGGGACTTTTTTGTTCCATCTATTCGAAATCATTGCGAAATTGAACAAGCCGAGGCAGAGGCACTCTTTGTATCGCGCCAGGCCATCTTGGATTCTGAACAAACCTTACCTTTGATTCTCGATGAAATGATGGCACAGATAAAATCACTCGAGGTCTTGCAAAACAGGAAATTGGAACTCATAGCCGAACAGGATAATAAGCAATTAGAGCGAGAGCGTATTACTCAGCAAAGAACCGCATTAAACGCAGTTCAACATCATCTTGCCCAGAATACATTAGACGGAATTACAGAGCCTCTTTCTTCCTCTGCTGGCTTAGATTATGCCTTATTCGCAGAACATAAATATTCTCAACAGGCACGAAGAATTGAAGAAATTCATGACCAAATTCGAGATTTACTAGATAATCTACCACTTGGTCAAATCATTTCCCCGATTATTCTCAAACTTGAGCAAGAAAAAGACCGAGCAATTGCGGACGAGAATTATCTTCTTGCCGAAGAAATCAAGCAGCAATTGAACAAGGAACGCGAAAATAATTCGGACTCTGGAGAAGACTGGATTCGGTGGACTAAGCGTCTAAACCGACTCAACATCATGCTCGATAACCCATATGTGGAGATTAATGATTTAACATCACAACTTGAACAACCAACAGACTTGAAAGAATCCGTTTCATCAATAAAACTAGACGATGTTTTCATCTTTGATACTAGCAGAACATTAACTGAAATCAACGCCATAGTAGAAAAGAGGATATTGGCTATTGGAGATCAGATACAATCAGTCGAAAATGAACTAATTGAAATTGACAATAAACTCCAAACCAATCAAGAATCATCAGAACGTGACAAAAGAAAACATGATGATGCAAAACAACGCTGTGATGTTCTATTGTCCAGACTACCAGATGATGTTTCCGCAGATGCATCCAGTACGAGCATAGACCTATCAGCATTGCAGGCTCGAGCACAGGCTTGGCTATCTAACAATAACTCGAATATCGAGGCAGACTCGATTTGGCGGAACATTAGAGGCGACTGGCTGAATGATTTAGAAGAACCTAAGAAATCAACATTAGAAGACCTAGAAACTATGTATACTCAAATGGTTAATGTTGAAGGAGTAACTACTTCGTTTGCTGGTAAAGGAGCATGGTACAGCCAACATTTGAAGTCACCATTTGATATCGTAATCATCGATGAAATTAGTAAAGCTACACCACCTGAAATCCTTCTACCGATACTTCTTGGAAAAAAGGCAGTTTTAGTTGGCGACCATCGACAGTTGCCTCCTACATTCAAAGATCCAACCTCAAAGAGCCGAGAGGAATTGCAAGCTGATGAAATCGAAGATGAACGATTCTCTCGTGGTGGTAAATTTGAGCGAATGGTAACGTCAGCATTGTTTGCTGAATACTTTAAAGAAGCCCACTCTTCATTGAAAGTCACTTTGCTAAAACAGTATCGAATGCATGGGCAGATAAGAATGTGCATCAACGAATTTTATGAAGGCAAACTCACATGTGGGTTGCTTGAAGATCAACAGGCTCGGCTGAAGCAGCATGGTTTTCACCTCAAAAAGAAAGATTCAGGTGGCACATCTTTACGTGAAGGTTCAGATATCATTACTCCAGATCAACACGTTGTTTGGGTCGATTCAACATTTGACCGAGACGGAAAGTATTGCGAAGAAACTAGGCCCGAAACCACGACTTCTCGCCGAAATATACGAGAGGTTCATTTGGCAAAATACATGTTGGACGAATTCGAAGAACAGATTGCAGCCAAAAAAGCCTCGGTCGAAAGAACTCAATGGTCTGAAGATGCAATGCTGCGACATCTAGATCATGAACAACGACTCCCGGTGGGCTTCATAACATTCTATGCAGATCAGAAGAATGCTTTTCGTGAAATTGCGAACGAGGGAGATTCATGGTCAGCCATGCGTAACCGATGGCCTAACCTCAGCGTACGCGCTGATACGGTCGACAAATTTCAGGGTGGTGAACGACCAGTTGTGTTAGTCAGCATGGTTACATCACCTGAAATCAAGGGCAAAGGTAAGAAGGAAGCTTTTGAAGCAAAGGTTGCAAACTATTCTTTCAATGCGAAAAAAGTCTCATCTAAGCGGGGAGGTTTTAATGACGGTGGAATTAATACTACCCGCACATCATTCGTTCGTTCTCCAGAGCGAATCAACGTTGCTTTCTCTCGTGCGCAAAATCTACTAGTCATTTTAGGAAATCGTTTCACGCTTGAGCAAGTTAATGATGTACGTAT
>MDTG01038087.1_pt1 | contig 12524 bp, 4 predicted proteins | sample 811421 | NCBI WGS metagenome assembly MDTG01 (sample SAMN05326645, study PRJNA326480) | marine metagenome | isolation source: seawater | place: Pacific Ocean: South East | collected 2011 | reverse complement strand
GGGCCACCTAGCCATAGCTTTGAACATGTATGCTGACTGTTATGCCGAAGGATTCCATAGTAAGTACGATATTACTATGTCTGACTGCAACGACTTAGCGTTTCAGCTGATAAAAGCTATTGATGAGGTGTGTCCAGGCCCGTTAGAAACTATGAGTTACCTGCAAGCTATAGCAAACCACATTATTGCTGAGTTAAAGGAACCCGTAGTTGACTGGCAAACTCCATCTGGCTTTCCAGTACGGTACGAAAACTACGTAATGGAAGACGTCAAATGGAAAAGTTGGATCTCTGATATGAGAATCCAGCACGTAGGTAAAGAACATAGGCTAGTGTACGGTAAAAAGATACCTAGTCCTGGTGGCTTTGCCTCAGGTATAAGTCCAAACTTTATTCATAGTATGGACGCAGCACATATGGCTCTGATTATTCATCACTGGGACGGAGACTTTGCTGCTATTCATGACTCATTTTCTACTCACGCTTGTGATGTAGCTAGCTTATTAGGTTTAACTAAAGAAGTGTTCATTAAAATGTATGATCATGATGATTTTTATAAAGACATAGCAGAAATGTTATTGCTTGAACCTGAAAAGTTTAACTACAACTACAAGTTAGGAGATCTAGATATAAAAGGGATAGCTGACAGTGACTATTTCTTTTCTTGATATATGAGTATGTTTAAAATAAAACAAGACGGACAGATTGGCGTTGAAGAAGAAGACATAGCGTTTATATATAAGTATGGTGTAGTATTTATGGACGGTAGTGAAATACACTTTCCTCAATACTTCATTAAGAAATACTTAGATAAATATAATATGCATCACTTATATCTTCACGACATTTGTGGATAAAAAAAAGGGTACCTTAGCTTTCGCTTTGGTACCCTAATTTTTTTGTTTTAACCGGCATCAATCTGAAATACGTCTACCATTTTCTCCATTAGTTCTTTAAAGTATTTTTCTTTAGCTTTGTCATTAGCTTCTACAAAAGCTTTATTACGCTCTGGTATCTTTAATTCTCTAATCATTTTTCTAAAGATATAAAGCATTTGTTTAGCATTTAACTCTTTACGTGGTTCAGCACCGTGATATTGAAACCTGCTTTCTACACCAACATTTGCCTTTTGAATATCAACCGCAGGACCAGACTTCTTACCGTCTATATTAACCGTCATAATTCTTTCAGCCATATCCATAGCAGCTAGTTTCTTAGCAAAGCTGTATTCGCTAATAGTTTCGGGACGAACGTTTTTAGTTTTCTTATCAACCTTCTTTTTATCTCTAGGTCTAAACTCCATAGTATCTTCTAATAATTCAACTAAGTTATTTAAACTTAATGTACCTGGCTCAACATAAAACGTAGGTTTAGTTGCATGCATTAAGTTATAGAACATTTTAAATGGTCCTAACTCATTAGCTATAATTCTCATAGAATCTTCTCTAGTAAACTCCTCATCAGTTTGTCCTTTTCTAGCGTACTCTCGCTTAATAGCTTCATTAACAGCTTCAAAGTTTACTACTTGATCTCCCATATCCTCTAGCTTCTTTTCGAATCTAGCAATAGCGCCTGGTGTCCAGTCCATCATTAAACTTTTATATGGGCTATACTCTTTTGTAACATCAGACCAGTTCTTATTTGCTTCTCTTCGAACTGCAGCTCCACCCTTTATATCTGTTTTAACAGCATCCATAATAGGTAGCATGTATTGACCTTGCAACTTATTCCATGATGAACCTGTAAACATCTTGTTCATCCATGCACCATCGATAGCTTGTATTATAGCTGGTATCAGTCGGCCTCTTGCCCAACCTCCGGGTCTACCGTCACGAGGAGCACTACCAGAAGGAACAGATTCCCTCATCCCAATACCTTTTACAACGACTTGCTTACCATCTGGGTTTATCTTAGAAGTAAGAATAGATATATCAGACATAACCGGTTGTCCAGTATCTCTATCTATTTTCTTTATACTTTCTTTAGCTCCGATGTAGCTCTTAAACCCTAAAGCGTTTTCGATTTCCATAATATCATTTGACATTGTAGCTACAACGTTATTAGCTCTTAATAGTTGTCCTACTTCTAGTACACCTGGATGTAGTTCAGCATCTATTGAATCAGCTAACACGTTATGTAAGTAATCAATAACAAACTGCTCTTCAGTCTGACCGTTCTTATGATCTAATTTTTTATCGAGTGCTTTAGTATTTTTTAGATCAGCAATAATAGCTCTAATTTCTGAAGAAAAATCTCCTGAGAAAACGGTTTGATAAACTTCTGCATCTAACCTTTGTATTAACCGACCATATGATAGCGTCATAACTGGCTGCTTTAAAAAGTTTTCTCTATCTTGAATAGCAAGCTTTAAGATTTCATACATCTTTTGCCCGGCTGTTCCATCAACTCCAAACCCGTTTATAGCGTATTCTAAACCATTAGACTCCATGTAATAACCCATGGCATCTCTAATATCACCGGCTCTTTTTTCTATTTCAGCTGGACTTAAGCCTTCTACTTCAGCTAGTTCTGCAACAGGAAGCTCATCTAAGTTCTTATCTGCTCCAACTTTTCTAAGTACACCAGTTCTGTATGCCTGCTTTATTGCACCTAACGTAGCTAAGAAGGAAGAAACCCCGTGAGTTTTACCATCGTATTCTATACCTATATTAGTAGTAAACTTTGTACCATTTTTTATAGCTTCTAAATACTTCTTCATTTCTATAGCAGCTTCGATTCTATGCACACCATCAAGGTCTTCACTAAGACCTGCGCTATCTCTAGTTCTAGCCATTAAACTGTCAGGAACATTAAGCGGAGGTACGTTAGCTAACTGCTCAGGTATCTTAATATACGTTTCATCAGTAAGTTTAGCAGGTTCCATCTGTCCTGTTTCAGGATTCATCATCATTTTATTTTGCTGACGAGGATTAACTGATGGACCTATCTCTCTAAGAAGTTTTAGTGTTTCTTCATGAGCTTCAGCACTTAATAAACTCTCTTCTACTACAGCGCCTTCAGCAGCAATAGCATCGAACAAACTACCTGGCTGACCTCTTTCTGCCATAGCTTCATCAAACATTTTTTCACGTACTTTAGGTAAAGCTTTTTTAGCACCAGGAATAAATAGTATAGCCATTAACTCTTTAAATGTACCATGCTCTTCAGACGCTGCCTTTGGATTAAAGGTTGTAGGTTCTACACCTCCTGTTACGTATCGTACCCAAGGTATAAGCTGTGGGTTAAATCTTGTTTGATCAACGTGCATACGAGTTGTTAGCTCTTGTAACACAAAATCTAAATGGTATGCTCCATTGCTGTATCTACCTACAGTATTTAAAAACTCTAAGGCTCTAGTAAATTGTTTATCCATTTCATAAGCAGGATCATACTCAGCATCTACTTGAGCTTTAGCTATTTCGTAAATATCCCCATCCATAGATACTCCGCCAGGACCTGATAATCTTTTTACTCTTTCAGCAATCTTTCTATCTTTTTCTCCTTGGAAAGCTCTAAACTTTTCAGGACCTAATTTAAAAAGATCACCGACAGGGTCGAGGTCTTGTTGGCTTTTAGCCTGGCGCAAAGCTTCAAACATTAATTGAACGCTAAGTTTAGATCGCAAAGGATCTATCTTGTGCGCAATAGAGTTCATGTTTAATCGGCCTTCCTCTACTTGCCGTAGCTTACGATTAATTATAGCAGTAGTTTTAAGGTTGGCTTGCTGATCACTAGGTAATATGTTAGGAGTCGTAACAAGTCTTGGTTTTCTTTCTACATTTTTAAATGCGTCAGGGGCCGATTGAGCAGACGCTTCTAAAGCTTTTAATCCCCATTCAGTTAACTGGTATTTAACTATATTACCTGTAGTTTCTTTTGTCATTAAGTCTGGGTTACTTGATTGCCATGCATCTCTAGCAAAAGCACCTAAGGTTTCGTATTGATCGTTAGTTAAAGCATTAGGATTGTAATCGCTAGTTGGTTTACCTAAAGCTCGGTTCTGTTCTCGCTTCCATTCTTTATAGATTTCTCTACCAAGTCTTGCAGCACCTGCAACTCTGCTTGCACCACCTTGTTCTACCTGAGCTGGTGCTTCTCCTGAAGGACCATCTTCAAATAACTCTAGTTGTTCAGGTCTAATTACTCCCTGATCTACCAACTCTTGACTAGCTTCCATTCCAAGTGCAGGAACGTATTGAGTTTGTAATAAATGTTTTTCAGTAACAAAGTTCATAATCCTTACAAACTTAGGATCAACTAACATCTGGTTTTGTTTAGTTCTAGTAAGAGGATTAGGTAAGAATACTCCAGCATTAATTCCATTAGGATCAAAGAATATACCTTTTAAACTTAACGGATTAAAAGAAATACCTGGATGGTAGTCATTAAGATAATCTAAAAAAGTTCTTGGCGCATCATTAGCCATTCGCTGTTCTGCATCCATCTTTTCATTAAATAATGCTTGCTCTTTTTCATTAAGATTAGCAGGCATTCTAAGAGTTTCTTCTCCACCTCTCAGTACATTCGATCTACCTCTCCCTTCGTCTATAGCAGAAGCTATTGTAGCTTTTAACATAGACCTCGCTTGCGCAGGTTTAGCAAAAGCCATTTGAATATCTGTACCAGCGCCCGCAACTTCAGGACTTACACTACCCCATACTGCTGAAACTAGTTTATCGCCACGTGCTACAGTCTGACCAAAGCCATCATTTAAAACAGCAGTAACTGACTCTCCTTGCGGTGCAATCTTGTTAACTAAGTTTTGTGTAGTAGGTGCGAACTGTTGACCAGCAGCTTCGGCAGCTTGTAGTTTTCTTCTTTCGTTAGCATCTAAAGTTATTTCAGGTCTTATGTTTGCAATAGGATCTACGGTTTCTTCTTGCTGCTGTTGAGCTGCAAGCTCATCTATACCAGCTTCTTCTCTTCGCTTTAGATCTATAAACTCTTGCTCTTGTCTAACTCTTTCTTGATCTTGAAAGTTAAACTTAGTTGGTTTTACTGTATCAGGAAGATTAGGATCATCTTTGCCTTGTTTATAATAAGCGAATGATTGATCTGAATACGGGTTAAACTGCTTATCAGTAAGTCGGCTAGTAGAATACCTGTATCCTAAACTTTGTGGACCTTTTTCTCGTAGCCTTTCAATAGCAGTCTTAGGTCTGGTTTGCATACCTAAATCAGCTACTTGAGCTTCTCGTTGTCTTGTATCTTCTATAACATTCGTTTGTGGGTTTATCCTTATTGCCATTCGTCACCTATAATCCTGTGCTTCTAATGCTGATCTACCACCGAAATCCCAATACGACGGTTCTTTTAAATCTGAAAATGCAGGTGTTTGCTGCATAAACATTTGTGTTAATGGAGATATTTTAGCTAATGTTTCAGGTGGTTTCTCTCCGCTTAGTACATCGTACCCTATGCCACCACCTCGTAGTGCTTTACTTAATGAAGCTGATTCACCAGCTACAGTACCAAATGCCCAGCCTACAGTAGTCTTGTATCTTTTCTCGTACATTGGAAAAGCAAAGTCAAGTAGCCTTTCACCTGAACCTAACAATCCACTAGCAGCTACACCTCGTCTCATATACTCTGACCCTTCAAAGTATGGAGTTGTTTGACCATACTTAAGTAAGTCTTTTAGATGTTGAGATACAAAGCCTAACATTATCATAGTAGCAGCTGTTGCAAACATGTTATACCTCATAGCAGGCGTACCACGTTTTACAAGATCACCCCACATTTTAGGTAGATGAAACGCTGTAAATGTAGATATAAAACCTTGGAACTGTGTAAACAAAGCAAACCGTGGATCTTGGAATATAAGAGGTCTTATACCAGACTTAGGTAATACAACAGCTTCATTTACAAAAGCAAACTCAGCGTTACGCATGAAGTCTCTGTATTGTCTTCGGTCCTCTTGGTTAAGGCCTACACCTCTTGTGGTTTTCTTTAAATGTAACTCAACCATCCAGTCAGGATCTATACCAAGGTTACGTAAAGCTTCTTTGGCTTCAGCCTGTTCATTAGTAAACTGCTGGTTAGCTTGCATAGGTCCTACAAAATCAGGATCTACTCGGCCTTCAAGTAATGTGGCTATCTTATCTGTAATATAATCGCCTGCAATAGAAGCTCGTCCAGCTCTCATAGCATTAGTCCACTGCTGTAGTAGTACTATTTTAAAGTACATATCTAAAACGCGTTGTCTAAACGCACCAGTCTCACTAACACCTGTTGTATGTGCAGCACCAACTTCCCAGCTCATATAGCCTAGTTGTTTTGCTCTTCTATAACCAGGTGTAAATCGTTTATGAGGTGTTACTTTACCTGCTGCAGTACCATAAAATCTGTTAGCTGTATTTTTTATTTCTTCTACAAATGATCTAGCAAGTTCGTTTAAACTTCCTTTAGTATTTGGTCCACCAAAAATCTGCTCTCTTGTAAGGCCTCTTAATCCTGTACCTATTTCAACCATATTAGATACAGTAGCAAGAGGCAATGATGTAAGTGCTGTTACAAACAATAGATTCTTTTGAGCCCATATCATTAAAGGGCTTAAGTTTCTTTTGTAGTTACCTGACTCAGCATCAAAGTAGTTCTTCATATCAAAAGCAAATTTGTTTATGGCTTCAGTAGCTTCTTCTGGATCCATACCAGATTCTAAAAACTCTTGTTCCATTTCAGCTAATTGCAAGTTTAATTTTTTATTGTCAGAACCTACAAATTCTTCTAATACTTTATATCTAATAGCAGACTTAGCATGGTTAGATACATTAGTGAATAGATCTCCTTCCATAAACTCTGAAAACTTTTCATTCTCAGCTAAGCCTAACGTTCTTTTACGATGACTGCCTGGTCTAAACTTAGATTTAGCTGTAACAGAAAAGTTACCATCAGCTGTATCGTATAAATTATTTAAACCATCTTGTGATAATATAGCTTCAGTAGTTTCTCTAGCTTTAGTAGGAGTAAAGCCATACTCACTAATAAGTAATGATTCAAACTTACCTTGATTAGATCCGATAGCTTCTCTATCAAATGTCTTGGCTCTCATTAAATAGTTAGTAATAAAACCTAACTGCGCGTTGTGCTCAGCTTGCATGTCATGTAGCTTTTTACCAGTCTTATCTAGTTTACTTGCAAACGATTTAAACTGTGGCATGTATTGCCTAAAATAATTTATAGCGTCTTTAGTCTCTTGACTAACAGATCTATCTCTGTCTACTGCAGCCCAATCTCTATCAAAGTTAACCGCTCTTCTTCCAGCCTTCTTTTTAGCTGCACCAAACGCTAGATAAAACATTTCACTAAACTTTCTTCTAGACTTTCTAGAATCTGTCATGTTAAATGCTGCAAGTATAGAAGTTGGATCACCAAAGAATTGATTTATCTTAGATATTTCATGATGCTTTCTATCTTCATAAGACTCACCACTACTACGCCTTTGCAAGTTACCATCTACTGCATCTACAAAAAGGCTAAATCGTCTTGACGCATCTTGTAAAAACTCTTTACCTGCATGTCTAGTTATACCTCTCCATAAACCAGGTATACCTTTCCATAAATCTGTTGCAAGTTCTTGAGCAGTTCTTTTCTTAAGCTTTTTACCATGTGCCTTAGCTCGTGTATTAACATCTACGTTTTCTGCTCGCTCTAGTATTTTTAATTCTCTAGCTAACTTTATTCTGTTATTTCCTCTAGTCGTAGATCTATTAAGTAAGCTTTTGATTTCTCGTATTCTTTGTTCTGCATTATCAGCTCTTGCTTTTATCTTGCGGTTTTCTTCTTGAACATTAAACTGTCTTCCGTTATTATCTTTTCTATCTCGTTCAGCTAATGCTCCCATCTTGGAACTGTGTTGACCAGTACTTTTACCAGTTCTATGACTTACATCATACCACATCCCATAATCCCATATGGTACCTGGTGTAGCAAAAGCACCACCAAGAGAAGAACCTGCAATAGTTGCATCAATCATTCTATCTACGTATACATTAGCATCCCAATCTCTAAAGCCATGAGCTGTATGAGCAGCAGTATAGCCAACAGATTCTTGTAAAGCTTCTGTTGAACCTTCAGCAGCCATACCTAGGCCTACTCGCTTTGTAAAAGATCGTGCAACGTTTCTAGCTACAAGTTGTTGTTTAGCAAACTTTGCAGCATCTGTAGCAAACTTAGCAATTTCTTTTCTACTAGATTGTAGTAATAATTTTTCTGCAGCTTCAGGAGTAATGTTACGAGAGTTTCTTATATTTTGTATCGCTTTATTTCTAAACTCTTTGTTTAATAAAGTAGTTGCGCCTGTACCTTTGAACAACATTTGTACACCCAATCTATCTAATACAGTTTGGGTTAATCCGCCAGCAACAGCTAACGTTGCGTTCTTATTATCGCCTTCCTGTTCATTCCAAATAGTACCTGTATATAAACTAATGGGCGCAAGTAATGAAAGACCTTTAGTAGCAGGAGCTAACATCATACCAGCTATTGTTGTTCCCATATAAGGTAAAGATATAGCACCCATATTAGCTACGTATTGTAAGAAACCTTGATCACCAAAGAATCCATCAATATCTTTATAACTAGCTACGATCTCAGGTCTTGAAGCTAAATATTCTCTTTGTGCTTTGATTCTATTTTCGCCTACGTTTTTAAGCCAGTCCCAACCAGTCTTTTCGCCAAGCATATCTACAACGCCAAACCCACCTTCGATAGCACCATTAAGACCTATATCAATAGAAGTAGCAAACGGACTAACAGCTTTATTATTTAATGTTCTGCTAGGATCTCTGTAAGCTACCTGACCAGGAGCATAGAAATTACCGCCATAAGCTAGTTGCATTTCATCAAGAGCTACTTTCTTAAGCTGCATTTCGTATTGTGTTTCTCTTTGTATAGCATCGTTAATAGCGTTTCTAGCTATATCGTAATCTTCCCCAACACCTTCTGTACCAAAGACATTAGCTAGCTTTCTAGCTTTAACAGCATCATCAGTACTATACTTAGTAAGATCTAATATACCTGCTCGAGCTAGCTCAGTCTCAAAACTTCTACCTAAATTATCTTTAAGTTCTATAATTTCACGGTTGTTTCCGTCAAACTCACCAGTCCTTATTACGTCGGTAAACCCTCGTTTACGAGCTAAGTTTATTAAAGCTGCGTTAGCCGTTCTTCCACCGGGAGTACCACCCTTAGGCCCTTTATCTGTAAAGTATTTAGTAACCTCAGGTGAGTCTATACCTCTAATTCTACCTCGCCAGTTAGGTTCTTCAGGATCAGTAGAAGAAATAGTATCCGCATCTATAAAACTATAGTTTTCGTTTAATGCGTATGGATTACCTTCCACTACTCCCATTTCAGGAACTAGTTTAGAAGACTTCATCCTTTCTGCAAAAGATTTTACCATATCAGTTCTTTCCTAGTACATCGTTTATTTCAGCATCTAGTCTTTCTTTTAGAAATTCATAGAATCCGCTAGTGTTGTTTAGATAAGCTAGTTTCCAGTAATCTTTTCTATCCATTTTAGTAAGATTTTCAGGGTCAAGCTTATCTCCTTCCATTCTTACACCATTCCACATTTCAGCAAGATCATCTAAATACAAAGCTGCTGCTTCATCTTTATTCATTTCTGGAAATTGATCCATAACTATATAAGCTGCAGTATCTAAAGCTTTATTAAACTTTACAATATCCATATGATCTCGTTTTCCAGATACTCCATCCCAGTCTTTCTCATGCTTCTTATCTGGCTGAGTTCTAAATAAATTATGCTGACCTGTTTTTTGTTCATACATTAATTCATTTAGTACAGGAACTAATGATGTAATCTTACGTGGTTTATTACCTGTGCTAAGTTCAGCATTAATAGCTGCTCTGTATGCCATAGGTATTATAGATTGTATCTGAGTTATATCGGCTCTTTTATCGAGCATGTGGTTAATAATTTCACCAGCCGCTTCTATTGTATTTAACCCATCAATATTTGCCAGTGAATCTCCTAACTCTGCTTCCATTTTTACTTTTTCTTCTTTAATAATATCAGCAAAAGTTTTATTAAACTTAGATACTATTTCTAATCGGTCTTTACTATTTTTAGAATAAATACCTGATTCGTCAAAGTCAAACTGATTATAGAATTTTCCATCGCTTCCCATGTATCTAACTTGCTTTTTATCGCCAGTACCTACATGGACTTCTTCGACTACCATTTTTTGACCAGTAACTTTATTGTACCAAGTTTTATAATTACCTTGTCTATATACTTGGTTGCCTAATGGAATTAGTTTTGAGTAATCACCAGTCTTTACGTACTCAGCTACAGATCCAGGCTCGTAGTTCTTAGCTTGTGCGCTTTGTGAAAACTTTATTCGTGATGCTTCAAGAGAATCTACTCTTGCTACATAGTTCTTAACTGCAAAGTTTAAACTACCTCCATGATCATAACCCATAAGACGAGATCCAAGATACATAACAGCCATACGTTTAAGCTCATTCTTATTAAACAAACTTCCAAATATACTTTCTAAAAAGTTAGTAGCTTTATTCTTTTCTTCTTGAGAAGCTTTTCCTCCGGTTTCTTCTACTGTATTTTTGTTGGTGTTTTCAAGTTTTTCGTTTGCCTTAGTATTACTTGCAACTTCAGCTAGCTTACCTATTTTTTCATCAACGTTCTTTTCAGTAATCTGAGGTTGTGATGAGTTTTTATCATGCTTACCTTCGTTTATAGTACCTCTAAATGTTTCAGTTTCTACGTTAGGAACGGTTGACTTACCATCTTTAGTAGGAGGAAACATTACGGGAGCATCAAGGTTTAATCCTTTCTTCTCTAAGTTTTCTTTAATCTTAGGAGCATATCTCTCTTTACCTATATCAGTTCCAAAAGAGTTATCAATTAACTCTCTCATACTCTTACCACCTATTTTAGTAGTATCTACTTCAGGCTTTTCTTGAGACTCAGCAGCTCTCATTACAGCATCTTGATATACAGGAGGCGGCTGAGGGATATACGCATCTATATCGCCACTAAAGTTTTGATAATCTTCCTCATTTGCTCTAGGAGTTATTGTTCCTCTAGGTATTGAAGGCATAGCATCTGCTATTTTTTCACTTAATGTTTTTGTTTCAACTTTAGTTCCTTGAATAGGAGGCATTACTATTTTAGGAGAGCCATACAATTGCTCTTCCATATCTACAGTAGATACATCTGGTCTACCATCCGCATCCATGTCTAGCGCGTACATTGGCTTTGACCTTAATAAATCATCAAAGCTTTCGTATCCGATTCTTGGGTTAGCAGTGTTTTGAGAAGGGGTAAATGTTAATTCCCTATCAGACTCAGCAGGAGTACTACCAGAGTAATTAGGAATGTTAACAGAAAAATTATCCGTAGGCGCAGATTTTACGTTTAATGCAGTATCGTTTGGAATGTTTACTGGAGGTACCCCAGCGATGTTCTGTGCGCCACTCGTATTAGATACGGGTACAATATTACTTGGTGGTACCTGATCCGCAGTTTCGATAACTGCGCCTGGTATTTTCATTTGAGCTAGCTGAATAGCTTTTTCAGGAGAAACTTTTATAGGATCTTTCCTATCGTAGTATCTTGCCATGTCTGCAAAAGTTATATCTCCCTGATCATCCGGTCTCCAACCAGGATTTTGCTCCCACTCAGGACTACCCTTTTTATAAACAACCGCATTCATGTTTGTAAAATTTGCAGCTTCTCCAGGAGCACCTTGCATTATTCCTAAATGAACATTAGGCTTTTTATCATAGTTCCATTTAGTTAAATAGTCATCATATAGTTTTAGCTGCTCAGTAGGACTCATGCTTCTTATAGCGTCTTTAGTAAGATCTTCTTTATAACCAAACCGCTTTTTATTATGAGGTTCATTAAGATCTTCAAGAGCTGTATCTGTAAATTGAAAAAATCCAGCAGCTCCAGTGTCTTCATTTCTAGCGGTAGGATCAAACCCACTTTCTCCTGCTATAATTCTATAAAGGTTACCCCTATTAAACTGAGTACCTTTATACTTATCAAGCATTTTTCTTAACTGCTCTCTAAATTCTGGTATTTGTTCTAATTGTGAAGGAGCAAGAACTCTTTTTCCTTCTTCCGCATATGTAACATCAGTCATTTTGTCAGGAGCAGAACCATTTTGCTTTTGAATCTTTCTCCCTACGTTATTCATTTTTTCTATTACATCACCAAAAATATCTGTAGCTTCTTTATTAACTACAAACTCACCTGGTGTAAGCCAAGCTGGTACTGTATCAGTCCCTTTAGGACCACCCGGATGGTTACTTGTATCTCCTCCCTTAGCAGAATACTGAGGTATTTTAGACACTGGAGGTACATTAGATTCAGGAATATTAAACTCAAAAGACATTTTGTTCCCATGTCTATCTTTCAAGATCTTTTTCTTAAGAAACTTTCCATCCATTTCTTGAGACATCATGTTGCCATGACGATCTGTTTGAGTATACTTTTTAAGCATTATTTTCCTCCGGATACTTGTCCGCCTTTAT
>MDTG01341788.1_pt1 | contig 12525 bp, 7 predicted proteins | sample 811421 | NCBI WGS metagenome assembly MDTG01 (sample SAMN05326645, study PRJNA326480) | marine metagenome | isolation source: seawater | place: Pacific Ocean: South East | collected 2011 | reverse complement strand
CTTGCACCTGGCTCAAAAATTGCTAATTTAGCGCGCGCGAAGAGTTTAAAAAATTAATTCATAGGATTCACAAATGGCAGACTTAAATAAAATTATCGAAGATTTATCAAAACTTACTGTTGTAGAGGCAGCTGACCTTTCTAAGCAGCTTGAAGAAAAATGGGGCGTTACAGCAGCAGCACCCGTTGCAGCCGCAGCTGCAGGAGCAGCAGCAGCACCCGCAGAGGAAAAATCAGAATTTACGGTTTTTCTTGCTTCAGCTGGAGATAAAAAAATTAATGTTATAAAAGAAGTAAGATCATTTACAGGATTAGGTTTAAAAGAAGCAAAAGATTTAGTAGAGGGAGCACCAAAGGAAATTAAAGCTGGTGTTGCTAAAAAAGAAGCAGAAGAAGTTAAAAAGAAACTTGAAGCTGCTGGTGCTAAAATAGAATTAAAGTAAATAAAAGGAATTAGTTACAATTTTCCAAAGTTAAATACACTTTGGTAAATTATTTTTTATTAATGGAATTATCTTTTACCCAAAAGAAAAATGTAAGAAAAAATTTTGGTAAACTTGTTGAGGGTTTATCAATACCTAATTTAATTGAAGTCCAAAAGAATTCTTATAATGAATTTTTAGAGTCTAAAAATCTCACAGAACAACTAAAGGATATATCTAAAGGTATAGATAAAGTATTTAAAAGTATTTTTCCTATAGAAGACGGAACAGAAAAGTCTACATTAGAATATATTACCTATAAGTTAGAAAAACCTAAATTTGATGTTTTAGAATGTAAACAAAGAAGTTTAACTTACTCTGCGTCAATTAAAGCAACATTGAGACTTGTTGTGTATGACATAGATGCGGAAAAAAACACAAAACAAATCATGTCAGCCAAAGAGCAAGAAGTTTTTATTGGCGATCTTCCTTTAATGACACCTAGCGGTACTTTTGTTGTTAACGGAGTTGAGAGAGTTGTTGTTAATCAAATGCATAGAAGTCCAGGAGTTTTCTTTGATCATGATAAAGGAAAAACGCATTCAAGTGGTAAGCTATTATTTAACTGCAGAATTATTCCAGGAAGAGGATCTTGGTTAGATTTTGAATTTGACCCAAAGGATATTTTATATTTCAGAATAGATAGAAAGAAAAAATTACCGATTACATCAATACTTTTAGCTTTAGATTTAAATAGAAATCAAATCATTGATTCATTTTATACTCAAAATAAAATAGAATTTGATAAAAAAAATCAAGTATGGAGCACTCAGTTTATTCCTGAAAATTTCAAAAGACCAATTAAACTTTCAAATGACTTAGTAGATGCAAAAAATAAAAAAAAGATTTTAAGTAAAGGCGATAAACTAAATTTTATAATAGCTACCAAACTTAAAGAAAAAGGTTTAACAAATATTTTAGTTTCCGAGTCTGAAATTATTGGCAAATATGTTGCAGAAGAATTGAAAGATAAAAATGGCCAATCAATAATAAATTCTGGATTTGATATAACTGAAGAAAATTTTCAAAAGATTGTAAGTGAAAATATCCATTCTATTAAAGTGGTAAACATAGATCCAATTAACAAAGGTCCATATCTTTTAGAAACACTGAAAGTGGATAAAAATCTTAGTAAGACAGACGCTTTAAATGATATTTATAAAGTTCTAAGACCTGGTGAGGCTCCAACTATTGAGATAGCAGAAGATATTTTTAAAAATTTATACTTCAATAAAGATCGTTATGATTTATCTGAAGTTGGAAGAGTTAAATTAAACTCTAAACTTAACCTATCAACTAATGACAAAGAAACAGTTTTAAAAAAGGACGATATAATAGCAATAATTCAGTTTATGCTAGATTTAAAAGATGGGAAGGGAGAAGTTGATGATATTGATCATTTAGGTAATAGAAGAGTAAGATCAGTAGGAGAGTTAGTAGAAAATCAATTTAGAATTGGTTTGTTAAGAATGGATAGGACTGTTAAAGAAAAAATGTCAACTTTTCTTGAAATCGAGTCAGCTATGCCTCAAGATTTAATTAATGCAAAACCGATTACAACATCTTTAAAAGATTTCTTTGCAACTTCTCAACTTTCTCAATTCATGGATCAAACTAACCCTCTCTCAGAGATAACTCATAAAAGAAGAGTTTCTGCTTTAGGGCCAGGTGGCTTAACAAGAGAAAGAGCAGGCTTTGAGGTAAGAGATGTTCATCCAACACATTATGGAAGAATTTGTCCTATAGAAACACCTGAAGGACCTAATATTGGTCTTATAAATAGTTTAGCAACTTATTGTAGAGTTAATAAATACGGATATATAGAGAGTCCTTATAAAAAAGTTATTTCAGGAAAAGTTACAAAAGAAATAGAATACCTTTCAGCTATTGAAGAGGAAAAATATACTATTGCTCAAGCTAACTCGCCCATAAATAAAGATGGTTCTTTCGAGGAAGACCTTGTTTCATGTAGAAAAAACTTAAACTTTCTTCTTTCTGCTAAAGAAAATATTAATTATATAGACGTTTCTCCTAAACAATTAGTTTCTGTTGCCGCAGCTTTGATTCCTTTTTTAGAAAATGATGATGCTAACAGAGCATTAATGGGATCTAATATGATGAGACAAGCTGTACCTTTATTAAAACCCGAGTCTCCTTTAGTGGGAACTGGAATTGAGTCAGATGTAGCTCTAGATTCAGGCGTTACAATAGTTGCAAAAAGAAATGGAATTGTAGATAAAATTGATGGAAAAAGGATTGTCGTAAAAGCAACTAATGATAAAGATCTTTCAAGATCTGGAGTAGATATTTATAACTTATCAAAATTTAAAAGATCAAATCAAAATACTTGTATCAATCAAAAACCATTGGTTAAAGTTGGCGATTTGATTAAACAAGGGGATATAATTGCAGATGGTCCAGCAACTAAATTAGGTGAATTAGCATTAGGTAAAAATGTGACAGTGGCATTTATGCCTTGGCAAGGTTACAATTTTGAAGATTCAATACTGATCTCAGAAAGATGCGTGACCGATGACGTCTTTACTTCAATCCATATAGAAGAATACGAGTCCATGGCAAGAGACACCAAACTTGGAGCAGAGGAAATCACAAGAGATATACCGAATGTAAGTGAGGAAAGTTTAAGAAATTTAGATGAGTCTGGAATTGTTTATGTAGGCGCTGAAGTTAAACCGGGTGACATTTTAGTTGGTAAAGTCACTCCTAAAAGTGAAACATCATCTAGCCCTGAGGAAAAATTACTTAGATCAATATTTGGAGAGAAAGCTACAGATGTTAGAGACTCTTCTTTAAAACTTCCTTCTGGAAGCGCTGGTGTTGTAATAGATGTAAGAGTGTTTAATAGACATGGTATTGAAAAAGATGAAAGATCTTTGGCTATTGAAAGATCTGAAATAGAATTAGTTCAAGAAGACAAAAAAGTTGAGGAAGAGATTTTGAATAGAAACATTAGGCTAAGAGCTATAGATTTAATTAAAAATCAAAAAGTTGAAAAAGATTATAAACAAATAAAAACTACGGATAAGTTAACTTCAGAAAACTTAAATGATTTGTCTCTTAGAGATATATGGAAATTATCTTTTGATAATAAACAGTTAAATGACAACATTCTAAAGTTAAAAAAACAATTTGAAGATGCAAGTGAAGATATTAGACTTAGATTTGAAGATAAAGTTATTAAGATTAGACAAGGTGATGACCTATTACCAACAGTGATGAAAGTAGTAAAGGTTTTTGTTGCTGTAAAAAGAAGATTGATGCCAGGAGACAAAATGGCTGGAAGGCACGGAAATAAGGGTGTGGTTAGTAAAATTGTTCCAATTGAAGATATGCCTTATATGGAAAATGGGAAGCCAGTTGATATAGTTCTTAATCCCTTAGGTGTACCTAGCCGTATGAATGTAGGTCAAATTTTGGAAACGCATTTAGGTTGGGCATGCTCTGAGCTTGGGGAACAAATTAAAAATCTTTTAAAAGAATTTGAGAATAAAGCTGAAGATGTTAAGAAAAAACTTCAAGAAATATATGGCAATGATTTTTATACAGACGTAATAAGTAAACTGAGTAAAAAAGAAATTTTTGAATTAGTTGAAAATATTTCAAACGGATTACCGATAGCAACACCAGTTTTTGATGGTGCTTCAACTAAAGATATTAATAAAATGTTAGAATTAGCAAAACTTCCTAACAGTGGCCAAACGAGCTTATGGGATGGAATATCAGGTGAAAAGTTTGATAGACCTGTAACAGTAGGCATAATTTACATGCTAAAACTAAATCATTTAGTCGAAGACAAGATACATGCGAGATCAACTGGACCTTACAGTTTAGTAACTCAACAACCTTTAGGAGGTAAAGCTCAACTAGGTGGTCAAAGATTTGGAGAGATGGAAGTTTGGGCATTAGAAGCTTACGGCGCTTCTTACACTCTTCAAGAAATGTTAACAGTTAAATCTGACGATGTAGCTGGAAGGACAAAAGTTTATGAAACTATAGTTAAAGGGAACAATAATTTTGAGTCTGGTGTTCCAGAATCATTCAATGTTTTAATTAAAGAAATTAGAGCATTAGGTTTAAATATAGAGCTAAATTAAAAATGGAAAAAAATATTACAAAAAATTATCAAAACAACTTAACAGAGGAAAGTTTTAATAATATTAAGATTACTCTAGCAAGCCCAGAAAAGATTAAATCTTGGTCTTTTGGAGAGATAAAAAAACCAGAAACTATTAATTATCGAACATTTAGACCAGAAAAAGATGGTTTATTTTGCGCAAGAATATTTGGACCAGTCAAAGACTACGAATGTTTATGTGGAAAATATAAAAGAATGAAATTTAGAGGAATTATATGTGAAAAATGTGGAGTCGAAATAACCAAATCAAATGTTAGAAGAGAAAGAATGGGACATATCGATCTTGCTTGTCCAGTTGCTCATATTTGGTTTTTAAAATCTTTACCTAGTAGAATAGCTTTAGCTATAGATATGAAATTAAAAGATGTTGAAAAAGTCTTATACTTTGAGAGCTTTATTGTAATTGAACCTGGCTTAACAACTCTTAAAAAAGGACAATTACTTACTGAGGATGGACTAAGTAAAGCACAGGAAGAATTTGGAGAAGACTCTTTTACTGCAGGAATAGGGGCAGAAGCTGTTAGAGATATATTGTTAAATGTAGATTTAATAAAAGAAAGAAAAAAACTAAGAGATTCTTTAAGTGAAATTAAATCTAAAGTAACTGAAGAAAGAACAATTAAAAGATTAAAACTTGTTGAGTCATTTATCTCTTCTGGAAATAAACCTGAGTGGATGATACTAACAACAGTACCTGTTATACCGCCAGAACTTAGACCGCTTGTACCTTTAGATGGTGGAAGATTTGCGACTTCAGATTTAAATGATCTTTATAGAAGAGTAATCAATAGAAATAATCGACTTAAAAGACTATTAGATTTAAAAGCACCAGATATAATTATTAGAAATGAAAAAAGAATGCTTCAAGAATCAGTTGACGCCCTATTTGATAATGGAAGAAGAGGTAGAGTAATTACTGGGACAGGAAAAAGGCCATTAAAATCACTTGCTGAAATGTTGAAAGGTAAACAAGGTAGATTCAGACAAAATCTACTAGGAAAAAGAGTTGATTATTCTGGAAGATCAGTAATAGTTGTTGGACCAGAGCTTAAACTTCATCAATGTGGATTACCAAAAAAAATGGCTTTAGAATTATTTAAGCCTTTTTTATATGCTAGATTAGATAAATTAGGATTAGCAACTACAATTAAGCAAGCTAAGAGATTAGTTGAAAGAGAAAAAAGTGAAGTTTGGGATGCTTTAGAGCATATAATTAGAGAACATCCAGTTATTCTGAATAGAGCACCAACTTTACATAGACTGGGTGTACAAGCTTTTGAAGCAAAACTTATTGAAGGAAATGCTATTGAACTTCACCCACTTGTTTGCGCTGCCTTTAATGCAGACTTCGATGGTGATCAAATGGCTGTTCACATACCTTTAAGTTTAGAAGCACAACTAGAAGCAAGAGTATTAATGATGTCTACAAATAATATTTTGAGTCCTTCCAATGGTAAACCAATTATTGTTCCAAGTCAGGATATAGTATTGGGAATATATTATTTGTCTCAATCTAAAGAAACAACTAAAGGAAAAGATAAAGTAGAAGGGATATTTTCAAATATTCATGAAATTGAACAAGCAATCGAAAATAAATCAATTAGCTTGCATTCAAAAATTATTTCTACATTTAAATCAGTAGATGAGAATGGAAAAGAAGTTGTTCTAAAATTCAATAGCACTGCTGGTCGATTTTTATTAGCTAACGTTTTACCGAAACACCATAAAATTAAATTTACACTAATTGATAGACTTTTAACTAAAAAGAATGTTTCTGAAGTAATTGATACTATTTTTAGATTTTGCGGACAAAAAGAAACAGTAATTTTCTGCGATAGAATTAAATCTCTAGGTTTTAAACATGCGTTTAAAGCTGGAATATCTTTTGGTAAAGATGATTTAATAATTCCTAAAACTAAACAAGGTTTAATCAATGAGACTAAGAAAAAAATAGAAGAATATGAGAAACAATATTCTGATGGTCTAATTACTAGAGGTGAAAAATACAACAAAGTGGTTGATATTTGGTCTAAATGTACAGACACAATTGCAAACGAAATGATGAAAGAGATTTCTTCTGCTGAAAAAGTTTGTCCAGATGGAAGAATTGAGACTAATTCAGTTTATATGATGGCTGACTCTGGTGCGAGAGGATCTCAAGCCCAAATGAAACAATTAGCAGGTATGCGTGGCTTAATTGCAAAACCTTCAGGGGAAATTATTGAAACACCAATTATAGCAAATTTTAAAGAAGGATTAACAGTGTTAGAATATTTTAACTCAACGCACGGTGCTAGGAAAGGTCTAGCTGATACAGCTTTAAAGACTGCTAACTCTGGATATTTAACTAGACGTTTGTGTGATGTAGCTCAAGACTTACAAGTTACAATAGAAGACTGCAACTCTAAATCTTATATAACATTAACTGAGATAATTGAGGGAGGTAACATCCTAGTTAGTTTATCAGAAAGAGTTCTTGGAAGAGTTCCTGCTCAAGATGTTAAACATCCTATTTCAGGTGAAGTTTTAGTTAAGAAGAAAAAACTTATCGATGAGGCAGATTGTGAAAAAATAGACGCTGCTGGTGTTAAATCTATAAATGTTTATTCAGTAATAACATGTGAATCTGAGAGAGGAGTTTGTCAATTATGTTATGGAAGAGATTTAGCAAGAGGAAAACTAGTTAATATAGGAGAAGCTATTGGAATGATAGCAGCTCAGTCAATAGGAGAGCCTGGAACTCAATTAACAATGAGAACTTTCCACGTAGGAGGGACAGCTCAAATTAAAGAAGAGTCCCAAATCATTTCTAAAACTAAAGGAAGGTTGAGAATTATTAATAAGAATTTAATCGAAGATTCCAAGAAGAATACAATTGTTATGGGTCGAAATACTCAAATTTCGATAGAAGATGATAATGAAATACAGTTAGCAGTTTACAAAGTTAACTATGGTTCAAAACTTTTTTATAAAGATGGTGATTTAATAGAAAAAGGAAAAAAAATAGCAGAATGGGATCCTTATACCCTACCGGTAATAGCAGAAACTGGAGGTACAGCTCATTTTATGGATTTAGTTGAAGGAGTTTCATTAGCTGAAACCCTTGACGATGCAACGGGGATATCATCAAAATCAGTTACTGATTGGAAATCTCTATCAAAAAATTCAGAGCTAAAACCTAGAATAACTTTAAGAGATGAAAAAAAAGAAGTAATCAAAAAAGCTGACGGAAACGTAGCTAGATATTATTTGGTTCCTGACTCAATATTATCTGTAAAAGATGGTCAAAAAATTTCAGCAGGAGATGTGCTTGCTAGACTACCTAAAGAAACTTCTAAAACAAAAGATATTACTGGTGGTCTTCCAAGAGTAGCAGAGTTATTTGAAGCTAGAAGACCAAAAGATAGTGCTATAATTGCAGAGAACGATGGACTTATACAGTTTGGAAAAGAAGTTAGAGGCAAGCAAAGAATTTCAATAGTTTCTTCAAAAGGCGAAAGCTCTAATTACCTTATACCAAAAGGTAAACATATAAATTTTAATCAAGGAGAAAAAATCAAAAAGGGTGAATATTTATTAGATGGTAGTCCTGCTCCTCATGATATTTTAAGAATACTTGGAGTTGAAAGTCTTACAGAATATTTTGTAAGCGAGGTACAAGAAGTTTACAGGTTACAAGGTGTAGTTATAAATGACAAACACATCGAAACTATTGTAAGACAAATGTTGAAAAAAGTAGAAATTAAAGAACCTGGTGACAGTGAATTCTTATCTGGTGAAGTTATAGATCTTCTAGATATTAATGAAATTAACATTAGACTTAAAAAAGAAAATAAAAAACAAGCTGCTTTTGCAAGAGTACTTCTAGGAATTACCAAAGCTTCTCTACAAACTAATTCTTTTATTTCAGCTGCATCATTTCAAGAAACAACGAGAGTTCTTACAGATGCGTCAATAAAAGGTAAAGTTGATAAACTTCAAGGTTTAAAGGAAAATGTTATAGTTGGTAGACTTGTTCCAGCTGGTACAGGTTTGACAAAAATGGCATGGGATCGAAAAGCAAGGGAACTAGATAAACTAAGGTTAGAAGAAATTAAAAAAGAACAAATAGAAACACCTCAAAACAGCGAATAAGTCCCTTAATAGATAGCTTAAAAGCCTCTATTAATTATTGACTTTTATCCTTTCAATGTTAGTTTAGCGCAATTTTGATAGTTGGAAGTAAGGTAGTATTTAACCTTAAACACTAACTTTTTTAAACACCTTGATTTCAAGGCCTACCGTAATCTTTCTTATCAAAATTTTTATATGCCGACTATAAACCAGTTAATAAAAAAAGGAAGAACCAAACCTGTTGTAAGAAATAAAGTTCCAGCTTTAGAACAACAACCTTTAAAGCGAGGAGTTTGTGTTAAAGTTTATACAACAACTCCAAAGAAACCTAATTCTGCATTAAGAAAAGTAGCTAGAGTTAGACTTTCAAATGGCTTCGAAGTAACTGCTTATATCCCAGGTGAAGGTCATAATTTACAAGAACACTCTGTTGTAATGATTAGAGGAGGTCGTGTAAAAGATTTACCTGGTGTTCGTTATCATATTCTTAGAGGAAATTTAGACACCCAGGGTGTTGCAAATCGTAAGAAAAGAAGATCTCTTTACGGAACTAAAAAACCAAAATAAAATTTATCATGTCACGAAAAAGAAAAGCTCCTATTAGAAAAATTTATCCTGATCCAAAGTATGGTTCTGTAGTTATTTCTAAATTTATTAACTCTATAATGTATGATGGCAAAAGATCTACTGCAGAAAAAATATTATATTCAGCTTTAGATCGAATAAAGGGAAAAAAAAATGAAGATCCAATAAAAGTTTTTAATTCAGCTATTAGCAATGTGAGACCAAATGTTGAAGTTCGATCAAGAAGAGTTGGAGGAGCAACATACCAAGTTCCTGTTGAAGTGAAGACTAGCAGATCTCAAGCGTTAGCTTTAAGGTGGTTAATGGATGCTACAAGAAAAAGAAAAAACAAAACAATGGCTGAAAAACTATTTTCCGAATTAATGGATGCTTCACAAAATAAAGGAAGCGCAATCAAAAAAAAAGAGGATACACATAAGATGGCAGAGTCAAACAAGGCTTTTGCCCATTTTAGATGGTAAATTTATATGTCAATGAAATATTCACTAGATAAATATAGAAACATTGGAATAATGGCGCATATAGATGCGGGTAAAACAACTACAACAGAGCGAATTTTATATTACACAGGAAAAAGTCATAAAATAGGAGAGGTTCATGATGGTGCTGCTACTATGGATTGGATGGAGCAAGAACAAGAGAGAGGCATTACAATAACATCTGCTGCTACAACTTGTTTTTGGAGAGACCATAGAATTAATATTATAGACACACCTGGCCATGTTGACTTTACAATTGAAGTCGAAAGATCTTTAAAAGTACTAGACGGAGCAGTTGCTGTATTCGATGGAGTTGCTGGTGTTGAACCTCAATCAGAGACTGTATGGCGTCAGGCAGATAAATATAAAGTTCCAAGAATTTGTTTTGTAAATAAATTGGATAGAACTGGGGCAGATTTCTTTAGGTGTGTAGATATGATTAAAGACAGACTTGGAGCAAAACCATTAATACTTCAGATCCCAGTAGGAATTGAAGCAAACTTGAAAGGAGTAGTAGATCTTATAAAAATGAGAGCTATTCTTTGGAAAGATGAAAAACTTGGAGCTGAGTTTGAATTAGTTGATATACCAGAGGAACTAAAGGAATCAGCAAATAAGTATAGAAAAGAATTAGTTGAGACTGCCGTAGAAGAAGACGAAAAATTAATGGAGTCTTATCTTGATGGAAAAGAACCCTCAGAGTCTGATTTAATTAAGTGTGTAAGAAAAGGAACTTTAGGTTTTAATTTTGTACCAATTACTACTGGTTCTGCGTTTAAAAATAAAGGTGTTCAACCATTACTAGATGCAGTTATAGATTTTTTACCTAGTCCTAAAGATCTTGGATCTATTGAAGGCACCAAACTAGGATCTGAAGATAAAATCCAAATGAAATTTTCTGAGACAGAACCATTTTCTGCTTTAGCTTTTAAGGTAGCAAATGATCCGTTTGTTGGATCATTGACTTTTATAAGAATTTATTCAGGAACTATTAAGGCAGGAACTTCAATCTATAACTCATCAAAAGAAAAAACAGAACGTGTTGGAAGAATGTTGCTAATGCACGCTAATAGTAGAGAAGATATAAAAGAGGCAACTGCAGGCGATATCGTTGCTTTAGCAGGATTAAAACATACTATTACCGGACATACTCTTTGTGAAGAAGATAAACCAGTTTTACTTGAACCAATGGAGTTTCCTGATCCAGTGATTGAAATTGCCGTTGAACCTAAAACTAAGGCCGACCAAGAAAAAATGGGAGAAGCTTTAGGAAGATTAGCTAAAGAAGACCCTTCATTTAGAGTAACATCTGACGAAGAATCTGGACAAACAATAATTAAAGGAATGGGAGAGCTTCACCTGGATATTATCGTTGATAGAATGAAAAGAGAATTTAAAGTTGAAGCAAATATTGGAGCTCCTCAGGTTGCTTACAGAGAAACAATTCTTGCTTCATCCGAAGTTACTTATATTCATAAAAAACAGAGTGGTGGTGCTGGACAATTTGCCAAAGTAACATTAAATGTAGAGCCTTTAGAACCTGGAAAAGGTAGAGAGATTGAAAATAAAATTAAAGGCGGATCTATACCCAAAGAATTTATCCCAGGTGTGGAAAAAGGAGTAGAGAGTGTTGCTGAAAGCGGTATTTTAGCTGGTTTTCCAATAATTGATTATAAAGTTACTATTTTAGATGGGCTTCATCACGATGTAGACTCTAGTGTCCTAGCTTTTGAAATAGCTTCTAGAATGTGTTTTAGGGAAGCCTGTACTAAAGCTACATTAAAATTATTAGAACCGGTAATGAAAGTTGAAGTTGTTACACCTGAAGACTTTATGGGTGATGTAATAGGAGATTTAAACAGTAGAAGAGGCCAAGTCGGAGCTACAGAAGCAAGAGGAAATGCTACAGTAATTTCAGCTACAGTTCCACTTGCAAATATGTTTGGGTATATAAATAACTTGAGATCTTCTACCCAAGGAAGAGCTCAGTACACTATGCAATTTAGTCATTATGATAAAGTGCCTCAAAATGTTCAGGACGAGGTAACAAAGAAACTAGCTTAAATTTATGGATAAACAAAATATAAGAATACATTTAAGAGCTTACGATAACAAAATCCTGGACTTATCTACGGAAGAGATTGTTAATACGGCTAAACGTACTGGTGCTCAAGTGAAAGGTCCAATACCTTTACCTACTAGAATTGAAAAATTTACTGTTTTAAGATCTCCTCACATAGATAAAAAAAGTAGAGAACAGTTTGAGTCTAGAACTCATAAAAGACTTATAGATATAATAGAACCAACGCCTCAAACAGTAGAAGCTTTAATGAAACTAGACCTTGCCTCTGGTGTAGATATAGAAATTAAAATATAAAATTATGACTTTAGGATTAATAGGAACAAAATTAGGAATGACTAGAGAGTTCATCAAAAATGGTCAGTCTGTACCTGTAACAGTTATAAAGATTGAAAAAGGTAGAGTTTTAGACATTATTACTAAAGAAAAAAGAGGCTATTCAGCTTTAAGAGTTGGCTTTTTTAAGATTAAAAATTCAAAACTTACTAAACAAATGAAAGGTTATTTTACCAAAAAAAATACTGAACCAAAAAAGATCCTTAAAGAATTTAGAGTGAATAAAACTGAAGAATTTAAAGAAGGCAATGAATTTGGTTTAGAAATATTAAAAGATAAAAAATTTGTTGATGTG
>MDTG01240878.1_pt1 | contig 12525 bp, 9 predicted proteins | sample 811421 | NCBI WGS metagenome assembly MDTG01 (sample SAMN05326645, study PRJNA326480) | marine metagenome | isolation source: seawater | place: Pacific Ocean: South East | collected 2011 | reverse complement strand
TTTGATTTGATAATAAATGGCAAAGGGGGGCATGCTGCCATGCCACATCAGTGCATTGACCCGATTATTGTTGCTTCACAAGTGTTGGCTGCCTTGCAAAGTATTTCAAGCAGGAACACTCATCCTGTAGATTCACTGGTTATCAGTGTAACTCAAATTCATGCGGGAGATGCTTACAATATCATTCCTGATACAGTTAAGATGCATGGGACAGTACGCACCTTTCTTCCCGAAACTCGAGATGAGATACCTTCAAAAATGCTGAAAGTTTCAGAAGGAGTTTGTAATGCAATGGGAGCGTCTTGCGAGCTAAATTATATTCATGGTTATCCGGCAACGGTTAATTCAATTACTGAGACAGATATTTCTGCAAAAGCCGCAATTGATTTGGTAGGGGAAGACAAAGTTGTGCGGAATCCGACTCCTAGTATGGCATCAGAGGATTTTTCGTACATGCTACAGGCTCGTCCAGGATGCTATGTGTGGTTGGGAATAGGCACGGTAGAGGATAAAAATAGGTTTTCACTTCACAGTTCTAATTATGATTTTAACGACCATGTTCTTCCAATTGGTGCAGCTTATTGGGCAACGCTAGTGGAAAACGAACTCCAAAATTCATAGTATCTTTAGGAAATTAAAAAAATTATGGAAATCAAAGGTATAATAAAAAAAATTTCAGAAACTATTCAAATATCTGATCGATTCCGCAAGAGAGAATTTGTGGTGGAATACTCAAGTAATCCGGACTATCCTCAGCCTCTTCAGTTTGAGATGATTCAGGACCGTTGCGAATTACTGAACTCATTCCATGAAGGTCAGGAAGTAGAAGTTCACTTTGACCTAAGAGGCAGAGAATGGACTAGCCCGCAGGGGGAAGTAAAATACTTTAACTCGCTGCAAGCGTGGAAGTTGGTTGGAGAGCAGGACGTCGCAAAAACTCCATCTCAAGAAGTTCAAAGTAATGGAGTTTCTGCTCCAGTTCAGGAAGAAAAACCCGGCTGGCTGGATAGTGATGCTGCAGATGATTTGCCCTTTTAAAAGTTTTAAAAATCTTTTTTTAATACAAAAATAGCAGATTAGGTATGAAGAGGGATATTATTTTGAAAGGTATTCACGAGCCATTCTAGATCCTTCTTCAATATTAACTTTCAAAAGGAATAATCCTCCTAAAATAAATAGTAGCACGATCGAAATAATGCCGTAGCGAATGTTTCCAGTAATCAAAGTAATTGTACCTACCATTGCAGGTCCTATTACTGCAGCAAATTTTCCTAACATATTATAAAATCCAAAAAACTCTGCTGCCTTTTCTTTTGGAATTATACGTGTGTATAGGCTGCGGCTGAGAGCCTGTATGCCACCTTGAAACAATCCCACCAAAGCAGCGAGTGTGTATAAATGCCACATTTGGGACATAATGAATGCCAGTAAAGTAATAATTACATAACCGATAATACCAGTCATTATAGATTGTTTTATTCCTATTTTTTGGGACAACAAATTGAACAAGAGCGCACATGGGAAGGCAATGAATTGAACCATAAGTAATGCAGTAATCAGGGCGCTGTCCGGAAACTTTAATGTAACTCCATAATCTACTGCCATTTTTACAATTGTGTCTACACCATCAATGTAAAACCAGTATGAAAGAAGAAATATTCCAACAATTTTTAAATGTCGTATTTCTTTAAATGTATTTCTTAATTGCTTCCAGCCTAAACTTACTGCAGAAACAATTCCAATACTTTCATGGATCTCTGGTTCCTTAACCCATATTGCTACTGGTATTGAAAATACCGCCCACCATATTGCTACTGTTACAAATGAAAGGCGAATTGCTGTTACTTCATCAGGGATTCCAAACAAATCAGGTTTGAGATACATAATAACGTTTAGCAGGAAAAGTATTCCTCCGCCTAAATAACCCATCCCGAATCCCAGAGATGAGACATAATCAACTTTTTCTTTTGAAGCTACACTGGAGAGGAGAGAATCATAAAATATATTACTCCCTGAAAATCCCAGAGCTGCCAAAACGTACATAAATACAGCCATCTGCCAGTACCCCTTTTCAACAATCCAAAGCCCTCCTGTCATAACAATTCCTAGATAAGCAAAAATAAAAAGAAATTTTTTCTTTGCACTTCCTTGATCTGCTATTGCCCCGAGAAAAGGTGCAAATAATGCCACAATCATGGATGCAATTGAGTTTGCCATACCAAGATAAAAAGTACTCTCTGAAGGATAATCAGGATCAGCCCAATACGCCTTGAAGAAAAGAGGAAAAAACCCTGCCATAACAGTCGTTGCAAATGCAGAATTTGCCCAGTCGTACATTGTCCAACTCCATACCTCTTTGTTTTCTCGTGTCATTTTTTAATTTAGGGTGCGAATTAATCAATTGACTTCAGAAGGCTTGGGAGCATCCAGATTTTCTTTCACTCTCTGCTGAATAAGATTTGAAATTTCCAGCGCTTCATCATTTGTCATTTCAATGGCTGTGACCTGATGCATTCTGCCATCAACTGACTTTAAAGCTAGCAAAATTCCGGTTGGGCAAGTCCCAACTTCCAACTCCATTTTAGCCATGTTATTTCTCCTTTATTTTTCTTGAATTTTATAGGAAACGGTTTGGTGATTTTGGTTAGATTTTAATTCAAGTACAAGCTGAAATGGAAGCTAATCTCAATTCTTTGAGTAATTTGATCGCTTCTGATAAGATCGTTAACATATTTTTCTTTCCTCTATAGCAGTACATCTAATTTAATGGAAAATATTTTTTACTTGATTTCTGCCCATTCTTATTGCGTGGAAGGCATCCGACTAACAAAAAAAAATCGAAATCACCTCATTACTGGAGAATCAATAGGTTTTGCCGCGGTAAATACTGATGATTTTCGAGAAATGTCTTTTGAAGAGCCTAGTCAGTGGTCGGCAATGATTGCAGAATTTTTGGACCAACAGCAATGGAAGGATTACTCTATTTCTTTCTTACTACCAGCCGAAGATGTATCATTTCGCAAAATTACATTCCCTTTTCAGGAACGAAAAAAAGTGGAACAAGCTCTTCCGTATGAACTGGAAGAAGAACTAATGAGTGATTTGTCTGAATGCACATACAGTAAGCAAGTTTTCACCATGCCAGAACATAATTCGGAAGCACTGGTTTTTATAATAGGAAAGGAGAGAATAAGGAAGTTACAGCAACTTTGTCTGGAACGAAATTTATTAATTCGGAATGTAGATTGTTCTGCTCACGCCCTTTACAGGTCTTTGATGAATCAGGATAAAAATGTATCTATGAAAGGTGATGTCTTTCAAATTTACCTAGGTGGTGATGAAGCATTCGTTAATACAATACGTGATGGTCGTTTGGACCAAATAAAAATTTTTCCTAACAGGATACCAGTAATACTCAAGAAACACCTTTGGTCAGCTGGTAATTCGCTTTCTACTTTTCTGAATAGTTTTATACAGCATGAAGAAAACTCTGATTTCGAAGGCGAAGATAGTGAAAAAATAAATTCATATACTAAGCTTAAACAGGAATTGCAATGGTTATGCTCTCAGCTGACTCTCCATTTGCGGATTAAAAATTACGTTTCTGAGAGTCAAATCGAAATTAATGGTATTTTTGGGCCAATGATTAAATGGGACGGTGTAATTTTTAAATTACGATCTTTCCCACTACCTGAATCCGAAGCATTTGCTGAAAGATCTGACGAAAATAATCTCTCTGAAGACTCATCACTCCCTATAAATTTATTTTCTACAGATGACGGTAAGACTCCTGACACCCTTGAGGAATTGATGGAAGAAGCAAAAAATCGTGAAAAATCAGATGAAAATACATCAATTATGGAAAGACTTTTGACTCCTTTATTTTATATCCGAAAACTAGAGGAATTGAAAGATGATGGAAAGCATCCTGAGAAATCAGATGAAAATACTTTAATTGATGAATCTGAAACAAACATCACATCATCGGAAAATCTTCATAAAGATATGCATTTCTCAAGTCAACTTACTTCAGTTAATCCGAAATCTTCAATGCTTTCGTTGCTTGAGCGTAAACATTGGGGTGTGCTAGGAGAGTTGAAGAATCAAGTAGAAGAATTTATTGAATCAAATCAGTTGAGTCTTTATCATGAAAGCACTCCGTGGAAGCGGTTTTTACGAAGGAATCGAGCTGCATTGACTGTTGCAGTCGGACTGATGGTTATTATTTCTGTGGGTTTCTTCTGGCAAACGAATACAAAGATTGAACTTCTTCAAAAGAAAATAAAAGAGGGCAACCTTTTAATAAAAACAGAAATTCGACGAGTATTACCTAATACTTCTGATTCAAATTTGAAGTCTTTACTTTTGGAATTGGAAGAAAATATTGAAAAGCGAAAAAATTATATTAAAAAAAGCAAAAAATTTGAAAGTCGTGCGTATCATAATTTAAACTTTCTTAAAACAGTTTCTTCTATTCTTAGCGAAGGGGCACCATTTCAAGTGGACAGTTTGGAGTATGGGCCAGAGAGATTTTCTCTAAGTGGTACAATTGACAGTTATGAAAGACTACAAATACTTAAAACAAATTTGAAATCAATTGAAGAATTTAAAAGCGGTAATATTGTTGAAAGCAACCGAAAAAGTTCAGATGGAATAATATACAGAATTTCTATTAATTTAAATTAATCTGCACTTTTTGACTAAATTTATTGAAAAGTTTTTATCAGTATTATTACATATGATGTTTTTCCGAAATTCAACTCTGTTCATTTTATTAATCGCTTTTCCATATTAAGATTTTAATCATATTTTGTTAAAAATATTTTACTTAATAATTTGCATAAGACTTCAATTTTGAAGTATTTGTTTTTCAGTATATAAACTTATAATTAACTAAAGCATATCGCATAAACCTCAGATTTGGCTTGTAGGAATAAACTAATTTTGATACGCTAATCCGGCACTTATTAATGCAAAGACAAACATTTAGATGCCTACCATGAACCTATCTATAAAGCCACTTATTGAACTTGCTGACACAGACAGAGAATTACAAGTATTCATTAATTCTAAGTCACTATTAGAAAAACAGATTGATACAGCAAGCTCTGTTGTTAATCTCCATAAAAAGACTATTGAAGAAAAAAATGATGAGCTTAATTCCTTGGTTAGTGAAGCTCAAGAACTTAAAAAAAATATTCAGATTCAAGAACAGCTTATTTCCCAATTAAATGAACAGGTTCCCAAAATACGTAACGAAAAAGAATTTGCCGCTAGCAAGAACCAGCTTGAGGAAGCTCGAAAAAAACTGGGTGTTTTAGAAGAAAATCTTCTTGAACTAGATATTAACAAAGAAGACCTCGATAAAGAAATGGAACAAATAAATGTAAAACTTGATGAGTCCAGTACAGAATTTAAACAGGAAGCATCAGGTCTTTTGAAAAAGCAAGAAAAGGCAGAAAAACAAATTGCCATACTTTCCCCCCGTAGGACTAGTTTACTTCAAAAAATTCCTGAAAATATTCAGCGTTTTTATGAACGCTGTCAGAACAGTGGAATTACCACTCCCATTTGCGCCATAATCGATAAGAGTTGCAGTGGATGTCACATGGTTTTATTACCTCAATTAATCAATGAATTGATGTCAAACCCTAATTCACACAAAAATTGCCCTCATTGTACACGCATTCTTTATTTTCCTGAATCAGAGGAAGAAACAGTGTCTTAGGTAAGTTAAACTATGGTGCTGATTTAGTGTTTAAATTTTATCACTCTTTCTTCCTAAAGAATGCAAGTCTTTTAAAGTATCTTCTACTACAAATGTTTGCATTAACATGTTGGTATGGGTGCAGTCTAAATGAGGATCCTCGTTTCCTTTATCCCTCCGAAAAAGTAATGTACGTACGCTACCTCTGCAGCTTGCCATATCATGATGCAGCTTCTCCTCATCAGCCATGGAAAAAGTCAGTGCCTGATTTACTGATAGTGGGACATCATAAGACTATCGTCTATTTTAATAATGACCGTTCATTTGTACTGAGCAAGGGTTCAGAGGTGAACCTCCCTATTGGGAAATACAACTGTAGTCTTTAAAATATTCTGTATTATAAAAATCATAAATCTGTATAATCTTCTCCATTTAGAATAGCTGCATAAAATTTGCGGTAGATGTTTCCTCCTGATGCAATTACAGCGATTTTACAGTCTTTGATTCGTTACGATTCCTGCATTGCCGCAGCATAAGCTGCAGCTCCAGATCCTTCAAAAATGTTGTGAGTGAACATATGCAAAATCCTCATTGCTTCTGCAATTTCGTCATCTGAAACCTTTAAAATCCTCTCTACACCTTCCCAAATTAAACTAAGAGCAGACTTTTCAGGAACGCGGCATGCCATACCATCTGCTATTATTGTGTTGACTGGAGATTCAACTGGGGATCTTTTTTTAAAAGTCTCAGCATAAGATTTGACATGTGCTGATACTACTCCAACTACCTTAGTTTTCAATTTTAATGTGTCGCGGACGCCAAGCGTTCCGCAAATTCCTGATCCCAAACTAATGGCAAAGTAAATAATATCAAAATTTTTGACTGATTTTAGTAATTCCAGATTGTATGTAGCAACTCCAGTAACTAACAGCGGATCGAACGAAGGAATCATTTTCATTGAATTTTCATCGGCTATTTTTTTTGCGTATTCTCGAGCGGAATGAAAATCTTCACCATGCTCAATAAGATTAACACCCAGTGAAAGCATGGCATTATTTTTTTCAGTACTGTTCCCGTTTGGTACTACGATTGTAGCAGCAATCCCGTATTTACTTGCAGCAAAACCTGCTGATTGTCCAAACCTTTTGTTGCGCTGATAACACTTTACGTCTTTTCTGAAGACTCTGCTAAATGAGAAAAATAAACTAAACCTCCACGAAGTTTAAAAGACCCAATTGGTGAATGATTTTCATGCTTTACCCAGACTTCTGTTCCTAAGTTCTCGCAAAGTAACGGCCAGCAATATTGGGGGTAGGTTGCATTTCAGCACAAACGATTCTCGGGGCAAATTCTATTTGATCAAGTGTAATATCATGTTCCAGTATTAACCTTTTTTGTTTTCTTATTTACCTGCAAGCTCGATCATAACTTTGTTAATTAAACGAAGTCCGGTTTTGTCTTTAAGTGTAAGAATTGACTCTGGGTGAAATTGTACTGCAGCTACAGGAAGTGTTTTATGTTGTATACCCATTACTATTCCATCTTCTGTATTAGCAATATTTTCTAAGCATTCCGGAAGAGTTTCTCGATCAACATATAGACTATGATAACGACCTGCACTAAAAGGATTGGGCAGCCCTTTAAAGAAAGATTTTTCATTGTGAAATATTTTTGATGACTTGCCGTGTACCGGATGTTCAAGAGTATTTAAACTACCGCCAAAATGTTCTGCAATTCCTTGGTGCCCCAAACAAACTCCAAAAATTGGAATCTTCCTTTTCAGAGCTTCAGCTACAAGTTGCGGTACATTTTGTTCATCTGGAAATCCAGGACCAGGGGAGATAAAAAGTAAATCAGGGACAATTTCATCAAGCATTCTGTATGGAAATCCTGAGCGGAGTGTGATTACTTTTGCTCCAGTTTCTCTGACGTAACTTCCCAGTGTGTGTACAAAGCTATCATGATTATCAACAAATAAAACGGTTTTTTTATCACCTGATTTTGGTAAATCAACTTCCTTGGAATCACAAGATTTACTGCCCATTGTTGCAGCCAAAAAGGCCGATGCCTTAATTTGTGTTTCCTTTTCTTCTGTTGAGGGTTCTGAATCATATAGCAGTGTTGCTCCTGCACGTACTGAGGCTCTTCCATTTTTAAGATGAACTGTACGCAATGTCATTCCTGTGCTTACAAAACCATTAAACCACAAAAATCCAATACATCCGCTGTACCATCCTCGTGGTGAATTTTCGGTATTTTCAATTGTCTGCATGGCAGCAGGTTTTGGTGAGCCTGTTACAGTACAAGCCCACATGTGAGACAGAATGGCGTCTACAGCATTTCTGTCATTATTTAATATTCCCTCAAGATGATCTACTGTATGAATCAGTCTAGAATATCTTTCAAGCAAACGACGACCAATTAAGCGTACACTTCCCGGAACGCAAATTCTTGCCATGTCATTCCTGTCCACGTCAGTACACATTGTGAGTTCTGATTCTTCTTTTTCTGAAGAAATAAGAGTTTTGATAAGTTCTGCAGTCTCCATTGGGTCTTTGCCTACTGGAACAGTTCCTGATATTGGACTAGTTTCAAATCGATCTCCTTTTATTCTTACATACATCTCTGGTGATGCCCCAACAAGCTGTTCCTCACCCATGTTGATAAGGAAACTGTAAGGGCTGGGATTCTGCTCACAGATTCTGCCGAACAATTTTGAGGGTTTATCATCGAATCCTGTGGAAAAAGTTTGAGAAAGTACCACCTCGAAAAAATCACCGCGTCTGCACCCTTCTCGAATTTTTGAAACTTTTTTCTCAAATTCACCAATTTCATGATCACATTGAATTTCTCCATCAGCATTCCCGATAGCAATTGAATATTCGCTACCCGTATTCCACCAGCTTTCTGTCATTCCTGCAGGTGTTTGGATATGAAATTCAATTTTGTTAGCCTCTTCTTTCTGTCGGTCAACCACCACCATTTCCACTGGGAGGAAAAGATGTAAGTCTGACTGATCAGGATCTCTTCCTTGTTTGGTTTGAATGGTTTCAAATTGAAAAACCAGATCGTAGCCAAACGCCCCATATAATCCTAAATAAGGATCATCGCTGCGAAACATGTTAAATATTGTTCTGATCACAGAAAAAGCACTTGGCTGACGACTTCTTTCTTCTTCCGGGAAAAATTCAGTTATTTCCTTAATGATTCCAGAAATCTTTCCCATAACATTATCTTTTTCTGATAATGCATTTAATACCTCAAGATGAGGATTCTTAAGTATTTCAGGTTCAATCAACTTGAGAATCCGCGATCCGTTTGGATTGAGTGCGTTTATTTGAAATTCTCGTTTTTTTGCAATCAGCTCTAATGCTGGATTTACAAATCCAAGATCCCAGCGGGAATAGCGGTCGGGTACCTCATAATTGCTCACAAAAAGAGCACCCTTGTGTGTGTCAATATATTGATATATTTTGTTTAGTGCTGAATCTGCCTCCAAAGGAGTAATGGTTTTTTCAATTTCTATCCCTCCCTCTGTTTTGAAAGTTGAATTGTTCATTGTTTAAACCAGATTTTTGATATAGTAAAAATAATCATTTAATTATTTTATTAATAAATTTTTCAACTAATTTCATGTCTTTTATACCGGGTTTGCTTTCTACTCCGCTGCATACATCGACCGCCCAGGGGTTTACCTTTTTAATGGCCTCTTCAACATTATCTGGTGTTAGTCCGCCAGCCAGAATCATCTTACCCAGACCTGAAGCCTTACAGGCTAGGTCAATATTAATTTTTTCCCCTGATCCACCAAAATGATACTTACTATATGCGTCTATCAGAAATTTTTCCTGTTTGTAAAGTTTGATCAAGGACATTTTGAACTTAGCTGATACGCGAAATGCTTTAAACCATGGGAATTCCAGTTTTTCGCAAGTATCTACTGCTTCATCACCATGCAATTGCACCCAGTCCATGCCTGTTTGTTTCATTATATCATTTATTGAATCTGGAGACTCATTCACAAATATCCCAACAGTCTTGGCTGATTCTGGAAGTTCTGAAACGATTTCTTTAATAATTTCTGGCACGATGTAACGGGAGGAACCATTCCAGCAATTAAGTCCAATTAAATCTGCACCCATTTTAACACATGAAAAAGCTTGATCAGGCTTTGTAAGACCACAGATTTTTATTTTGGTTTGCCTTGAGATGCATGTTTTCATTTGTTTGTGAATTGGCTTTTTTGATTGAAAAGCTAGAATTAATGTTTACTCTAAGATACGAAGACTAACGAAATAAGCAACGAAAAAAATTTAGAATATCAGATGAATGATCAAAATTCTGAAAATCTTTGAAACTAAAATTTTCGTTTACTTTATTTTACCTGTAGTTTTAGTTTGTCAAAACTGAATGTGCTAGATGTAAACAAAGGGTGAAAAGTTTTCGTGTTGCCACAATTCCTGCATAAAACAATGCAAACTACTAAAATTTGTAATTTGAAACATATATTTGAAAACAGCAAAAAAGAATACTAGCACAGTAATAGGTAAAGTATAGGTCATAAATTCTTTGTGAATACTTTATCCTGTTTTAGAAAAATTTTAGAAAGTTAAATAACTTTTCTTAGCTCATTAATGATGTGTGAAATACAACCAATTGTGTGACCTACACAGGTAATTTACATAGACAAAATTCAGAATTTATAAAGGTAATTAGCTCTTAAATGTATTCAACAGAATTAAAATTCAGAAATATTACTGCCTTTCTTCTAAGTATTATTTTATTTTTTTGGTCGTATTCTATATTAGCTCAGTGCTGGACAAGCGACCTTAGCGAAGATGAGCAGTTGGCTGTGGCTCGAGAGACATTTGAAACTGAATTGTTTGCAGAATCAATAGAAGCAGCAAAATGTTATCTTGATGAATTTCCTTTAGGTCATTCTAGGGAAGTAATATTATATTTGAAGTCAGAATCGTTTCGCAAAAGCGGAAAACTTAAAAATGCAGTAAAAGGCTATGATGAAATGATGATAAGTTACCCAGCAAGCAATGAATACCTAGAAAAAGTAATGTTTCATAAAGGGGTATTACAGGCACGTATTAAGAAATATCCTGACTCAATAAATTCATTAAAAACTTTCCTGCTTAAATTTCCAAACTCGAGTTACAATGATGAGGCCTATTACTGGTTGGGTTATGCTACTTCATATCATGCTGAGATGCTACGTTTAAAAAGTAAAGAGATGGCCATACCTGAATTTGAAGCTTCTGCAATGCATTTTGTTAAATCAAATCCTAAAACATTAAGCAAGACTCAGAAAATTGAACGTTTACATTTGTTAGGACGGGCATGGTGGTTCCTTGAAGATATTTCAAAAGCAGCGGAAGCATGGGAGAACTACTTTGTTTTTTCAAATTCCATAAGTCAAGAAGATGCATTAAGTCTTAAATTTCAACTGGCAACAGGGTTCCAGAATGATAATGATTACGCAAACGCCGAAAAATGGTATACACGAATTACTAAAGATCATCCTGGATCTGAGTTAGCAACTTCTTCGTCATTTTGGATGGCGGAAATGGCCTATGCTAAAGCAGTCCAGCAGAAAAAAGGGACCATATTTGATTCTAATTCTGTCAGAGGACTAGTCAAACACTACCTACAATATATAAATAGGAATGATAAAAAATATCTTGCTCTTGCTTATTATAGAATTGGTGTTTTGCAGCGATCTCATAATTCAAATCAATCTATCTCAGCATTTAATGAATATATATCAACAAAAGATACTAAATATCTGAATGAAGTTCTTTATCAGTTGGGATATTTGTATATTGAAACTAAACATCATAAAAATGCAATAAAAAGCTTTGAAGAATATTTGTCTAAGGGCTACAAAACTAACGTTGATGAAGTGCAGTATCAATTGGGAATTTTATATATAAAAACTAAACAGCCACAAAAAGCTATAGCAGTTTATAAGCAATATCTTTCTGGAGATGTTAAAGAGCATAAAGCTGTGACCCAGCTCAGCTTAGGGTCACTTTATCTTGAAACTAAGAAGCCATTACTTGCGTTGGCTGCATTTGAAAAAGCGCGTCAATATCCACAATACAAACAAAATATTGACCTTTTAAAAACATTAAAGATTCTTTATCGTGAAACTTCATCAGAGGCAAAATTCATAAAATTTCTAAAAGAGGTAGCTAATTATTCAAACTTGTCGAAAAAAGATCGCTACGAATTTCAAACAGAATTGTATCTTAAATACTACGATCAGAAGAATTGTGGGAAGTTTATTTCAGAGTTAGGAAAAAACCCAGATTATTTGAAATACTCAAAAAATTCAAATCTTGATGAGTGGCATCATTTCCTCTTTTTAAGAGGAGGGTGTCATTTTGTGGAACAAGAATGGAGTGAAGCTCGTGCTGATTTACGTGAAGTTAGGAACAATAGCAAATATAGGGATCAATCAATAAGTATGTTGCTTGAAACACACAAACAGCTCGAAGACTGGAAATCAATTACCTGGGAGTTGCAGGATGTTTTTGAAAGGAAATCTCCTTCAATGACAATCGATCATTATAAACTTTGGATTTTTTCAGCTCAGAGGCGTAATGATTCTCAAAGGCTTGAGCGGATAAAAACAATTTTTGAGCGTTGGAAAAAATCTTTCCCGAAAGATCAAGAAAATTTACAAAGATTGCAAATTTATATAATCGAAAGCAGGATTCAGGATTTTACCAGAGAGGAAAATTGGATAGGATTATCTTCTTTCATTATTTCAGAGGTTCAGGCAGGAAGAATAAACCTTGATGAGC
>MDTG01138900.1_pt1 | contig 12525 bp, 10 predicted proteins | sample 811421 | NCBI WGS metagenome assembly MDTG01 (sample SAMN05326645, study PRJNA326480) | marine metagenome | isolation source: seawater | place: Pacific Ocean: South East | collected 2011 | reverse complement strand
TAGGTAGTGTTGTTTTCTTTTTGTTTTTCTTAGGATTTTTTTTGGTAAGAGGGAGCGTAAAACAATGGTTAGTAGCTGCCACTATCTTTTCAATTATAATGAGCTGGGGAAAAAACTTTGATGTTTTAACCAATTTTTTTATTGATTATGTACCATTGTACAATAAATTCAGAGCAGTTTCTTCTATACAGGTCATTGCTGAATTATGTGTTCCTATTTTAGCCGTTTTAGGATTGAAAGAGTTTTTTTTGTCAAACCGTTCTTTGGCTGATAAGCAAGAGGCTTTAAAGAAAGCATTTTATACTTTTGGAGGTATCCTTGTTGCGGGGTTATTATTGGCTCAAAGTTTTTCAACTTTTGAAGGGTTAAGAGATTCGCAATACAGTCAATTACCAGGTTTAATAGATGCTGTTATTGCAGATAGAAAATCCTTGTTATTATTAGATTCTTTCCGTTCTTTGTTTTTAACACTGCTTTCTTTAGCTGTCTTGTGGATGTTTTTAAAAAATAAATTAAAACAATTAGGAGCCATAGTCTTATTAATTGTTTTTGTCTTGTTTGATTTAATTTCTGTGAACAAAAAATATGTAAATGAGACTGATTTTAAGCCCTCAAAAAAAATTGAGAATCCTTTTGTAGCTTCTGTAGCAGATCAATTAATTTTAGAGGACAAAACACATTTTAGAGTTGGTAATTTTACAGTGAATCCAATGAATGATGGAACTACCTCATACTTTCATCAATCTATTGGAGGATATCATGCTGCCAAAATGATGCGTTATCAAGAACTATTTGATTATCAAATTGCAAAAAATAATCGACAGGTTTTAAACATGTTAAATACCAAATATTTTATTATTGTTACTGATAAAGGCGAAATACAAGCACAATTAAATCCTGATGCCAATGGAAATGCTTGGTTTGTGGAGAGATTACATTTTGTAAATTCTGCTAATGAAGCAATACAAGCACTGGATTCTATAAATACAAAGATCGTGGCTGTTTTTGAAAAACCTTTGATAATGGATGAAGCGTTGAAATTTCCATTGGAAATTGATACGACATCCACAATAGAACTTCTAAACCATGATGTTACTTCATTAACCTATCTATCAAAAACAGAAAAAGAACAATTTGCAGTTTTTTCTGAAATTTACTACGAAGAGGGATGGAATGCATATATTGATGGTAACTTAACACCTCATTATAGAGTCAATTATGTATTGCGTGGGATGAGAGTTCCTAAAGGAGAACATACTATTGAATTCAAGTTTGAACCGAGAGTAATTCAACAAGGAAGCATTATTTGTTTATTTTCCTATCTTTTATTGATAGGTATTCCTGTTGGATGGTTTTTCTTCAATAAGGGGAAGAAATAATTATTCTTTATTGATTTCTAATTTTTTAATAAACTCAGATGGTGTTATTCCATTGTGTTTTTTAAAAGCTCTTGTAAAAGCAGAAGCATTGGTGTATCCAATTAATTCACCCATATATTTTATCGTGTATTTTCTATAATTTTTATCGTTCTCTAATTTTTCAATTATATATTTAATTCTAAGTGATATATAATATTCCTTAAAAGTTTTGCCTTTTACTTTGTTAATAATATAAGACACATAGGATGTATTTGTCTTTAACTTTTTTGCAAACTTACCTATACTGAATGAATTCTCAAGATGCCAGTAAGATTCTTCCATTTTATCCAATCCCTCTAAAATTTTTTGCTCTAATTTTGAATCTATAGGGTATGTTTTATTTTTGGTGAATATATTTTTTTGATTGTAAAAAAATAGAAATATAATTAAAGGTAAAATAATATGCAACACAATATATATGTTGATAGTTTCTTTATTTTCAGATTGTATTTTTTCTAGAAGCGTTTTAAAATGGTTAATTATATGCCTAAATTTATGAAAGTATGAGTTTCTTGGTTTTTCTAATATCCCAGCAAAATTAAATGTACTATTCACATTTGCCTGTATAGTATAATTTATTTTCAGATAGGAATTCTGCTTTGATAATTCTTGAACAAATATCATTTCACAAAACAAAAAGAGAATAAGGAAGAGCTGAAAACTTCTTTTATGGAACATAATCAATTTTGATTCAAAATACTAATACTAATTTAATTAAACAAATTTATTTTAAAAAAAACAAATAGTTTATTATGTGCTTTTTATAAAAAAAATAATATTAATTTAGATTTGTTAAGAATTAATTACTATATTTAAAATGTTATATTGATTTTCGATAACGATTTCGTATTAATGATTTTATATTTTACGTTTGTTTTATTTAGAATAGTTCAATAAACACTTATATATATAATATTTAAGTTTAATTGAAACACCTTATCTACAAATTTTGCTGTGTTGAAGAGAGAGAAGAGAGAGGCTTAACTTCTCTCTTTTTTTTTAGTTTCATCTACGTTGTTTCTTCTTATATATTTTAGTAATTTTACTTTTTATTAAATACACCACACACTGTACGAAAAAATACCACACAAAAGATATCAACATACGCTAATTTTTCTAAAGAGGGTATTACCAAGTCCAGCAACAATTTTAGATTTAGGGGTTAGGAATCCTTTTTCAGTAATCATGGAGAACAATGGATATACTGTAATTAATACAGTGGGAGAGGATTTAGATTTATTGCCAGAAGTTGTAAAAAAGTATGATGTCGATGCTGTTACAGCCTTTGAAATTTTTGAACATTTAATAGCTCCTTTTAATGTATTAAGAAAAATTGAATCCACTAAACTAATTACTACAGTCCCTTTGAATCTGTGGTTTGCCAAAGCTTATAGAAGTCAAACAGATCTTTGGGATAGACATTATCATGAGTTTGAAGACTGGCAGTTTGATTGGTTATTAGAGAAATCAGGTTGGCAAATTAAAGAAACTGAAAAATGGACAAGCCCGACGAGCAGCATTGGTTTTAGACCTTTTCTAAGAAAATTTATTCCAAGATATTATGCCGTTTATGCAGAAAAAAAGACAGTATGAGAATAGGAATGATTTTAGATGCCGTATTTCCTTCAGATCCTAGAGTTGAAAATGAAGCAGTTTCTTTGATTAAAGCGGGTCATGAAGTTTTCCTTTTTTGTTTGCATTATGGCAATCAAAAGCAATCTGAGATTATAAAAGGAATTCACATAAAGAGATATTTATCAAACAAAATAGAGTATAAACTGTCAGCTTTAGCCTACACCATTCCTTTGTATACCATTTGTATGACAAGTAAAATTTTAAATTTTATTAAAACACATACAATTGAAGCTATACATATACATGATATTCGAATCGCTCAAGCAGTTTTTAATGCCAATAAAAAGTATAATTTGCCGACTGTTCTTGATTTACATGAAAATAGGCCTGAGATTATGAAGTTTTATCCTCATTTATCTAAGTTTCCCGGAAAATATTTAATCTCTCCTAAAAAGTGGATAAATAAAGAAGAAGAATTTATAATCAAATCGACCAAAGTTATCGTAGTCACTTCAGAATCAAAAGATGAAATTTTAAAAAGGGTAGATGTTGAGGCTAATAATATTATTGAAATCCCGAATACTGTTAGAGAAAATTTTTACAAAAACCCCAAACTTTTCACAAAAATTTCACATCAATATTCTAACAAGTTTGTACTATTATATATTGGAGACACGGGGATTAGAAGAGGTTTGATAACAGCTGTAAAATCAATTAGTTTAATTAAAAATAAAATTGAAAATATAAAATTAGTTATCGTTGGGAAAAATTCGTCGGATTCTATTTTAAAAAAATTAGTTAAAGATTTACAGATTGAATCTTATGTAGATTTTTTAGGATGGAAAGATCAATACTTATTTCAATCTTATATTTTATCCAGTGACATTTGTATTTCTCCCCTATATAGGAATTTACATCACGATACAACTTATGCAAATAAAATATTTCAGTATATGAGTCTTGGAAAACCCATTTTAGTCAGTGATGCAATCGCTCAAAAAAAAATAGTAGAAAAAAACAATACAGGTTTGGTTCATAAAGAAAAAAATGCTCAAGATTTTTCTGATAAAGTTCTAATACTTTACAATAATAAAAATTTAAGAAATGAGTTGGGGAAAAATGGAAAAGAGTTTATAGAAAATAAGTTTTCTTGGGAAAAAACTTCAAAAAAACTACTACATTTATACGATAATTTAGATTCTTGAAAGTATTAATCATTACATATTATTGGCCACCGGCAGGAGGTTCTGGTGTACAGCGTTGGTTAAAGTTTGTTAAGTATTTACAAAATTTCAACATAGAGCCGGTTGTTTATACTGTTGCTAGCCCCAGTTATTTAATAGAAGATCATAGTTTAATCAATGAGATTTCTGAGAATATCGAAGTTTTAAGACAACCTATTTGGGAGCCGACAGACTTACTGTTTTGGAAGAAAAATACACAACAGAAAGGCGGAATTTCAAATACGACAAAAAGTACTTTTTTGTCTTTTATTCGAGGGAATCTTTTTATTCCAGACCCAAAATTATTTTGGATAAAACCTTCTATAAAATATCTTCAAAAATATCTAAATAATACAGATATAGATGTTATTATTTCTACGGGTCCGCCACATAGTATGCATTTAATTGCTCAAAAACTTCATCAAAATAATGATGTAAAATGGCTTGCTGATTTTAGAGATCCATGGTCTGATATCTATTATAATAAAGATTTTAAGGAGCTTTCATTTGCAAAGAATAAAAATAAAAGATTAGAAGAACTTGTTTTAAAAAATGCAGATTGTGTGCTTACAGTTGGTAATACACTGCAAAAAGAATTTTTAAAAATTGCGAAGAGGGTAGAGGTAGTAACCAATGGTTTTGATGATGAAGTGTTGGAATCTTCAACGCTTTCTATAGATCAAAAATTTACAATTTCTTATATTGGTTTGTTACCAAAACAGAGCATCCCTAAAAATTTATTTAGGGTTTTACAGATACTTTGTTCACAGAATAAAGATTTCAAAAATGACCTACAATTGAATTTTATTGGTGATATTTCTGATGCGGTAAAAGCAGCGGTTTTCAAAAATCAATTAGCAGAAAACACTCGTTTTATTGATTATGTAGATCATACAAAAGCAATTGATTATCAGAGAAAATCACAAGTTTTATTGTTGCTGATTCCAAATATTGAGAAGAATAAGGGAATTTTAACAGGAAAATTATTTGAGTATTTAATAGCTAAAAGACCAATTTTAGCAATCGGTCCAGAAGATGGTGATTTAGCTAAGATTCTAGGGGATACAAATGCTGGTGTAATTGTTGATTTTGAGAATGATGACAAGTTATTCTCTACAATACTTCAATTATATGATCAATACAAGAAAGGAAATTTAGAAGTGAGCTCTAAAAATATAAAAAAATATCACCGAAAAGAATTAACTAAAAAGTTAGCTTTTATTATTAATAGTTTACATTCGTAATATGGGTATTATTTTTAAACAGTCTTTAAAGAATACATTGTATATATATCTAGGTTTTACTTTTGGAGGTATCAATGCATTGTTTTTATATACTCGTTTTTTAGAGGATGAATACTATGGTCTTGTCACGTTCTTACTGTCTACATCTAATCTATTAATGCCTCTGATTGCTTTGGGGGTTCATCATGCAATCATAAAATTTTTTTCTAGTTATTTTACAAAAGCTGAAAAAGATCGTTTTTTGTCTTCTGTCCTTTTTTTACCCCTACTAATAGCAATTCCAATTGCCTATTTTGGGAACCATTTTTATCAACAAATAGGCGATTATTTATCAGGGCAAAACCCGATTATAAAAGATTATACTGTTATTATTTTTTTAGTTGCCATATCAACATCTTATTTTGAGATTTTTTATGCTTGGGCTAAAGTTCAGTTTCAATCTGTGATTGGTAATATTTTGAAAGAGTTATATAATAGAGTTGTTGTCATGATTTTATTATTTGTTGTTTATTTTGGTTTTATTTCAAAGGCAGAGTTTATCTACTATTTAACGGGAGCTTATTTTTTAAGAACTTTCATAATGATGTTTTATGCTTTTAAATTATACATGCCAAAATTTACATTTTCTACCCCTGATAATTTTAAAGAAGTACTCCGTTTCTCAGCATATATTATTTTGGCAGGAAGTGCTGGTGCAATTATTTTAGACATTGACAAATTCATGATCCCTGGAAAAGAATCTCTGGTAAAAGCAGCATACTATTCTGTGGCCGTTTTTATTGGTTCTTTTATTGAAGCTCCAAGTAGAGCAATGTTAAATATTTTACAACCCCTAACCTCTAAAACCTTGAATGAGAATAATGATGATGAGGTAGCTTCATTGTATAAAAAAAGTTCTATTAATTTATTATTAATTAGTGGGCTTTTCTTTGTGTTAATAAACGCAAATATACATCAGCTTTATTTGTTATTACCTAAAGAATATGCCGGAGGTGTATTGGTTGTATTAATGATTTCCTTACTTAAATTATTTAATGGGTTTATGGGGAATAACGGTGCAATTATTAATAATTCTAAGTTTTATAGAATAATCTTACCCATTAGCGTTTGCATGGCATTATCAGTGTATTTTTTAAATAAATTGTTTTATTATGAGCTAGAGATGGGTACAAATGGTTTAGCATTGGCAACTTTAATTGTTGTTTTTTCTGCAAATACGTTTAAATTGTATTTTGTAAAAAGGAAGTTTTCCATGACTCCTTTTACTAAAAAAACAGTTATGATGATTTTAATCATTACGCTATTATATTTATTGTTTAATTTTTGGGATTTCTCAATTGAAAATATTTATGTTTTAACGTTTCCAATTCACCCAATCATAAATATTTTCCTAAAAAGCATCTTGATTATCGTACTATATTTTTTCTTGATTTTTAAGTTAAACATCTCCTCTGAATTTTCTAATCTTCTTAAAAGTTTTTATAAAGAACAATCTATGTAATCTGAATAAGCCATTAAATAACTAGGTTCTTGTTATATAAAATTCTTATTTTTTAAAAAAAGAGATGGAATATACTATTCCTACAGCGATATAAGAAAATATAAAGAGTAAACAAGTTTCAATAACTAACTTTTTTGTTGTTACTTACAGGAGCAACTATAAACATTTTGAATCTACCAGAAAACTTTAAAAAACAAGTAAATGAGTTTTAATTTTAGAAATGAGTAAGCATTACTATTTGAAAAACATAACCATAATCAAAAAATTATTTTGAAAAATACTCTTTTCGAATTCTACTTAATTGTGTCGGAGTAATATTTAAATAAGATGCGATGTGATACTGCTGAATTAGGTTTTCAATATCAGGAATTTCTTTTCTGAGTTTAAGATATCTTTCTGTAGAATCTAATACAGATAAATCATAAATTTTATTTTCAGAATTTATATAACCCCCTTCTAGTATTTTAATATAAAAGCTTGAAAATTCCAAATCTGAATTTGTCAATGATAAAAAATCATGATAATTACCTTCTAAAATCTCACAATCTGTCAAGCAATCAAAAATTAACGTTGATGCTTCTTTTTTAACAAGAGCAGTTATGGGAGCAAAAAAACAAATGGATTTATGTAATATTTTAATATGTTCCTTTCCATTTGGACCGATTACATAGCTTCTCACAACTCCTTCTTTTAAAAGATAAAATTTCGAAGGGGTTTCGCCTAGTTTTATAATAGTGTCATTTTTTTTATAAGATCTTGCTGTTAAAATACTTGTTAATTTTTCAGCAAAATCCTCAGATTGTGAAAGGGAATAAAGTTTTGTAAATTTTTTAATAAAGTTCATATTATTATAGGGAAATATAATGTAACTTATTGTTAAGACTTTACAAATTTAGCATATTGATTTCTTAGTTTCGTAGACATATATTGAAATAATTAATTTTAAAAAAAAAACTTGGTTTTATAAATAACATACCACATGAACTGAGCTGTTAAACATTAAATGATTTGTTCTCAGGTAGAAGGTATTTTTTGTAGCATTTAAATTGAGAAATATCATTTTTTATTCTAAAAAACTTATGGCATTTGGACCTTCCATAAAAAGAAGATCTAAGATTGATAAATTATCGATATATCCATGCTTATTATCAAACATTTGTATGTATTTATTTCTTGTTTTTTTTGGCTGTTTTTTTATATCTGCAAGGTCTCTAAAGTCATTTTCATAGGGATTTATTATATACTCTTTTGTCTTAGCATATTGTTGACTTATTTGCAAAGCATCTGTTATAAATAAATACGTATCGATATTTACCTCTTGTAAAAATGTATATTTTTTGGTAAAAATTGAAAGTAGATCATCTTCATAAAATTCGTAAAAAGGAGAGGCTCTATAGGATGATTGTAAAGATTTTAAGTGATGTTCTTGCCAATGAGAATTATTTTCAACCAACATGTCTTTCGTTTTTTTTCTTAGAGAAGTTGCTTTTTTTTTCTCTTTTATAGGAATATTTAATAACTGTTTCCCATTAGAATTATATATATAACATCTATTTCTATAGCTTTGTTTTTGAAAATTATCTTCCATTTCAAAAGTTACGGCATCAGATTTTATAATTTCAGAATATTGAGATATAGGGGCAAAATAAGTTGGAATAAACAATGACATTGTCCTTATTTTTTTGGGGATTCCTTTTTCCCTTTATAAAAGCTATAACCGATATACAGAAGTATGAATGCAAAAACCAAATACCTATATGAGGTAGGTTTCCCTTCGCCATGAACCGTTGTAAATATTCTATCCCAACGAATGGATTTTAATTTAGCTCCAAAAGAAGCTGCATTTGCATCCCAACTAAACCAAACCATTACAGGTTTTCCTAAAACATGATCAAAAGGAACATATCCCCAATAACGGCCATCTAAAGAATTATGTCTGTTATCTCCAATTAAATAAAAGTAATCTTGTCTAAAGGTATAAGAATTCGCTTTTACACCATTTATAAAAATATTATCACCAACAATCTGTAAATCATTATTTTCATAATTTTTAATAATTTGTTCATAAAATGGCAGTGATTCCAAATCTATTTTTACAGTTGCACCAGCTTTTGGGATATATATTGGACCAAAATTATCTTGACTCCAGCCTAATTTTTCTATATGTGGAAATATAGCTTTATCAGCTTCATGATTTATTTTATTTATAGAAATAGTTAACGGATATGAATACAAACGTGCTACTTCTTCTTCGGTTAAATTAATGTTTATCTTATTCTCAACAGAAAACATTTTTAATTTTCTTGCAAAGCTAGGGTTTATAACTCCGGCAACTTCTGTATATATAGAATCCGATCCAATTTTAGTTAAGTTTCCATTCTTTTTTATTGCATTTTGTACTTTAGTATTATCCCAATATTCAGATAAAATTTTGTAGACTCCTGTTCTATCTTTGTTAATTAAAAATTTTGGATAAGTATTTTGATTTATTGGTTTTTTTGATTCGTAGGTGTAATAGAATTGTAATTTTGCTCTTTCTGGCAAGTCGTTCTTTTTTCCATTGATATAGAAATAGCCATTTCTCATTTCTAGAGAATCTCCAGCAATACCAATACAACGTTTTACATAGTTCGTTTTTTTGTCAACGGGTTTGTAAGTAAATTTCCCTGAAGTATCTCCCCACATCATAGCTAAAGTATCTGCTGGCCAATTGAAACAGACAATATCATTATTTTTAATATTTTGAAGACCAGGTAAGCGTGTATAAGGAAGTTGAGGAGTTTTTAAATAAGAAGCTGTTCCAGTATATGGTAAAGAATCATGAACCATTGGAGCTGCAATTACTGTAGAAGGAACTCTGGCTCCATAATGGAACTTACTTACAAAAAGAAAATCTCCTACTAGTAAGGATTTTTCTAAAGAAGAAGTAGGTATCGTAAATGGCTGTATAAAGTAGGTGTGAACTAAGGTGGCAGCAATAATAGCAAATGTAATAGAACTAATCCATTCTCCTAATTCAGACTGAGGTTTTAAACTTCTACCTGTGTTGTATTGCGAATCTGTTGCATAATTAATATAAAATAGATATAAACCTAATGTAACAATTACTAAAAAAGAATCTGATTTTTTATAAAAGCCAAATGCTCTCAGAGTTTCAATCCAAATTACAGGAAACATTAACAGATTTACAACAGGAATAAATAATAATAGAATCCACCATTTTGGACGATTGATAATTTTCATTAAAACAATTCCATTATAAATAGGAATTAAAGCTTCCCAAACTTTTCTATCTGCTTTTTTATAGAGCTTCCAAGTTCCTAGAAAGTGAAGTAATTGTATTGCTAAAAAAAAGATAAACCATTCTGTAAATGTCATAATTATATGTTTTATATTCTCTAAATAAGAATTTTTATATCCAATGTAAAGAGTAAAAATTATTTTTATTAACCAATATTGAGTACGTCTTTCATTGAGAAAACTCCTTTTTTACCAAGAATCCATTCTGCAGCAACAACAGCACCTAAAGCAAAACCTTCTCTGCTATTTGCTGTGTGTTTAATTTCTATCGAGTCAACTTTAGAATCATACCAAACCGAATGTGTCCCAGGGACATTAGGAATTCTTTTTGCTGTAATTGGAATATTTTCTTCAGAATTTTTTTCCCCTAAATCCCAATTTTTTTTGGAAGAATTTTCTATAATTCCTTCTGCTAAGGTTATTGCTGTTCCGCTTGGAGCATCTAATTTTTGTGTGTGATGAATTTCTTCCATGGAAACATCATAGTCCTCCAAAGAACTCATCATTTCTGCCAATTGTTTATTTAATTCAAAAAAAATATTTACTCCTAAACTATAGTTTGAAGCATACATAAAAGCACTTTTTTTATCGTTACATAATTTTACTGCTTCTTCATAGTTGTCTAGCCAACCGGTAGTCCCACAAATTACAGGAACATTGTTGTTTATACAATTGGTAATATTATTAAATGCCGAAGAAGGCACACTAAAGTCAATAGCAACATCTGCCAATGTGATATCAATTTTATCATTTATATCTTTTCTGATTACAATTTCATGTCCACGAGATAAAGCAATTTTTTCAATTTCTTTACCCATTTTTCCATAACCTAATAGTGCTATTTTCATTTTAAAAATTATATTTAATTGTTAGGCCTACTTTTGGAGCATCTATTTTAATAGGATCATTCACAAAAGTAGGTTTAAATGATAAATTATCATCGGTATTAAATTGAAGTAAATGTGAATTCACACTGGCCTCTACAATTTGCAAGACATAAAGAATGAGGGTTGTTAACAGTGATAAATCTCTATTTTCTCTTAATTGATCTTGTGCCCTTTCTAGGGTTTCTAAAGAGATAATTTCAGTTCCATCAACGGTAAATTCATCAATTAAATTATTTCTTCTCAACTTATAAGCGGTCCTATATCTTTTGTATTCCTTATTGTTGTTTAAATAATAATAAATACTCGTACTTATTGCTCCCCAGACAATAGGAGTCTTCCAGTATTTTTTATTATAAATTTGTCCTAATCCAGGGAAGATAGCAGAATAAAAGGCCGCTTTAGTTGGTGCAAGAGGATTATAAATACCTCCTTTTTTAATTTTGACATGTTTTCTGTATGTTATACCCTTAATATTCACAGAATCTTTCTGAGCAAGAATAGCTGCAGAAAAAAATGCAAAGAAAAAAATAGATATGATTCTTTTTAAAGGCACTTATTTTAATAAGTTTTTTATTCGATTGAAATCTTCTTCAGAATGAAAAGGAATTAAAATTTTTCCTTTACCATTTGAACTAACTGTAACATCTATTTTATGACCAAAAAATTCACTAATTTTATGAATACTTGTTTTTATATAGTTAGGAACTTGCTTTTTATTTGGCTTGGTACTGGTTCCTGATTTTAAATTTTTTACAAGATCTTCAGTTTGCCTAACAGATAATTTTTCTTTTAAAATTTTCTCGTAAATTGCCAATTGATCCTCTGTGTTTTGAATATTAATCATTGCACGACCATGTCCCATAGAAATAAAACCATCTCTCATTCCGGTTTGTAAAATTGGATCTAATTTTAGCAAACGTAGATAATTGGTAACCGTTGAACGTTTCTTTCCAACTCGGATACTTAATTCTTCTTGGGTTAGCTGTATTTCATCAATTAAACGTTGATAAGATAAAGCTACTTCTATCGGGTCTAAATTTTTACGTTGGATGTTTTCAACCAAAGCCATTTCAAGCATTTCTTGATCATTGGCTAACCGAATGTAAGCTGGAATTGTTTTGTTTTCAATTAATTTGGAAGCTCTAAAACGACGCTCACCTGAAACTAATTGAAATTTGTTTCCATTTAACTTTCTTACTGTTATGGGTTGAATAACTCCTAGTTCTTTAATTGAATTCGCTAACTCTATTAATGCTTCTTCATCAAAATAAGTTCTTGGTTGATAAGGGTTTACATCAATCAAGTCTAAGTCTATTTCAATAATACTTCCGACAACCTTATCTGCATTTTTGTTGGTAGCAGAAATTACATGAGAAG
>MDTG01095613.1_pt1 | contig 12525 bp, 8 predicted proteins | sample 811421 | NCBI WGS metagenome assembly MDTG01 (sample SAMN05326645, study PRJNA326480) | marine metagenome | isolation source: seawater | place: Pacific Ocean: South East | collected 2011 | reverse complement strand
GGCCATTTGCGCCGCCAGATATAGAATTAAATCCACCCGCTGCACCATTGCCTGACACACCACGAATATCAGGTAAAGAGCCTGTTTGAACCACGACATTTGCAATATCAGATATGGCGTCAGACACCGATTTATATTGGGTGTTATTAATAGCCTCTTCGGTTAAAACGGAAATCGAGGTAGTTGAGTCTTTTAATGAGCGATTCGCTTTTTCACCAATGACCACAATTTTTTCAATATCAGTGATATCTCTATCTGGGGTTTGGATCTCTTGTGCATGCACGCCGCTTATGGCAGAAGAAATGGCGAGTGCTAGCAAAGATGTACTTGGTAAAAGCTTTGATGACAGCCGTGTGGATTTTCTATTTGATACATTTTCTGTTGAGCCGAAAGCCATAGTAATTTTCCTTTAAGTAAGTGTAAATGAGTAATGTGGCAACCTTTAAAGGTGCTCTTATTCTTAAGGTCTTAGTGTAATAGTGCGGTTTACAGTGGGTAAGTTGCGCCAACGGCTAGCGCAATAACCGACAAGGTGAAAGTACTCATTTCATTTGCTATTTTCCTAAGTATTTTGTTATCTGATTAAGCCCACACCGAATCTATAGGAATAGCCGATCGGCGCTTTTGTAAATGACGGGCGGTAAATAGAAGTGCGAGCAACATGATTGCTGACACTAAGCAAACCCCAATATCAATGCTTGCAGATAAACTACTGCCGCTGAAATAAAGGGTAATGCCAATAGTGGCAAGGATCAGTAAGCTCGATAGGTAGAGTGAATCGATAGCGGCTTTTAATGGCGTCACAACGAAGCTGTAAAGTACAGGCGTAAAGAAACCGATGTAATAAGCGATAAGTTGATAAGTACGAATATTGGGATTATCGATTGAGAACACTTTCGCTGCTAGCAATGACAATACAATACCCACAACCGTACCCGCACACACGCCAATGGTAAGCCGTGCCATAACACGAACTGAGCGTTTTTGCTCTGCCGGTGCTTTATTCTGAATTTGTTTTTTGCGCCTGGATTCAACCCAAACCACGTTGCCCGTTAAAAATAACAGTGCGCCGCTTAAGCCCATAGCAAAGTAAACCCAGTGAATAAACGCGCCACCAAATCCGCCAAAGTGTAGGGTAAAGAAACTATTCACTACTTTGCCCGGCACACCAGAAATAGACGGTAGCATCGCGGTATAACCTGAAGAGGCCGTGTAGGGATCGGTAACCCAGAAAGCGTAATCGGGCCCACGTATTATTTCTCCCACTAGCTCTCCACCTACTAGCACCCTTGCACGGGGAGTCCCTAGGCCTGCAAAGCGAAGCTCTGCAATCTCGAACTCGGGTTCAATATCGGTAATTTCTTTGGTGAGCTGGGCAATTGAAATTAGATTATCAACGCCTCGGTCCATCTCTGTAGGAGCGGGTCGGTTAAACATAGGACTGTCTTTATAAACCCATTGTTGCATGCTGCCATATAGTATGTCGTGGTAGGCAAATACCACGGTGGTGATGGCAATAATAATGTGAAAAGGCAAAGCGGTAACGCCCAGAATATTATGAAAATCGACCCAAAACCTTTTTCCGTTCTTCTTTTTCCGTAAGCTAAATAAATCTTTAAACCATGTGGGTAGGAAAATGATTAAACCTGACACTATGGCCACAAAGTACAAAACCGATACAAATCCCATTACGAAGATGCCTAACGCATCATGATCATCGCCGCCAGGAATACCCGCGGTACGGTGTATATGGTCGAGAAAATCGCCAATAGCTGAAATATGAGTTTGTTCGCTTACCAATTCCCCTGAGCTATCTAACGAAGCATGCCAAAAGGTGTGTGTATGTGTGGCTTCGTCTTCAATAGTCCAAGTAACTGGCGCATGATTTGGCTGGGCAGAAGGAAGATAAACCGTCATCTCTTTGCTAGCGTCGGGGTGAGTCTGTAAAACGGTTTTAATTAGGCTGTCATATTGGTTTAGTTCAATAGCTGGTAGCGCATTTTTTTCGTGCATAGCCCATACGTTTAGTGGCGCCTTGAACATGGTTAGCGCACCGGCCACAAAGCAAATGAATAACAGTAAGCCTGAAATAATGCCGGTCCAAATGTGTACTTGCTGATAACTTTTATAATTCTGTAATTTCATTAGTGTTACCCCAGAACCTGTAAAACGGAAAATTCAAACAGTGTAATAAGCGACAGCAGAGCCAACGGAAGCCAAGGTTTTTTAGCAAAAAAGATAAGGCTTAACGGGGTTAACCAAAAAGGGACTATCAGCCACATTAAAAATTGGCTCTTCACATCAAGAGGTGTGTGAGAAAGAAAAAGGAAACTAATCAAACTGCTAGTGAATAGTGCAAAGGGAAAACTAATTAATGTTGCACCAGTAGTTTTTAACCACCAGTGCGCCTTAAAGGTAGTGTAACTCTCATCTCTAGTGAGCCCTGTACCGCGAGAGCGAACAGATTTAAGAGGCGCGGTGTAACGGGTAAAGAAAGGAATGGTTCCCAACAGCAGCATACACAGCGTAATAACGGTATAGATGCCGGCAGGTAATGAAAACGTGAAGCTGAATATTGCCGTGCTTAACACCAATAGCGCCAAGGCAATTAACAGTGCTGTGATAAATGATAGTGGACTTTTCTTAAACCATTGTTGGTTCGGACAGCCTGCGTAAAACACCAGATTAGCCAGTAAACAGACGAGTGCGCCTATCAATATTGCCGATTTCACCTTTACTGCTCCTTGCAACTAGGGTTGTGACAAGTGCGCTTTTTTTGCGCAAAATATTTTAAAGTGGCAGTAGACTAAAGTTTAGCTTTTGCTAATGCAAATAAAAATGATTTTTATTTGTGAATTTACATTTTTAGATCACAAATTCAAAAAAAAGAGTACAAAATCAACTTCTAAACCTTTGTTTGAAAGCGGATTGCTATTCCGTTTAGGCATGGTTTTATAAATTAAAAATCAATCTTTCTGCCTTTGGCGTGGGTATGAATTTGTAGGTAGGTTTGCGCTATTGATTATCACAGTATCTAAACCTGTATTTAACACAGTATTTGACCCAGAATTTGAAAGATTAAACAGTAGGTGGCATATGGAAAATGTAAAAGTAGCCTTAGTAACAGGTGGCGCGAAAGGCATTGGCGCAAGTATCGTCGAAAAGTTAGCGTCAAATAATTTTGCCGTGGTGATTAATTATGCAAGTAGTGCTGATGCAGCAAACGAACTCGTTGAACAGATTAAAAGCAAAGGTGGGCAAGCGATTGCGGTGCAAGCTGATGTGTCGAAAACCACTCAGGCAGAAAGCTTGTTTGAAGCAGCGTTACAGGAATTTGGTAAGGTAGACGTATTGGTGAACAATGCGGGCGTCATGGCGCTTTCAACACTTAACGAAACGAGTGATGACGATTTTAACAAACAATTCGACGTTAATATGAAAGGGGTATTTAACATGCTCCGTTTGGCCTCGAAGCATCTTCATCAAGGCGGGAGTATTATCAATTTGTCCACCAGTGTGGTGGGGCTTAAATTAGAGCGTTATGGCGTTTATGCTGCTACAAAATCTGCGGTTGAAACCATGTCGGCTATTTTATCAAAAGAGCTTAGAGGTAAGGATATCGCGGTAAATTGTGTCGCGCCGGGGCCTACTGAAACTGAGTTGTTTACCGAGGGGAAATCCCAAGAATTCATCGATAAGCTTGCCAATATGAGCCCCATGGAAAGGCTAGGGCAGCCAGAAGACATTGCCAATGTAGTTAACTTTTTAGCCAGTGACGAAGGGCATTGGGTTAATGGGCAAGTGTTACGAGCAAATGGTGGAATTGTTTAACATATCGCGATAAATATTTTTATGAAAGTAAAGTTCCTAAAACTCAATTGAAAATGATTCTCATTTGGGTTAGAGTGCGCGCCAAATTTTATCCCTTTATACTTTAGTGGAATACAAAAATGTCGCGCAGCGCTACCTCACTTGGAATTTTTCTTTCTGGCTTATCTGGGTTCGTTTCTCTTGGGCTTAGTTCTACTGTTGTTTACGCTCAGGCTGCTGTTCCCACTAAAGCTGCAGTTCACGCTGAATCTGAGGGACAGGCTCAAGAGGGTGAACCTGACACGGTAGAACGAGTAGAAGTAAAAGGCAGAGCACAGCAATTTTACTTAGATACCAAAACCAAAATTGGTACTAAGACGGATGCCGATCTCATCGATATTCCCATGTCAGCACAAGTACTTAGTGCGCAGCTTATTGCTGACCAGGCTGCACGTGATATTACCGACTTGTATCGCTCTATCGCTGGCGTCAGCGAGTACAGTTATTCCGGCGTGACATTTCGCGGTTTTCGAGACGAAGACAACGTATTTTATGATGGTGTAAGGGGTGACCCTTACTCAGGTTTCAGTGTGCCTGACTTATTCAATGTAACCAGAGTAGAAGTGCTGAAAGGTCCTGCGGCAGCGTTATACGGCGGTGGGGAACCTGGTGGCATGATTAACTACGTCACTAAAAAACCTACCTTTACCGAAAATAGAGAAGTAACCCTAACGGGTGGGAACTACGACCTTCGCGGTATTTCAGGTGAAGCGACAGGTGGGCTAACCGAAGATGTAGCCTATCGAATTGGTGGCTTTTATGAAGCGCAAGATAGCTTTAGAAATAACGCAGATATGGAAAATATCGAACTAGCAGGCGGCTTACTTTACGATGTTAGCGACAATACTCGATTAACCAGCACCTTCGATTACATAGTACAAAACCTAGGAGGTCACCGACTTCGCGGCGTACCGGTAGATGATGAAGGTAACTTCCTTGTGGATTTAACCTATAACGCGAATGAAGAAAGTGACTTTCAGGATATGGAAGCATTTGTTTTTCAAACCCAGTTGGCACATACCTTTAGCGACGCATTAAAGGTTAATTCTACCCTTCGCTATTTAACTAACGAGCGAGATCAGGCTTATCACGAGTCTCGCAGTTGGGTTGATGTTAACGGTGACGGCGAAGCTAATATTGATGACGAGATCATTCAACGTGAATATCGAGACCAATACCGCGCCAACGACGAAGTCAGCTTAACCACCGACTTTGTTTACGACTTCAATGCAGCGGGTATGGAGCATCAGTTCCTGTTTGGTGGCGATTGGCACTATATGGACACAGAATACGATTACTTGCGTGCTCGGTATGAGGCTGACGGCGTAGCCAACCTAAATATCTTCACCTTAAATTATGGCGAAACCGACCCTAGTACTTATGACCTGAGCGACTTAGAAAGAGACGGCATACGTCGTAATCGTCAGGGGCTTTACGTTCAGGATATGGTGCACCTAACAGATAATATTATTGTGATGGCTGGCGCACGCTTCGATAGGTTTGACGAGCGAGACAAAGAAACTGGCACCGAATATGACGATTCAGACGTCACGTATCGTGCCGGTATTACGTATAAGCCTTTCGACGCCATGTCGGTGTACGCCAACTATTCAGAAAGCTTTAACCCTGTTGATGCTACTGACCAAGCTGATACCAATGTTACTGCACTAGAGCCGGTTAGCGGTGATGCCATTGAGTTCGGTGTGAAAAACGAATGGTTGAACGGCAGCATTATGACCACATTCGCTGTGTACCACATAAGTAAAGAAAACTTAGTGTATAGCAACCCAGACTATATTGAAGGCGTGAATGACGATACCGAGTCAGCACTTATCAATTTTGGTGTCGTAGAAAGTGACGGTGCTGAATTTACCTTGGTAGGCGATATAAGCAATACCCTCAGCGTAACTGCAAATTACGCGTATAACGATACTATTGTGGTTAACGGTAGCTCAAGTAACACTTTTGGTGCGGGCGATAGATTTGTAAATGCACCTCGTCATCAAGCAGGTTTGTGGACAAGATATGCCATCGAGAGTATCGACTCATCGATTGCTTTTGGGGTGAATTATGTGAGCGAGCAAATAAGTGCAGATGCGCAAAAGGTGAAGCCTTTCACTGTATTTGATGCAAGCTGGACAACGCGATGGGACGCGGTTTTACTTAGCGTAAACGTGAACAACCTGTTTGATAAAGAATATGCAGTAAGTGGATTTAGCGAAAGAAATGGCCACTTCCCAGGGCAGCCTCGCGAAATTATCGCACAGCTTCAATATAACTTTTAATAAGTGCTAAGCAAGTCTACATGGTTTTCTATTCACAGTTGGGTGGGCGTTAAGCTTTCCATCCTGCTGTGTTTCATTGTAGCTACCGGCACACTTTCTGTGGTGTCACACGAAATTGATTGGTTAGCTAACCCAGCAAAACGGGTGGCCCCATCAACCGTAAGTGATATGAATTGGCAGGCGGTTTATGTACAAGCCCTTAGTGAAACCGCGCAATTAAACACCCCTGTACGAAAAATAGAATCTATCCATGCGCCTCTTCACCCATGGTTCAGTGCAGAAGTTATTTATCGAGATAAGGATAACTTGCGGCATCGCTTGTTTTTTCATCCCACAACCGGTGAGTATTTAGGTGGCGGACGCTGGTTAAATTGGCAGCGTTTTTTCCGTGCAACCCACCGGCATCTAATGTTGCCGCTAACCCTTGGTATTACCATTGTTAGTGCCTTTTCTATTGCTATCTTAGCGCTACTTATTTCTAGCTTGTATATATACAGGCGTTGGTGGAAGGGGTTCTTTCGCAAGCCCCGTTGGCAACACAGACAAACCCGTTGGGGCGACTTACATCGAATCGTGGGTGTTTGGAGCTTGTGGTTTTTGCTTGTGATAGGCCTAACCGGCAGCTGGTATTTAGCTGAGCGTTGGGGCGCTGCCGCACCTAGTACAGACAAAAGTTACGCAGTAACCGATGCCGCGACAAATGAATCTGTAATGCCAACGCAAGCCTCGCTTAGCACTATGCTGCATATTGCCCACGTGCAATTCCCAGCGCTTAGCATCCGAGAAGTGCGCTTTCCTAACAAAGCGGGTGGGGTAGTAGCGTTTCAAGGGCAAGCTAGTGCAATACTGGTAAGAAACCGAGCGAACACCATTCAATTTGACCCCGTTTCTGCTGAAGCCGTTTTCAAGCAAGATGGCAGTGATTTGTCGTTACATACTCGTATTTCAGAAGCAGCAGACCCGTTACATTTTGGTGTGTGGGGGGAAGTGCAAGGGAATACGGCTAAGTTAGTCAGTAAGCTTCTGTATTTTATATTTGGTGTTTTTCTTACAGGCCTTTGTATAACTGGCACTTACATGTACGGATTGCGAATAGGGCGCGTAGGGCGAAAAGGCAAAAGTATTCCTTCTAAAAGCACACCGATGAAAAATGCCCGGCTAACAGTTAGATCACTACCCAATACACCGTTTCAGGTCTGGCAAGTCGCTTTACAAAGGATGGGGTGGGTAGCGTGGTTTTTAACTTCTGCTGTTGTTGCTTGCTTGGGCTATGGGACCTATATCTCTTTACCTTTTAGCGGTTAATAAAGACTTTTTTCTCTACATTTTCTCAATACAGCTATTAATTTTTCTTAAAAATAAATTCCTGAATGTGAATGTTTATCATTTGTGTTTGTGGTAGCATCGCGTTTTTTGAAAGCTATTGTCAGTATTTTGTAAAGGAAAATCTTCATGCAACGCAGTCGTACGTCAGTTAAAGTTCGTTTAGGCCTTAAGATAGGCAAAAGTTTGGGTCTAGGCTTGGGTCTGAGCGTTGGGGGCATTGCATTATCGAATGCGGCTTACGCAGAAGAAACAATGACAAGCGAAAGCGAAGTAGAAGTGATTAATGTAAAGGGTACCTACTTTAACGACTATAAAGTAGGCGATGCCTCTGGTGCCATGCGTGCGAATGTTTCATTGCTTGAAACCTCTCAAGCCGTAACAGTAATCCCAGAAACTATTATTGATGAGCAGCTTGCCACCACGTTAGGGGAAGTACTCAATAACGATGCCAGTTTGTCACCGGGCTCTAAGCAACGAAACCGTGAAGTATTCAGCTCTCGAGGCTTTGAATTAAGCTCTTCTACTGGCTATTTACGTGACGGGCACCAGCATTGGTCTCACTATCAACAGCCAATCGAAACGCTTTCAAGAGTAGAGGTTATTAAAGGGCCTTCAAGTATTCTATACGGTCAGTCTGCGCCAGGTGGCCTAATTAATATGGTAACCAAGCAACCTACTGCATCTCGTTTATTGGAAGTTAGCGCAGATACCGACCAGTATGGCTCTACCCGATTTATGCTGGATGCTGGTGGCGAGATTACCGAAGATACAGGCTATCGCGCGGTATTGGTAAAACAGGATGTTAATTTTGATCGCGAATATCAAAATGGCGAAACAAGAGAGCGTGATCGTTTCCTAGGTTCATTGGTGCTTGAACATAAAATTAACGACAGCTTAATCGTAAATGCTTATTACGATCGCACTAACGATAAAGCGGGTTTAGATACCGGCGCATGGTTAGATGAAGATGCTAACGTAATAAGTAATAGAAATACCATTAACGACTTCTCATGGGCGTTCACTGATATCCATGTTGAAAACAAAGGGGTTAAGTTAACCTATTTCATGAACCCAGAGTGGCAAGTGAAGGTGGGTTACAACGAGCAATCGTTTGAAAGACAACGCTTTGAATCATCGCCTCGACTTCCTTCAGATTACGAAATTGGTAATAGCTATACCTCTAATCCGTACGATCGTTCAGACGATTGGCAATTTAAAACCGCGTTTATCGATTTTAACGGTGAAGTTTCGTTTGGTGGTATCGAGCATAATATCCTTATTGGCGCAAATGCACTGGATTATTATTATGGCCAGCTTATTGAAAGAGGGGATTCAATCACCTACACCGTAGGTCAACCCGAACCTGCCAAGCCAGATTTAAACTTCAATAATGATGAAACCTTAAGTACCACTGAATACGATTATTACGGTGTGTATTTTCAAGATTTGATGACGTTTAACGATCAATGGCAGGTTGCCATTGGTGGGCGCTTCGATAAGCAAAGCCGCGAAGGTGCTGACAACGAATCTTTATTGCCAAAAGTGGGTGTGTTGTATCACCCAGCAGAGAACAGCACAATATATGTGAACTACTCAGAAGGGTTTGAGCCTCAATCAAGTGAAACCATTGAAGACGAACTTGATCAAAACTTTGGTATGGAATTAGACGCAACTACTTCGAAGCAAGTAGAGTTGGGCGCGAAGTGGGAAGTGTCGGAACGTCTATTGTTGAATGGTGCACTATTTAATATCGAAAAAACGGGAACCCTTATTTCAGAGCAGCTATTAAATGACCCGCTTTACACCACGGTTACCACTCAATCCGGTAAGCAAACTCACAGAGGTCTAGAACTTGCTGCACAAGGTGCGGTAAGCGATAAATGGTTTGTGATGACATCTATGATGTATTTAGATGCTGAGTATGAAAAAGATGAAAACTTTGAAGGTAACACGCCGGTTGATGCACCTAAGTGGTCTGCATCATTATGGAGTCGCTACGAAGTTACTGAAAAATTAGCATTAAATGCGGGTATTTTTTACCAAGGCGAGCGCTATGCTGACAACGCCAATACTGTGCTAAAAGACGCTTACAGTCGTGTTGATATTGGTGCTACATACCGTACTGATATCATGGGTAAACAAGTTGATGTAAGGTTAAATGTAGAAAACGTATTTGATACCAATTACCTTGTTGGTGGCGGTATTAACAACGTGACTATTGGTGACGGTGCGACTGCTCGCATAGAATTAAAAACGTCTCTGTAATAGCGTTTTATACGGTAAAAAATAGCACGGTAAAAAAGCACTGAATAACACTGCTGAAAAGCACCGTAATAATTAGCCGTAATACTTAACACCGCCTCATCTTATTCAAGCTAAGGCGGTGTTTTATTTACCCACTATATATCGCATTATTTAAGCAACTAACCACACTAAAAACCTTCTTAAACCCTGTCGCCTTAATCGCGCTAAAGTTTTTTTATAAAACAGCTTCTTTTTAAAATACCTTCTTTTTTAAAATAGCCTCAGCTTCAAAACACCTTTGCATTAGTATAATGATTACCTGACTAGGGTGCCTTCGTTAAGCACACGCTTGTTTATCAATATTGTCATTAGTTGTCTCAGCGCTCAAATCCCCAGTTGTTAAGTAACCAGTATTTAGAGAGTTCACGAGTTCATGTGGTGCATCGACACATAAATAGACTTCGGTAGGGCGTTCACAAAAGGTACCCATCATCGTGAACCAATAAACGGGGGTTGAAAACGTAAGCTTGATATTCGCCATGCCGCGACCTATCTTCAATTGCTCTTTGTCGCACTCCCACTCGCCTGCTTTACAGGTTTGAAGGTGAGATAAAGGAATAAAAAGTAGATTGAAAAAAGTGGCATTTACAATAAGGTGCTTGTTGTGACAATAAACAGAAAAGCGCCTGCTAATTCGATGACTCGCCGTCACACTGATAATGCCGTAGAAGATGACCGACGCGACAATAATGGCGGCAATTTCACTCCATAAAATTAGCAAAGAATAAGACACCCACGTCACAGCAACTAAACCTAACAGCACTAATGCGAAGTGCCACCGTTTGGCGCTGAGTAAGGATAAGTTGGCCAAAGTAGCAGTATGGTTTCTTGTGAATTTAGGAATAGCGTAATACCAGCTTGCCGGTTCGCTCGCCATAATTAAGGTTATTTCTCTTTTCTTATCGTCCGCATCAATATTGTCAATTAACGCGTTAATTCGAGGGTCACCTTTTAGCTTTCTTGATTTCCAAAGCATGGAAACCACGTGATAAATAACCACAAACTCAATAATAAGCAGTATGGCAATAACGGGGTAGCGTACCCAGCTTAAAAATTCAAAGTAACTAGCAAGAGAAGCGGGCATAGAATAACGGGCCACCACGCTGGCAATACTGAAAGGAATTATGATCTTCCATTTTTTCTGCTCACCGATTTTAATTACGCAAAACCAAAAAGCAGCGGGCAGTATTACAAAGTAGGCAATCAGGAAGCCAGCAGAAAGTATCTGGTCGAATGAAGAACTAATGGTTTCTGGTAATAAGGTGAAGCCTAAAACGTAGGTAGCAACGGCAAATAATAAGTAAAGTACCCTAAAGCGAACGGCCTTGCGCATGAAACATCCTTGTAGAATTGATAACTCAATGATTTTTAGTTTTATCTTTGTCTTCGAAAAGGTAAGTTATATTGCGCGATAAGGCAATTTTTAGTGGCTTTTGCGATTAAACCTTTTTTAGGAGTTTCGCCCTACTGATGCCGGCTGTGCATGTGCCGATTGCGCTGGTACCTCCTATGCTGGTACCGCCTAAGCTGCTACCAACTACGCCACGCACTATTTCGAAATTTCTCAACAAAACACGCAATACCAAATAAGCGGCATTATTTCCACGCACCTATCCACGCTCAATTTTTGAATAAACACTGCTATCCATTTGATCTGATTGTCGGCTTTACGACAGTGTGAAGTGCTTTTTCTCGATAATCTCTCCTCAGTATAAGAAAAAGTTTATAGGTAGCTAAATGAAAACCCTTGAGCAGCATTTAAGCGAGTACGCTAAATATCATAGAGATCAGCGTAATATCTTTACCCATTACATTGGTATTCCCCTTATCGTTTTTGCGTTTTTAAGCTTGTTAAGCCGCCCGGCTTTTGAAGTTACGGCGCCATTTGTAGGGGCATTACTGCTAAGCCCTGCGTTGTTCGTGTGGGTAATAGGTAATGTATTTTACTTAAAGTTAGATGTGAAACTTGGCTTAACTATGGTGGTGTTAACAGGGGTATTGCTTTACATCGCACAGCCTTTAGCACAAAGCGCTACGTGGATATGGCTATCTGCTTCAATTGGTATTTTTGTTGGCGGTTGGGTTTTACAATTTGTTGGGCATCATTTTGAAGGCAAGAAACCAGCCTTCGTAGACGATATTATGGGCTTGGCTATTGGGCCGTTGTTTGTGGTTGCAGAACTTGGCTTCGAATTGGGTTTGCGAGGAGAACTTCAAGCGAAAATTGAAGAAACCTCAGGTGCAGTGCATTAGTTAAATCGCCCAACTGCTACGCAATGAAGCGCGCTTCGTTAAGTGGTGAAAATAGTGAAATTGCGCGAGCAGCAAATGGCACCTTTTCGGTGCCATTTTAATTTTTTGTTTAGCCACGCATTTTAGATAACGTTTCTTTGCGAAGTTGTAGCTTCGATTCAGCAAATGCTTTCGCAGGCAACATTTTGAGCTTTTCAGCATAGCCCATTGCGGTAGCAAGTACTTGCTCTTGAGGTACTGCTGCATCCAAATAGCCCACCTTTACCGCATCCTTTCCTTGGTAAACCCGAGAGAAGAGTAACGCTTCCGTTAATGACGTAGGGGCTAAACGTGACTTCGCCAGTTCCATACCAAACGCAGGTAAAACCATGCCGATAGCGGTTTCGGTTAAACCATATTTAGTGTCACCATCTTTACCTATACGTAAGTCAGCGGCCATCAAGAATATTGCACCCAATGCGATACTATGGCCTTCAGCAGCAACAAT
>MDTG01056063.1_pt1 | contig 12525 bp, 12 predicted proteins | sample 811421 | NCBI WGS metagenome assembly MDTG01 (sample SAMN05326645, study PRJNA326480) | marine metagenome | isolation source: seawater | place: Pacific Ocean: South East | collected 2011 | reverse complement strand
TTCAACTTTACCAACTAAATCCGCACCAACATCTGCACCTTTAGTGAAGATACCTCCACCAAGTCGCGCAAAAATAGAAATGAGTGATGAACCAAATGCTAAGCCAATTAAAGGATTTAAAGCTTCAGTTGATTCAAGCGATGCTCCCCCTAAATATTCGTAGAAACCAGCAACACCTAACAAACCAAGACCAACAACTAACATTCCAGTAATAGCACCACCCTTAAAGGCAACATCAAAGGCCTGAGGCAAACTCTTCGTTGCCGCTTGAGCAGTTCTTACATTAGCTCGAACTGATACATTCATACCAATAAATCCGCATGCACCCGATAATACTGCACCAATAACAAAACCAATAGCAGTTGCTTGGTCAATAAAATAACCTATTAACACTGCAAGGATAATACCAACGACAGCGATAGTTTTATATTGACGAGCTAGGTATGCTGAAGCACCCTTTTGTATAGCTTCTGCAATACCTTTCATTTTTTTATTACCAGCTGGTAAATTAACAATCCATTTAGACATAAATGCCCCATAAAGAACCGCAAGTATTGCCGCACCAATGGCTAGTTGCACTACAGATATTTCAGTTACTGACATATTTCCTCCAATTTATAATTTGATTTTACTTAAACTTTACCGAATGTAGATTTAGCACTAGTAAAAAATAATGCAACATTATACCTGTTTTAAAATTAAGTCCCAAACGCGAAAAATTTAATTTTGCATGTTATTGATTTAATTGATCTAATTAATGATTCAGACACATTGATATTCCAATAAGCAGTAGGAGCAAAGCAAACCATTTTTTAACCTTTTGGTCAGATACCCTCATTAACCAACCAGCAGAAAGTTTTACAAAAACTAGGCTAGGAAATGTTAGGAAAATAATTGCAGGCAAATAAATATATCCCAACATTGATAAATTAATATCATTATTAAATGAAGAATTTAGATACATGGCAATTGTAGCTGCAAAGCCTATTAAAAAACCAAAGGCACTTGAGGTTCCAATGGCTAGTTTAGAAGGAATATTATTTTTTATTAAGTAAGGAACAAATAATGTTGCACCACCTATGCCAAGTAATCCGGAAATTATTGCAAAAGAAAAACCTATAATATTTGCTTTAAAAGAACTAGGAATTAATGGTTTTTTGTTTGATAGAGGATGCTTATAAAGTTTAAAAGCAATAAAAAAGGTATAAATTATAAAGAAAAACCTAAGATATTCTCCAGGAACAAACTGAATTATAAGCCCGATAATAATTGACCCTAAAATAACTCCTGGGGCAAATATTTTAATAATTACATAATCAATATTATTATTTTTGGTATGCGCATAGACTGCCATTGCTCCTGTAATAACCATTGATGCAAGAGAGGTACCAATGCCAATTAAAATAGCCTCTGTGAAAAGCATATTTGAAAAATATACCAGCGAGTAAGTTACAACTGGAACAATTAATAAACCACCACCCAACCCGAATAGACCTGCAACAATACCAATAAAAATCCCAGAAATTACGAATAAAATTAATTCAATCATTGGCCTTAGTTATGATTTTTCGTATATGGCTCCGTAAAGGAGATGTTTTTAATTTTTTTGATAACGTGGCGAATTTTTGAATTGCATTATTAGGCAAATTACTACCCTGATTTTTTATTGGTATATTTTTAATTAATATCTTAATTTTAAGATTTCTAATTTTATTTTTTTCACCCAGCTCTTTGTTTATATCTTTAATTATCTGTCTTGATAATAATTTAAGTTTATGTGCTAAAACATTTGAGAAAACCGATAAATGGATCGTCTTTTTATCGAGCTTTACTACTTTAAAAGATGAAATTAAATCCTTGTCTAAGTTTTTTTCAATGAGATTTTGGTAAAAATCTACTTCTTTCTTTTTTTGTTGTAAATATGAAAAAATTTCTTTTTCGAATAACTTTTTTATGGGTTCCATACTATAATGCTACATTATTTTTAATAAATATTTGATAGCAATGAAAATACTTTTTATTAGTAATCATCACAAGAAACCAATAAATATTAACTTGAATATTTTACTATTAATTTTAGTGTCAATTATGATTGTTTGTTGTTATGGAACTTATAAATATCTAACTTCTCCTATTGCTGAAAACTTATTAAATAATTCTTTACCAAGCAACTTAAATGTTGATAAAAAATCTATGCTCTCATCTGAAAATTATAAAGATAGTTTGAATGCCTACGTTAAACAGATAGGTGAGCTTCAGATACGTTTAATGGATTTGGATAAACAAAAAGAGAGAATACAAGATGTAATGAAAAGACAGATTGTTGGAAAAGAAAAAGTGCCAATGCTGAACAAAGAAAACCTTGATACAGGTAAAGGTGGCCCCTTAATTAATGATGATCTTTCACATAAAGACATCAATAAAGCGATAACAAACCTAATAGAAGATGTTGAAGCTCGTGAAACCCTTTTTAACAAAATGGAAGCCATGATGCTCAAGCAATCTGTTTTAAAAAATACTTTACCAACGCTTTATCCCGTAGATATTCCATATCGATCTTCAAGTTATGGATGGAGACATGATCCTATTCTTGGGGTTAGAGCCTTTCACAGTGGTTTAGATTTTAGTGCTGCAACTGGTGAGCCAATAAGAGCCACAGCCAGTGGCATTGTAACCGCTGCAAATGTTGCGCCAGATTATGGTAAATTTATTAAAATAAATCATGGAGATGGTCTAGAAACCCGATACGCTCATGCGTCAAAAATTTTGGTGTCAAAAGGAGACATTGTGCAAAGAGAACAAATTATTGGTTTGGTTGGAAGCACGGGAAGATCTACGGGCCCTCACTTACATTATGAAATACGACTTAATGGTAGGCCATTAGACCCACGACAATATATTAAGAAGTAAAATATGCTAAAAAAAATTATAAGTAGTTTTCTTGGTAGTAGGAATGAAAGACTTTTAAAAAGTTATTCAAAGAAAGTACAACAGATTAATGCTTTAGAATCCGAAATTCAAAATTTAAAAGATGATGAATTCCCGAAAAAAACAATTGAATTCAAAGATCGATTGAAAAATGGTGAATCTATCGATAATTTCCTAGTTGAAGCCTTTGCTCTTGCAAGAGAGGCAAGCGTTCGATCACTCGGCATGAGACACTTTGATGAGCAGCTGATGGGTGCTATGGCACTGCATGAAGGAAAAATTTCTGAAATGAGGACCGGGGAGGGAAAAACTCTTGTTGCAACCCTTCCAGTTTATTTAAATGCTCTAACAGGAAGAGGAGTGCACGTTGTCACTGTTAATGATTACTTAGCAAGAAGAGATGCTGAGTGGATGGGAAAGCTTTATAAATTTTTAGGACTTGAGGTTGGTATAAATCTTTCTCGTATGCCGGGCGAACAAAAAAAGCTTGCATATAATGCTGATATAACTTATGGAACCAATAATGAATTTGGTTTTGATTATCTCAGAGATAATATGGTCTATAACATTGATGAGAGGGTTCAAAAACCACTATTTTTTGCAGTTGTGGACGAGGTAGATTCTATTTTAATTGATGAGGCTAGAACCCCATTAGTTATCTCAGGACAATCTGAAAACAAGACGGATCTTTATCTTAAAGTAGATAAAATAATCCCACATTTATCCCGTCAAGATAAAGAGGATAGTGATGGAGATTTTTGGATTGATGAAAAAGCACACCAAGCTATTTTATCTGAAAAAGGTCACGATAAAACTGAAGAAATATTGATAAAATTAGGCATTCTTGAAAAAAATTCCAATCTTTATGATGCTGCCAATATTAATTTATTGCACCATGTTAATTCCTCACTAAAAGCACATTATCTGTTTATTAAAGATAAAGATTATGTTGTAAAAGATGGGGCCATAACAATTGTTGATGAATTTACAGGAAGAATGATGCCTGGAAGAAGATGGTCAGATGGACTTCACCAAGCTGTTGAAGCTAAAGAGGGTGTAGCAATTCAAAAAGAAAATCAAACTATGGCGAGTATTACTTTTCAGAATTATTTCAGGATGTATTCCAAGTTAGCTGGCATGACAGGAACTGCGGATACAGAGGCTGAGGAATTCAACCAAATTTATAGATTAGAAACTATAATAATTCCACCACATCGCTCTACCATTAGAAAAGATAGCATGGATAAAATATATCGTACAACACAAGAGAGATATGATGCTGTTATAAATGATATAAAAGATTGTAACAAAAGAGAACAGCCAGTTTTAATTGGTACAACCTCAATTGAGAATTCTGAATTAATTTCTAAGCAATTATCGAAAGCGAAATTAGTACATCAAGTTTTAAATGCTAAACAACACGAAAAAGAAGCACACATTATTAGTCAAGCTGGACAACCTGGGATGATAACCATTGCGACAAATATGGCAGGAAGAGGCACTGATATTGTTCTAGGGGGTAACGTTAATTTAGAAATAGAAAACACTCAGAATAATAAAAAATTAGATGAAAAGAAAAAGATAAAACAGACTAAAGAACTTAGCGAACAATGGAAATTAAGAAATAGGAAGGTTTTAAATGCTGGAGGTTTACATATTATTGGAACTGAAAGACATGAATCTAGAAGAATCGACAATCAATTAAGAGGAAGATCTGGGAGACAAGGCGATCCTGGTTCTAGCTCTTTTTATCTATCTCTTGATGATTCACTATTAAGAATTTTTGCCTCAGAACGAATTGCTTCCATAATGGAGAAGCTAAATATGCCAGAGGGAGAAGCAATTGAGCACAAATGGGTAAATAGATCAATAGAAGGAGCGCAGAAAAAAGTTGAGGCAAAAAACTTTGATATAAGAAAGCAACTTTTAGAATACGATGACGTTCCTAACCAGCAACGCAAAGTTATTTATGAGCAAAGAAACGATATTCTGGATAATAAGGATCTAAAAGATACAGTTGACGGAATAATTGGAGATGTGCTTGAGCAAACAGTTTATGAATATATTCCATTAGAAAGTATTGAAGAGATGTGGGATATACCAGCACTTGAGAAAAGATTACAAGCTGACTATGCTATTAAAATTAGTATTACCAGCTTGTTAAAAAAAGAGCCTAATATTGCAGTAGAGAATATTGCATTAAAAATTAAGGATGCTGGACTCTTACAATACCGTGCAAAAGAAAAATTAGCAGGACAAGAGGCTTTGCATCATTTTGAGAGGTCAATAATGCTTCAGATCTTTGATCATCACTGGAGAGCACATTTATCCTCTTTAGATAATTTAAGGCAAGGTATTGGTTTGAGAGCTTATGGCCAAAAAGATCCGAAACAAGAATTTAAAAAAGAAGCTTTTGTCCTGTTTGAACAACTTCTTGAGACAATAAAGTTTGAAATTACTCGAGTATTAATGTTAGTAACAGTTAAAGATGAAAGTGATGCAACATCAATAGATAAAAAAAATACAGAGGCTGTCAAAGCATCAGCAAATAAACAAAATGATCGCAAAGATCTTCCTTCAAGTACGAAAAAAGTAGGAAGAAACGAACCTTGTCCTTGCGGAAATGGCAAGAAGTATAAACATTGCTGTGGGGCTTTGAATTAATTGACCAAAAACGATACTAGCGTTGGCTCTCCATGTATTGGCCTATGTCAATACAATGAAGATGAATATTGTGAAGGATGTTTTAGAAGTTATAAAGAAATATCAGAATGGGCAATGATGTCTAATGAAGAAAAAGCAAAAGTAATTGATATTATTCCATCAAGAATGAAACAAAGTCTTTAAGTTTTTTGCTTGAATTCACAATGCTCAATTATTACACATGTGCTGCACATCGGATTTTGAGCCTTGCATATATATCTTCCATGCAATATGAGTAAGTTATGGGCATCGATTAGAAAGTCTTTGGGCACCAACCTAGTTAATTTTTTTTCTACTTCTAATGGATTTTTACCTGCAGCTATATTTATTCTATTTGCTAACCTAAAAATATGAGTATCGACACCAATTACTGGGTCGCCAAAAATAGTATTTAAAAGCACATTTGCTGTTTTACGTCCTACTCCGGGGAAGCTCTCTAAAATAGTGCGATCATGAGGAATTTTACCCAAAAATTTCTCATCAATAATCTTACTTGTTAATTTTATATTTTTTGCTTTATTTCTATAAAGTCCAATAGTTTTAATATAGGATTCAATTTTTTCTAATGGTAAATTACTAAGCTCATTTGCTGAACCAGCAACTTGGAACAGCCTTTTTGTTGCTTTGTTAACTGATATATCAGTCGCTTGCGCAGATAGAATAACTGCAATTAATAATTGAAATGGAGATGCGTAGCTTAGCTCCGTTTTTGGGTTTGGAATAGTTTTTCTAAGAAGAAAAAAAATTTCCTTTCGTTTATTAGCATTCATTTTTTGAATTAATTTACTTTAAGTATCGAGGCTAATATATATAATTTATTCTTGCAAGACCACCCTATAATTTTTTTAAATTAAGCATTAGTGAACGAATTTATATTTGCAGTATAATTCATCTATAAATAAACAAAATATGATTTGAGAGGTATATGGAAGACTGGCAAGAGGGTGAAATTATTGAAAATATTAAATGGACTAACGACCTCGCTTCTTTAAAAATAGATGCAAAAATTAAACCACATCAGGCAGGTCAATTTACAAGAATCGGTTTAAAAGTAGGTAATGAAATAATAACGAGAGCATATTCATATGCTAGTGATCCCCGTGCTGAATTACTTGAAATTATCTATATCAATATACCCGGCGGGATACTTTCTCCAAAATTACATAAGTTGAAAAAAGGAGATAAAATTCTAATAATGCAACAGGCTATAGGCTATTTTGTAATAGACGAGATACCAAAAGGTAAAAATTTATGGATGATTGCAACTGGAACAGCATTGGGAGTATTTCTTGCAATTTTAAAAACAAATCTGCCTTGGAAAAGATTTAAAAAAATAGTACTGATTCACGGTGTTAGGTATGGTGATGAACTGATTTATCAAGATTTAATAAGGGAATTTGATAAAAAATACCCAGACCAATTCTGTTATATTAAATCTGTTACAAGAGATAAGTGCGAAAATACTTTCAATTATAGGATTCCTTTAGGAATTCAATCAAAAAATTTCCAAAATTTTGCCGGTATTCAGATTGACGATGAGTCACAATTTATGTTGTGTGGAAATCCAGATATGATTAAAGACACAACAGAAATTTTAAAGAAATTTGGACTTATGAAACATAGAAGAGCAAAGCCTGGGAATATTACGGTAGAGAGATATTGGGTTTAAACTAATTTTTTTGCAAACTTTACATTTTTGAGTATATTGGACCACTTCCACCCTCTGGGGGTATCCAATCAATATTTTGTTTTGGATCTTTTATATCACAAGTTTTGCAGTGAATACAATTCTGGCTATTTATTTGAAGCTTAACGTCATTTCCTTCTTTTATGATTTCATATACTCCAGCTGGACAATACCTTTGCTCTGGTGAGTTATATTTCTTGAAATTATAATTCGTAGGAATACTATCATCTTTAATTTTTAGATGGCATGGCTGATTAGCATCATGACCTATATTACTGAGACTAATAGAGTTAACTTTATCGAATGTATAAATACCATCTGGCTTTTTATAATTTATTGGTTTTGCTTTATTAATATCGACAAGAGTCTCATGATCAGCTTTATTATGTTTTAAAGTCCATGGTAAATATATTTTAAATGATGCTAACCACATCTCAATTCCACCAAAAATCATACCAAGAGCTGTCCCATAATTTGAAATTAAAGGCTTTATATTTCTTACTCCGTATAAATCAGTCCATACCCATGATTCTTTAAGATTTCTCTCGTATTGTTCAAGCAATTTATTTTTAACTTTTTCAGGTTTAGTAATGGCATTAAAACAAGCTTCAGCACTCAAAATTCCAGATTTCATAGCATTGTGCGTTCCTTTAATTCTTGGCACGTTTATCATTCCAGCACTGCAACCAATAAAAGCACCACCTGGAAAAATTAGTTTCCCCAATGATTGAATACCGCCTTCATTTAACGCTCTTGCCCCATAGCTAAGTCTTTTAGCGCCTGTTAACAATTTTTTAATTTTGGGATGTGTTTTAAAACGTTGAAATTCATCAAAGGGAGAAAGATACGGATTAGAATAATCAAGATGAACAACAAAACCCAGAGAAACTAGGTCTTCATCATAATGATAGGTAAAAGAACCTCCTCCAGTATTATTTTGGAGCGGCCAACCTAAACTATGCTCAACTAGTCCTCGATGATGATTATTTTTATTTACACGCCATATCTCTTTAAAACCCAACCCGTATTTTTGCGGATCACTTTTTTCTCGAAGATTAAACTTCTTTTCGATTTTTTTTGTAATGGATCCTCGTGTTCCTTCGGCAATGAGTGAATACTTAGCATGAATTTCAATACCTGGAACAAAATTTATTGTTTCATTGGTATTTGAGTCTCTCCCCATATCACCAGTTAATATCCCAATTAATTCATTTTTAGCATTGAAAACTGGCTCTTGAGCAGAAAATCCAGGATAAATTTCAATACCAAGAGTTTCAGCTTCTTTTGCAAGCCAACTGCATAAATCTCCTAAACTTATTATAAAGTTTTCTTTATTATCCATGATTGGAGGCATTAGCCAAGAAGGGATATTAAAGCTATTTTTTATACTGAATATATTAAATTTATCCTTGGTAACTTCAGTATTTAAAGGCGCACCCTTATCTTTCCAATCAGGTACTAACTCTGAAAGTGCTTTAGGATCAATAACTGCGCCTGATAAAATATGTGATCCCACTTCTGGCCCTTTTTCAACAACACAAATACTAATCTCTTTACCTTCTATAGCTGCAAGTTGTTTAATTTTGATAGCCGCAGAGAGTCCAGCAGGACCCCCTCCTACTACTAAAACATCATATTCCATAATATCTCTATTTGTATTCATAGTATTAAGTAATCAAGGGAAGATTGATCTGATCACTGCGCTCTACACCTTCGGTTATTTTCCTACACAATGTTAGAAACTCATTCATCCCATTAGTTTGATATTTATTTTTTGGCCATAAGAAATAAAAAAAACGGTTTAATTTAATATTTTCAACATACAATGGGACTAAACTACCTCTTCGAAACGCATCTTTAAGAGCTAGCCTGGATATACAACCAACTCCGATACCTGATTCAACTGCACGCTTGATAGCTTCGGTATGTTCCAATTCAAGTCTTATTTTCATATCTTTAATATTTTCACTAAAAACTTTATCAAATGTTTCACGGGTACCAGAACCTTTTTCTCGAAGAATCCATTCGTATTTTAATATTTTATTTATAGTTATTTTTTTTTCTTGAACGAGCGGATGACTAGGCGAACAAAATATTACAAGTTCATCAGAGATCCAACGGTGAATTTCTAAATCAGGATGATTACAATCACCTTCAATCATTCCCAAGTCTAATTCATGGTTTACAATCTTTTGTATGATAGTTTTAGTGTTATTAACTTGTAATTTTATAGTACTTTCAGGATAGGTTTGTAAAAATTTTGATACTAATAAATTGGCTAAATAATTTCCAATAGTCAAAGTTGCACCAATGTGCATATTTCCAAATCCAGATAGGCCTGAGAGTTCAGATTCAATTTCTTTTGCCCTATCGAGTAACTCGATAGCTTTAGGTAACAATTTTTTCCCAGCAGAATTAATACTTAAAGACTTACCAATACGATCGAATAACTGAATACCAAATTGTCTCTCAAACTCACCAAGTGAGGTACTTGTTGCGGATTGCGATAAACACAATAATTCTGAGGCTTTTGAAACACTTTCTAGACGACTTACGGTAACAAAAATTTCCAACTGTCTTAATGTGTACCTCATAGTTTAATAATTAAATTCCTCTTATCTATTTTACTGATATATTATACAGATTATCAATATAATAAAAACTATATCAAGATGTATAATCATTTCTGACTTGTCCATGAATGGTTATCGATACAATGAAAATTCTAGTTGCAATTAAAAGAGTACAAGATTACAACATAAAAGTTCGTCCGAAACCTGATGGTTCTGATGTTGACATAGACGGTGTAAAGATGGGAGTCAATCCATTTGATGAAAATGCCATTGAAGAATCTATAAGGTTAAAAGAAAAAGGATTTGCTTCTGAAATCATTGGGGTATCAATCGGGTCAAACTTGAACCAAGATGTGTTAAGGCAGGCCTTAGCTATGGGTATAGATAGAGCAATTTTAGTGGAAACTGAAAAAGTGCTTCAACCGCTAGCCGTGGCAAAATTGCTTGAAAAAGTAGTAAAAAAAGAAAAGCCTGATTTAATTTTATTAGGAAAATTAGCTCTAGATAGTGATGCTGGACAAACAGGGCAAATGTTAGCAGGACTTTTAAATTACAGTCAAGGAACATTTGTTTCCTCTATTGAAATTAAGGATAAAGAAGTATTTCTTACAAGAGAAATAGATGGAGGTACCGAATCTATTATATCTAAACTTCCCGCAGTTCTTACCGCCGACCTTCGACTTAATGAACCAAGATTTGTGAAGCTACCAAACTTAATGATGGCCAGAAAGAAACCCATCGAAACGATAAAGGCAGAAGATTTTGGAGTAGACACTTCCTCTAAATTACGAACAATTAAAGTTTCTGAACCACCTCGTAGAAAAGAGGGTATTAAAGTAAAAGACATCAATGAATTATTTCAGAAATTGAATGATATCGAGGGGATAAAAATATAAAAGATAAAACTAAAATTCTTGTGTTAGGGGAACATAACGGGAAAAAAATTAATGACGTAGTTCTTAATACCATTGGAGCAGCAAAAATATTTAATGGTGTTGTTGACCTTATGATCGTAGGGCATAAAACAGAAGAACTCTCTAAGCATGCTTCTCGTCTTGATGGCGTAGATAACATTTTAACTTTTGATGCTTTACATCTAGAACACCCTCTTGCAGAGGACGTTGCAAATATAGTATTTAATAAAGGTAAAGATTATCAAATCATTTTGGCTCCACATACCTGGTTTAGTAGAAATATCTTGCCTCGAGCTGCTGCGTTGTTAGATGTTTCGATGATTTCTGATGTATTAAAGATAAATGATGATGGCACCTATGTTCGTGCTACGTATGCTGGAAATATTCATGTCACCCTTAAAAGTGATGACCCAATAAAAATTCTAACCGTCCACTCGAGCAAATTTAATCCCGTTAGTTCAAATGGGAATGCCAATATTGTTAAGCTAGAGGTTCCAGAATCACTTCACTTATCAAGATGGGAGAAAGAAAAAAAAATACAATCAGAAAGACCTCCACTTATAAATGCAAAAGTAGTAATTTCAGGAGGACGATCGCTTGGTAGTGCAGAAAAATTTAATGATATTCTAACCCCTTTAGCTAATAAATTAGAGGCAGCAATCGGAGCAACAAGAGCCGCTGTTGATGCTGGTTATGCTCCTAACGAAATTCAAGTAGGTCAGACTGGTGTGGTAGTAGCTCCTGATTTATATATAGCAGTTGGTGTATCAGGAGCAAACCAACACATTTATGGAATGAAAGATAGTAGAGTTGTTGTAGCTATTAATAATGATCCAGATGCTACAATTTTTCAATTTGCAGATTATGGTTTAGTAGCAGACTTATTCGAGGCAGTTCCGGAAATGGCTACCTTAATTTCAAAATAATTATAGAAAGAGTAAAAATGAGTAAATATTCAATAGAAAAAGTTTTAAGTGTCCATCACTGGAATGATACTTTGTTTAGCTTTAAAACTTCTCGTCAGGATGGCTTAAGGTTTGAAAATGGACAATTCGTAATGATAGGTCTAGAAGTAGATGGAAAGCCTCTTGCAAGGGCATATAGTGTTGCTAGTCCAAATTACAATGAACATTTAGAATTTTTAAGTATCAAGGTACAAGACGGCCCTTTAACCTCAAGATTGCAGCATATAAAAATTGGAGATGACTTGTTGGTTAGCAAAAAACCTACTGGAACGCTGGTAATACATGATCTAAAACAAGGTAAAAATTTATATCTATTTTCTACTGGAACAGGGCTTGCCCCATACATGAGCCTTATTCAAGACATTGAAGTTTATGATAGATTTGAGAAGGTAATTTTAATTCATGGAGTCAGAAATATTAATGATTTAGCTTACAAAGCATTTATTGAAGAAGAGCTGCCAAAAAATGAATTTTTTGGTGAAGAAATTAAAAAAAAATTAATTTATTATCCAACCGTAACTCGTGAAACGTTCAAGAATGAAGGAAGATTAACTGATTTAATGAAGTCAGGTAAATTATTTTCTGATATTGGATTACCTCCAATTAATCCTAAAGATGATAGAGCAATGATATGTGGCAGCCCAGAAATGCTCAAAGATACTCAAGATATTCTAGATTCACTCGAATTCAAAGTTTCTCCTCGAATTGGGGAGCCTGGAGATTACGTGATTGAGCATGCATTTGTTGAAAAATAA
>MDTG01041671.1_pt1 | contig 12525 bp, 4 predicted proteins | sample 811421 | NCBI WGS metagenome assembly MDTG01 (sample SAMN05326645, study PRJNA326480) | marine metagenome | isolation source: seawater | place: Pacific Ocean: South East | collected 2011 | reverse complement strand
TGAAAGTGAATTTAAAAAATCTTCTGCAGAACCACTATTTCCTTGATCAACCCAAATATCATAGGCAGAAAGTCCATCTATACCATCAATGCCTGAAAGTGAATTTAAAAAATCTTGAGTAGATCCAGTATTTCCTCCATTAAGCCAAATTTGATAAGCTGACAATCCATCTATACCATCAATACCATCTGCCCCATTTCCAACTGAATTTCCATTCCATAATAATTCACCATTGTTATTACTTAGAACAGTGCCATTAAGCGTGAGCTCTCCTGCTAATGCTAGGTTTGCTCCCATTGAGACATTGTTGCTAAAGTTACTTAAACCAGCAACAGTAAGACTGTCATTGAGAGTAACTGCTGATTGAAAAGTTGTTGCATCGCTTACGATGCCACCTGAAAAATCAGGGGTTGCATTATTTTGTTGGAATTTGTTTAGACTTTTTAAATTTGACTTAAAAATCGAACATTGTTGTAAGGAGTAGTTCTCTGCTGCACAAAAATTGTTTATTTCATTTTCTAAGTCTAAGTTTTTATCTTCAGAAAAAATAGATAAGCTTAATGATGCAACTAATAGCCCAAAATAAAATAAATAATTTATTTTATTCAAATTTTATATCCTTCTCTTCAACACATATTAGCTGAGCTCTAACAATAGGAGGCTGATTAGGCGCTTGATTTGGTGTTAAAACAACCATGGACCCATCAATCTTATTTACTATATTTGTGTAGGCAGTGCTGCCAACAAAATTTTCCCAAACATAATTAAATTTATTAGAAACTAAAAATTTATATGTTGCTGCATCGTCTATAGTTATAGTTTTTGCATCTGTATCAACCTGTAACTTTATTTCAACTCTAGTATTATCATTAGTAAGACCAGCGCAATAAATATCTATATCTTGGGCTGCTGCTGTGCATGAAAAAAGAAGTAAACTAATGAGTATATTTTTCATAATTTTTATTATAAGTTTATCCGTGTAATTTAAAAACATTATTAATTAGGCCCAATGTTTGGATTAATTAAGTCTAATTCGACTCCTTTGACTATTTGATTTTTAGCTAACCTCTGCAAAACAGCTTGAGTTTCTCTGATGTTACTTACTTTATAAACACCAAGATTTATTTGAGGCAGACTTTTTACAAAAATAAGATCGTTTTGAACGCCAAAATCTGCAAAATTTGTAAGCTCAGAAAATCTGACATTAATTGTACCGTTATAAAATTTTATAGCTTGATCAGCTCCTATAACGACAATATATCTTTCTTGTTGAGTAAGCTGATTAACGACTAAATTGAGCTGATCTGCTTCATATTCAAAAAGGTAATTACCAATCTTTTCAACATTCAAGTTTTCGTTGTCCTGATTCTTTCTCACCGCAACTGAATCAAAAAAATATTGATATTCAATAGATCTGCTTATTATTGATGTTCCCTGCGTTAACCCTGGAGCAATTGTTTTCACAGTAAGCTCCTGTGCATTCAAGCCATTATTTATCAAAAATAAACTTAAAATTAAACTAAATATTCTCATCTTCATAGGCTACCTCCAAATTTACCATACTTAAAAAAAACATAAAATTAAACCATCCCTTCTAATGTCCATAAAAAACCAACGCGAAACCTTTTAATGTCCCAGCTGTTCCATCCTCTGAGTAATCTATAATTTCTAAAGTCCAATTGCCTGTCGGGTCTTCACCATAAAAAGCGTTCACCCCTATTCCAAACCACAGATTACTTGGATTTGAACCAACATTAGTGAATGGTTGCATAATATTAACTTGGGTTCCTTGTGGTGAGGTTAGTCGTAAACCAACGGTCCATGGAGATGCATGATCAAGATTTACTGACACACGAATGAATTCTATGAAGTTTGCAGGGCTTGTTGGTGCTGAAAGTCCGGTGTAGTTTGTAATTCCAAAATCTGCAAGAGGAGTAGTATTTCCTGACTGTATAATGAAATCAGTAGCAAAAGTGCCAAAGTTTGTCGAATAGTTTTCCGCCATGGAGATAGCACCTGCAGCATCAATCTTTCCAAAACCATACCAGTTATGGAAATTGTACCCAGCGGCATTAGTTTCCCACTCATATTGCACTATGCCTGATAATGTAGTTGTTCTGTTGTCGTCAAATTTATCTGCAGTCGTCGCAAGTATATGTTTCACGTCTCGCCAAGTTAAGAATTCATTAGCTTCTAACATTAAAGCCACCACACCTGCTACTGTAGGAGCTGCCGATGATGTCCCATTGAAATTAGAAGTGTAATCGCAATTTGGATTTTCTGAATAACCACCGGTGCCATCATTGAAAATATTGGCTTGTTGGCCGCCATTCGCCCCAACGTAACCATTTGTACAACCGGATTGATCAGTTGTCATAATAGCTGGACCTTCTATATCTTGACCAGCAACACTTGAATACAAATCACTGCTATATCCATACTCTCCACCAAAACCTGAAATCCAAACACTAGAACCTGGCGTTGAGTAAGATGATTTCTCTTCATTAGCTCCTAAGGCGGCAACTTGAATCATGAAAGGCAAGGACTGTACTGAGTCATTAATTGTTTCAGTACAGGAAAGTTCTATACCATCATTTTGCCACCATGACGATTCTTTGCCACATGTTCCGTTAGAGACAGAATTTGTATTAAAGTCATTTCCACTTGATTTTATATATAAACCACCTAAACCGTTTCTATGATTTGTTGTGCCATATATTAGTGCAGTCTCAGTATCTGTCGTTCCAAATTCGTAGCCATCTGACCAAGGAAATGCAAAGTAATCTGTGTATCCCACACCGTAACTTAGGTTATATACATCGGCTACGACACCACCCGGTGGGTTTACACCCCAGGATTCGTATTCGGTGTTACCACCCTGCCAATCAAGCCAGTTGTAACCGATTAGAGATGCCTCTGGCGCAACACCCCTACCACCAATGTTGTTCCAGCCAACTGAATTAATGATCCCCGCTACACTGGTACCATGGTCACCATCAACAGCAGGTCTTGTTGGGTCGTTGTCTAGGTCACCAAAGTCCCAAGAACCAGCAACAACATTGCCTGCCAAGTCGGCGTGGCCAATTTCTAAACCTTCATCAACAACGCTTACTAGAACATTAGCCCCGGTATAACCATTTGCAATGACAGTATCAACATTTAAATCAAAACCTGCTGCACTTGGACCGGTTGCAAAGTTCTTTTGACCATAATTATGCAAGTGCCATTGATGTTGATAAAGAGGATCGGTTTTGAGATTGACGCTAATAGTGGCTGAATCAGAATCAGCTGTGCCATCGTTTACTTTGAAAGTGAAAGTGTCGGTTTGCGCAGTAGCAACACCTGAATTCGTTTGATAGGTGACATTGGCTCCGCTGAGACTTACAGTGCCTTGGCTTGGGTTTGAGACAATTGAATAGGTCAAACTATCACCATCGGCATCTGTTCCAGATAGAGTAAAGCCTATTAAGTTTTGGTCTTTTGGTAATAAGTTCAGGTTGTAACTTGCTGCTATAGCAACTGGTGCATTATTACCACCACCTTCATTTACGTCAGTAACATTGACCGTAATGTTTTGCTCAGTTGAATAAGTACCATCACTAGCGGTAACAGTTGCTGTATAAGTCGATTGCGTTTCATAATCTGGAGCCGAATCAAAAGTGAGCACTCCGGATGAAGAATTAATAGATAATTCATTACCAGATACTGAGTAGCTAATTGTATCTCCATCAGCATCGGTGGCTGTCACTGTACCAATATCCGTCTGGTTTTCAGCAGCACTGAATGTGGCAGATGAAGTAATAACTGGTGCACTGCCACCTGTGGAATTATTAGAACCTCCATATATGATTAGCCCCCAATTCAACAATGTTCCAGTTACGTCATCACCCTCATAATCAATTATATCTAATGTCCACTCACCTGTTATTTCCTCACCGTAAAAGGCATTGACTCCGATTGGGAAATATACATTGGACGGGTTTGCACCTAAGTTTGTATAAGGTTGCAAAATATTAACTTGTGTTCCCTCAGGTGAAGTTAGTCGTAAGCCAAAAGTCCATGGTTCTTGATGATCAATATTCACAACAACTCGAACGAATTCTACGAAGTTTAGAGAGCCAGCTGGGGCTGTAAATTGCACTGGGAAACCCTGAATTGTCAAGTCATTAATAACGGTATTATAGTTCTGATATATTGCAGCTTGGCTAACAAAATAAGTTCCTAATGTAGATGAATACGACGCTGCCTCCGAGATTGCCTCAGCAGCATCAATCTTTCCGAAACCATACCAGTTATGGAAATTGTACCCTGCGGCATTTGTTTCCCACTCATATTGTGGTATGCCTGATAATGTAGTTGTTCTGTTGTCATCAAATTTATCTGCAGTCGTTGCAAGTATATGTTTCACGTCTCGCCAAGTGAGATTTGGATTAGCTTCTAACATTAAAGCCACCACACCGGCTACTGTAGGAGCTGCCGATGATGTCCCATTAAAATTAGAGGTGTAATCACAATTTGGATTTTCTGGATGACCTCCAGTGCCATCATTGAAAAGATTAGCTTGTTGGCCGCCATTCGCCCCAACGTAACCATTTGTACAACCGGATTGATCAGTTGTCATAATAGCTGGACCTTCGAATTTTTGGCCGCTGACACTTGAATATAAATCAGTACTGTAGCCAAATTCTCCACCAAAACCTGAAATCCAAACACTAGGGCCTGGTGTTGAGTAAGATGATTTCACTTCATTAGCTCCTAGGGCGGCAACTTGAACCATGTAAGGCAGAGAGTGCACAGTTGATAACCATGTCTCGGTACAAGAAAGATCTATACCATTCTGTGATAGGTAAGTTGAGTCTTCTCCACAAGCTGTTGTGGATGAAGTTGATTGATTATATGCATTTCCAGTAGATTTAATATACAAGGCTCCTAGGCCGTTTCTATGATTTGTTGTACCGTACCTAAGAGCGTCTTGTGTTGAAGAGCCACCAGCTTCATCACCAATTGTACCGCCTACTGCAAAGGATCCTTCATAACCTTGGCCATAACTTAAGTTATATACGTCGGCTACGACACCACCCGGTGGGCTTACACCCCAGGATTCATATTGAGTGTTACCACCTTGATGATCAAGCCAGTTGTAACCGATTAGTGATGCTTCTGGTGCAACACCCCTACCACCAACATTATTCCAGCCAACTGAATTAATGATCCCCGCTACACTGGTGCCATGATCACCGTCAACAGCTGGTCTTGTTGGGTCGTTGTCTAGGTCACCAAAGTCCCAAGAACCAGGCACTACATTATCGACTAGGTCTGCGTGGGCAATTTCTAAACCTTCATCAACAACGCTTACTAGAACACCAGACCCGGTATAGCCGTCTGCAATCACAGTATCAACATTTAAATCAAAACCTGCTGCACTTGGACCTGACGCAAAGTTCTTTTGACCATAATTATGTAAGTGCCATTGATGTTGATATAGAGGATCGGTTTTTAGATTCACAGTGATAGTTGCTGGATCAGAGTAGGCAGCACCATCAAAGACTCTGAATGTAAAGGTATCGGTTTGCGCAGTATCAACACCTGAATTCGTTTGATAAGTGACATTGGATCCACTTAGACCTAGACTGCCTTGGCTTGGGTATGAAACAATTGAATAGGTCAAACTATCACCATCGACATCTGTTGCAGTCAATTCAATTACTTTGGCTGTTTGATCCTTTGGTAACAAGTTCAAATCATGGCTTGCCGCCACGGCTACTGGTGCATTATTACCAGGGCCCTCATTTACGTCAGTGACATTAACAGTAATAGTTTGCGTTGGAAAGAAAGTGCCGTCATTTACAGTTACTGTTGCCGTGTAAGTCGATTTAGTTTCATAATCTGGTGCCGAATTGAAGGTGAGCACACCTGATGTAGAGTCGATAGATATTTCACTACCAGAAATTGTAAATGTTAAAGGATTTAAGTTGCCATCCGCATCGGTGACTGTCACTGTACCAATAGCTGTTTGGTTTTCAGCGGCAGTGAAAGTAGTACCAGAAGTGAAGACTGGGGCGTTATCATTCCTATTAAGAATATTTATAGTTACGGTTGAAGACGTTGTTGGAGTATTTACATTATCTGTACCAGTTACTGTAAAAGTGTATTGTGATTTAGTTTCGTAATCTGCTCCCGTAGTGCCAATATGGAGAAAACACTTAGCATCATTAACTTGTCCTGTTCCAGGAGTACGAATCTCAGGAAATGTGCTAGCTGTGCAATTATAAAAATTGTTAGGATCTGTAGGCTCATCGGCATCATCCATATAAAAGGCTGCTACTCGCGTTGTATTTTCATATGCATTAATGGTCCACGGCTCAGAATACTTTATCTGAGACACACCATCTGCTAGAGGTTCAAGGGAATAAAAGACAGGTGAATTATCATTTAGGTTGTTTAGAGAAACTGTAATGTTTTGGGAGCTTGAGTTCGTGCCATCACTAGCTGTTACAATTGCTGTATAAGAAGATTTAGTCTCATAATCCGGAGCCGCATTAAATGTAAGACCTCCTGAATTTAAGCCAATTGAAATTTCTGAACTATCAATTTGATAGGTAATTGTATCGCCATCTGGATCTGTGGCTGTCACTGAACCAATGCCTGTCTGATTTTCATTCACAGTAAAGGTGTCTTGTGACGTAAATGTTGGGGAGCCCGCATTTATGTCGTTTACATTAATAGAAATGTTTTGGTCGACAGAATTTAGCCCATCTGAAGCAGTGACAACTACACTGTAAGATGCTTGTTCATCGAAGTTTGCTGGTGTGACAAAACTCAATATTCCGCTTGAAGTGCCCAAACTGAAGAAGCTTTGATCTGCACCACTCAGAGCGAAGCTAATGGAATTACCATCAGCATCAGTAGCCTCAATCGTACCAACATATGTTTCGTTCTCATTCACTGTGAAGGTATTTGATGAAGTTATTACTGGATCATTATCGTTGAGGTTGTTTATTGCTATCAGCAGTGTTTGAGAAACAGTTTCATTACTTACTGTGTCTGTTACTGTTACATCGACAGTATAAGAAGATTTAGTCTCGTAATCTGGAGCAGAATTAAATGTTAGAACACCTGAATTATTTATGGATATAGCGGCTTGGTCATCACCTGAGAGCTGGAATGAGTTGCTGGTACAATTTGGCGCAACTGTTACAGTACCAATAGCGTTTTGATTCTCATTTGCACTAAAATTAGGTGAAGAAGTAATTGCTGGGCAATTTTCACTTGTCCCAAATACTACTTTGGTATTACTTTCACCAAAAGCATTTACTAATTCTTGATTGGTGAGTTTATTATCGTTGAGAGCATTATCGACAACAAAGAAGAAATCAACTTTGTAAACACCGTCCGGAGCTCCACGTGGTAATTTTATATAGGCTACATTATCAAAAGATCCTAGAGTTTGGGTCACAAAATTATCACTATCATAATTTCCTATGTTGGGGGACTGTATCCTAACGTACTGTCTTCTTAGTGCTGCATTACCTGCGGCTCCATTGTTGATGTTGGTTTCAATCCTAAGTATTTTCCTTGAATCATTATCAACGTAACCGCTAAGTTTAAAATCGGTCAATTCTGGCGTATGAGTATCTTCAATAGGATTATTGATGGTGATTGTATAACCACCTAAACTACCGAGGTCATCACCAGTTCCTCTATGCGTAGTTCTGTTCCCAGCTGCATCGTAAAGACGTAAGGAATCTATAGTGTAAGTGCCTGATGCTGTTTTTGGATCAAGCACCCAGGCGAAGTCTGCTTTGAATGGAGAAGATTGTAGGTCCAGCACAGCCCAATCAGAAACAATACCGCCCCCACCATCATATTTCGGACTTTTTAGACCACCAGCAGCTCTCGAAAAGTCATTTTGAGCATCAGATACATTAGCTTGAATGGAGATGACTATATTGGTATTTGTATTTGAGTCGATGCCTGAAACTGAAAGATTTTGAATGGAAATTAATTCAGGATTTACTTCGTCTGCTACAGGGTTTGTCAAATTCACTGAAGTTTGATAACCCTTACTAGTTAATAAGTCCTTTGAATAAATATAGGTACCATCATTTGAAATTAGTTTTACTTGTTTTACTTCCCAAGTTCCACTTGGAGCGTTGGCGGGCAAATTAAATCTATGATCGTAATCATGAACATAGTTTGAAGGAGATAACGGTTGCTGAGAAGTCCAATATTGTTGCTCACCTTTTGTAATTAATAATTGTGCCTCATGAGAATTAGTATAACTGTCAACCTCCATACTTATGTCGATAGCTGGAGCAGATGATAACGTCCCGTTTATACCAGTTAAGGAGAAAGCAATAATATCCTCATCGTAATTTGAGACATTAACGGTAAAGTCGGCTGAGCTACTTTTATCTTCTGGACTTGTGCTTTGAGTAGTATTTTGTAGTGCTTCAAGAGAATCGTTAATAAGCACTTTGATTCGATATTTATTATCATAATTCTTATTAAGTGGCTCTTCATAGTCAGGTGAATTCTTAAAAGATAATCTGCCGTCAGCAGATATCTCAAATAAATCAGCATCCTCACCTTTTAAAATAAAAAAAACTTGATCTCCCTCAGGGTCATACACATCAAATTTATACACGAAGAGCTCATTCTCTTGTACATATGATTCAGAAATAAGATTTGTGAATTTGGGAGAATAATTTTTAATTAGTGTCGGGCCAGGATTTTTTGGATCTGGAATTGGGCCTGGACCTGGTATTGGGGGTCCAGGATCAGGTATAGGCCCCGGAAAGGGATTAGGATCAGAAATAATAGGGTAAATTGGGTTTGGTACAGGATATATCGGAGAAAAATTGTTGATTAGAAGCTTTTCTCCATTTGATTTGAGTGCATACCAGCTATCATTTAATCCAATACCTTTCGCATCAGTATCGTCTTTGTCATCCACAAACTGGTAAATTGGTCTGTTGTTAACAAGAACTTCATTTTTTGAATTTATTTTTATATCTGCACTAACATTTGGAGAAATATAAAATTCATCTAAATTAATGTAAGTTTTAATTATTGGCCAATCTTTACCTTCATAAGAGGCATGGCCATTTTGTTTATCTTGGGAAAAAACGTAAATCGTTTTCATTCCTTTTTGAGGTACGCCTCCATTTGTTATAGACACGTTAGCACCCGACATTTGCAAAATGTCATAACAATCACCTTCAATACATATATTAATAGTGTTAAAGGTCAGAGCATCATCCTCTGAAGTTTCAAACTCTTTGAAATTAATTAAAATTTCACTGTGAGAAAGCGGAATAGGATACAACAGGATTAAAAGGCACAAATATTTAAGTTTGTTTTTGAAGTATCTCAAATGAAAATTTCTCCAACTAAGATTATGCACATAATTTGTACATAAATAAATAAGGACGGTCAGTAAAAATGAACTATTCTAGGTCCTAATGAATACTAGCCTGAGGTGGATGAGGTAGTTGTAGAACCGCCACCACTGGATGTTGTTGTAGTGGTGGTAGTGGTGCCAGGCGCGGGTGTTGGCTCTGGTGTTGGTTCCGGTGTTGGCTCTGGAGTTGGCTCTGGAGTTGGCTCTGGAGTTGGCTCTGGAGTTGGCTCTGGAGTTGGTTCCGGTGTTGGCTCTGGTGTTGGCTCTGGTGTTGGTTCTGGTGTTGGTTCCGGTGTTGGCTCTGGTGTTGGTTCCGGTGTTGGCTCTGGTGTTGGTTCCGGTGTTGGTTCTGGTGTTGGCTCTGGTGTTGGAGCTGGAGTTGGAGCTGGAGTTGGAGCTGGTTCTGGAGCATCATCACCACCAGTACTTTCTGAAAGCACACCGTAACCTAATACCCACGCAAGTGTGTTTGCAATATCACTAGCACTCAGTCCCGGAAGAGCAAAGCCATTATCTTCTTCATCGCTCTCACTCTCAACAACCTCTTCTTCATTGTCGTTTTCTTTAACCTCGACTTCCTCTGCCTTTGGTGGAGAAGTTGGCTCATCAGCCTCATCCGCAATCAAGTATGCAGGCATTATGATGGTTGCTAAGATTAGATTAATAAAATTCTTCATATTAATGAATTAACTTCAAAGTTTAATAGCAAAAGGGCTATTTTGAAAGCTTTTTTTTAGAACGGGGAAAAAAAATACTAGTTTATTTTTATTTTTCTCTAACAATCACTTTTTATGGCAATAAAAGCGATAAGTAAAAATATATTTTTTTAGTTAAATTGAATTATTGATGTAAAATTCTGTTAGATAAATGTCCAACTTTAATCCAGAAGATAAAAACTTACAGATCGATTTAGAGGAATGGATCGATGCGTTGGAGAATCTAGAACTTTTCAATGGTAGAGACTATACCAAGCAGGTAGTGAATCAGTTTATTAGTTACATCGATAAAAAAAATCTGGTTGACGATTTTTATAAATCTATTCCTTTTGAAAATACCATAAGTCATTACGATGAATTGGAATATCCAGGGGATTGGAAGATTGAAGAGAGAATAAGGCACTTTATAAGATGGAATGCCTTAATTATGGTATTAAAGGCTAATAAAGATGATGATCTTGGTGGACATATTTCAACTTATGCTTCTGCAGCAACGTTATATGAAGTTGGATTTAACCATTTTTTTAAAGGTGGTGATCATGAGCTCTCAGACCTGATTTATTATCAGGGTCATTCTTCTCCAGGAATTTATGCACGATCCTTTTTGGAAAATAATTTATCTGAAGAGCAGCTAAATAATTTTAGAAAAGAAATTGATGGTAGAGGTTTGTCTTCGTACCCACACCCATGGCTGATGCCAAATTATTGGCAATTTCCAACAGTTTCAATGGGGCTGGGGCCTATAATGTCAATATATCAGGCCCATGTAATGAAGTACCTTGAACAAAGAAGTCTTCTCAAAAACCAACCTGAAAGGAAAATCTGGATGTTTTGTGGTGATGGAGAAATGGATGAACCTGAATCTTTGGGTGCAATTTCCTTAGCTGCCAGAGAAAAACTAGATAATCTAATATTTGTTGTGAATTGCAACCTGCAGAGATTAGATGGGCCAGTGCGCGGAAATTCTAGGATAGTAACTGAACTAGCCAGTATCTTCAAAGCAGCAGGATGGAATGTCATAAATCTTATCTGGGGAAGAAAATGGGATAAATTGATTGAGCAAGATAAGACAGGCGCATTGAGGTGGGTAATGAATAATACAGTCGATGGTGAATATCAAAACTTTAAATCAAAAGGTGGAAAATACACTAGAGAGAATTTTTTTGCTAAGCACCCTGATGCTTTAAAACTGGTTGAACATATGACTGATGAGCAAATTGAAGATTTAAATAGAGGTGGGCATGATCCTATTAAAATCTATAATGCTTATCGGGCCGCTTACGATACTAAAGATAAACCAACGGTAATATTATCTTTCACAGTCAAAGGCTATGGAATTGGTTCGCGACAAGCTGATAACACCACTCATCAGGTCAAAAAACTTAGCCAAGAAAACTTAAAACTCTTTGCTAAAAACTTTAATTTGCCTGTCAGTGATAAAGCATTAGAAGGCCTACCCTATCTCAAATTTCCTAAAAATAGTGAAGAATTCTGTTACTTACAAGAAAGACGAAAAAAACTAGGAGGATTTTTACCAAACAGACCTTCCCTTAACACAAAACTTCAATTTTCAGACGACCACTTTGAAGATTACGATAAAGAAAATAGTCGAGAAATGTCGACGACAATGGTATTCGTGAAAATCCTTACATCTATGATGAGAGATAAGAAAATTGGGCAGCATATTGTGCCCATAGTACCCGATGAGGCCAGAACCTTTGGAATGGACGGATTGTTTAGACAATTTGGTATCTATAGTAGAGAAGGACAAAAATATAAGCCCGAGGATTCAGATCAGGTGATGTGGTATCGCGAATCAGAGGATGGCGTAATGTTGGAAGAAGGTATAAATGAAGCTGGAGCGATGTCAGCGTGGATTGCACTTGCAACCTCATATTCAAGCAATAAGTTACCAATGATTCCTTTTTATATATTTTATTCAATGTTTGGCTTTCAAAGAGTTCATGACTTAGCTTGGGCAGCAGGAGATGCAAGAGCAAGAGGATTTTTACTAGGAGCAACAGCGGGCAGAACAACTTTAAATGGTGAGGGCTTACAACATCAAGATGGACATAGTCATATATTTGCTCAGACTATTCCAAACTGTAAATCGTATGATCCTTGTTTCGGATATGAGCTTTCAGTAATCATGAATGAGGGCATAAAAGAAATGTATGTCAATAATAAAGATGTTTATTACTATCTCACGCTGATGAATGAGAATTATATTCATCCAGCACGACCAAAAAGTGCCACTACCGATGCAATATTGCAAGGTGCTTATATTTTTAAGAAAGTTACTAAACCTAATGTGCGAATTTTAGCATCAGGTGTCACTCTCAGATTTGCTATTGAGGCTGGAATTGCTTTGAAAGACCTAGGTATTAATGCTGAAATCTGGAGTGT
>MDTG01414029.1_pt1 | contig 12527 bp, 8 predicted proteins | sample 811421 | NCBI WGS metagenome assembly MDTG01 (sample SAMN05326645, study PRJNA326480) | marine metagenome | isolation source: seawater | place: Pacific Ocean: South East | collected 2011 | reverse complement strand
ATAATTTAAAAAATTTCACCTTTGATCAATTATGGGATAAATTATGGTTTATTCAAGGTGAGAGAAAACCTCAAACGGAACGAATGATTAAAGAATATAAGCAAAGTAAAACAAAATTAGAATTTCTACAAAACACACATTTATTTCCACTTATAGATACATGTTCTGTTAACTATACTGAACCTGAGTGGGAATTTCCTAAAGGAAGAAGAAGTAATCATGAAACTAATATGAAATGTGCTATCCGTGAATTTGAAGAAGAAACAGATCTTACAAATAAAGAATACACGTTATTAGATAATGTGACGCCATTATCTGAAGAATATGTGGGTTCTAATGGGGTTCGATATAAGCATATCTATTATCTCGCATTTTATAAAGGTGATCGAGATTTATCTATCAACACAAATCGTTTTGAACAGTTTTCAGAAATAGGAGATATTTCATGGTTGACTATTGAAGAATGTTCGAGTAAATTAAGAAAAGAACAAACATCTAAACAAATGATTTTACAGCAACTTGATGAATTTTGTAAGAGATGGAATCACGATTTTAATTTGAAAGAATAAATATATATCATAAATATATATGAGTTTCTCCGAATTAATGGAACTTAGCTTTGACAAGTTATATAAAAAATATGACATGTCGAGTGATCCAGCTGAAAAACAATTGATTCAATCCGTAGTTGAAGCTAAAGAACCGGATGAGGATAGTTCTTTCCAAGCCTATCCTGAATACTCTCATTCCGATTTTCAAAAAATTATTTTTGAGAAAAAAGAATTTAATTCAAATCAATTATTCTTAGATAGTTCAGCCACCGAAGATCCCTGTACGAGTGATTTTAGTATCAAACCACATCAAATAGTCCTCAAAAATTTTATGAATAAAGAATCTCCCTATAGAAGTTTATTAGTCTATCATGGGGTCGGTGTGGGTAAAACTTGTTCTGGATTAACCATTGCTGAAAACTTCAGAGATACATATGCTAGAAATAATAGACGTATACTTATATTATGTAGTAAAAATATTCAAATTGGATGGAAAAAAACTATATACTCACCTGAAAAAGGCAGTAATCAATGCACTGGTGATAGTTTCACTAATACCGATGCTAAGACACCTAGACAAATTAATAAGTTAACTAAACAATACTATGAAATTATGGCATATCAATCATTTTCTAATTTTGTAAAAAGAAAACAAAATGAATATGTTCGTAAATTACCGGATGATAAGAAAGAACAGGGTAAGAAAGAATGGTTCAATGAATATTTTTCTGGTAGATTGGTGATTATAGATGAAGCTCATAATATTCGTGATGATCAAGGTAAAGAATTAAGAGATGCTGTTCAAACCATTGAAAACATGATAAAATATAGCGATGAATTGAGATTAGTATTATTGACTGCTACACCTATGTATAATCGTGCCAGTGAAATTATTTGGATGTTGAATATGATGTTATTAAATGATAAACGTCAAACAATCGATGCTAAAGGTGTATTTAAACATGGCGAATTGACTGAACAAGGTAAACAATTAATTTATGAGAAAAGTAAGGGATATATTTCATATTTAAGAGGAGAGAACCCTATATCATTTCCATTGAGAATAACACCCAAATATCTTAAAAATAGAAATAATGATACACTCTTTCCAAATTATTCAAAACAACACCAAAAAAGCATTATTGATAATCGACACTCACCTAAATTTAATTATGCGGGCGGTACAATCAATCGTGAGAATAGATTTAAATTTTTAGAATTATTGGGATCAAAAATGAATGGTTTACAAGAGGTTGTCTATACTACGGCTATCAATGAAATTATCGAAGCACGAGGTAGAGATAATCAAGAAAATGATGATAAAGGTTCATTAAATTCAATTATTGATAATATAGTTTTAACTCAAATAACGGATTTTGTATTTCCTATACCGGGTAAAGATGTACGTGATTTATCAGATGGAACTGTCAAAGTAGAAGACTTTTATGGTACCACTGGTGTTAAGAATTCTCTTAATAAGCGTGGTCAATCGTATACCTATAAAGATGCTTCCTATCCATTTTTCGATCGAGATTTTGTAAAAAATCATTCATCTAAGATGGCATCTGTTTTAGACGAAATTGATAATACAGAAGGTATTGTCTTTGTTTACACAAATTTTGTCGAATCGGGTATAACTCCCTTACAATTGATGTTGGAGCACAATGGTTATAAGAGATTTGATAGACGCCGAGTTTTGAATTTTCCTGAATATAAATCATCACTAAACAAACATAAATGTAAACGTGAACCTATGTCATATAATGGATTACGCAAATCTGAAGCGGGAGACGAGTTTAAACAAGCCAATTTTATAGTAATCGATGGTTCAACAAATAAAAAAGAATTAAGTGAACAATTGAATATTATTTCTTCAAAATCAAATATGAGAGGTGAACGAATTAAAATTATACTCGGTACTGTTGTAGCTAGTGAAGGTTTGGATTTCAAACGTATTCGAAGTATTCATATTTTAGACCCTTGGGTTCACTTAAATAGAATTGAACAAACCATTGGTCGAGGTATTCGATTTTGTTCACATTCGGATTTAGATAAAAAAGATAGAAATGTTCTTACATATTTACATGCCGCAACACTCAAAAATGATAAAGAAACTATCGATTGTTCTATTTATAGATACGCTGAAAGTAAATCTCTCCAAATAGGTTTAGTTGAAACCATTTTAAAGAAAAACGCCATTGATCGATATCTATATGAATCTGTAAATGTTATTAAACAAGGTAGTATGAATATTGTACCCGTTCAACCTCCTATTTATCAATCAAAACAAATTACCATGGATCCTACCGACAAGGCCTATTCTAAAGTTTGTTCTTACATGCCCGATTGTGACTACAACAATGATATTACAATTGATTATGATGTAGAACTCAACAAAGATACCTATTTTGAAGAATATTCAAGAAATGCAATTCAAAACGTCAAAAAAAAGATATCTTTGATGTACAAAGATTTTTATGTATTTAATATTGATTCTATTTTGGGATTGATGGGCGAATACGGATTTAATCATCCTGATATGATTTATCAAGCGTTGAGTGAAATGATTTCTGAAAAATACATCATACATGGTAAAAATAATCACACGGGTTATATAATCAATCGTTATAAATATTATATATTTCAACCTTTCCTATATGAAGATAAGTTTATGCCTTTGCAATACAGAATCAATATATCAGAATTACCGAACAAAGTAATTAAATTAGATAAAGTCGCTATAGTCAAGGATAAACCTATATTTTCAATGAGTTATACGTTAGATTCTATTATGAATGTATATACTAGTTCTATTGACAGCGATTCTATTTACCAGTTTGGAGAATTAATTGATCGTCTCAAAGATATTTATAATGATATATCTATATTTCACAGTTCAGTTGTTGAATATTTTTTCGATCGTTTAACATTTTCCGATAAATGTGCATTGATCTATGCAAAATTAAAACAATTGATGATTACTGAAACAAACTACCACGAACCAATGATGAAACTAGTTGAAAAACATTTAGTTTACAAAACAGATTCTGATGAATTTTATTTTGGTTATGAAAACAAGCAATATTCCAATGGTAAGTTATTTGGTTTTTATGTAACCTTTCAAAATAAAGTGTATTTTTATGAATACTTTGACGGAATTATACAAGAGTGTGATCAAGTTCAGATGACAGCTATTAACAAATCACTGAAACGATTTAAAAATTCGACCTATTGCAAACAATATAAGAAACATAGTAAATTATGGGGATACACCATTTGGAGAAATAAGAAAAATAGTACAGGGGTATATGAAGATCAAGTTGTTTTAAAATTTGTACCCCCTAATTTATCCGATGCGAAATATCCACCGGGCCCCGGAAATGTTTGTATTGAAAATAATTTAGGAAGTAGTAAAGAAACAATTAAGAAATTAATCGATGTCTATCTACCAGAACTTGTACCCATGATGGATGAAGAATTAATGTCTAACAAGAGAAACATATGTTTTGTATTAGAATTGATATTGAGATATAAACCCGAGTTAACTTTATATCCAGTGGATGGAATGTGGATGAGGTATTTATAAAATTTGATTTAAAAATATACAACAATAGTATATAACAAATGGCTGATTATACCTCAACACAACTGTTAACAACATCTGTTAATATCGAAGCTAAACATATTCAAGGAGATATCAATGAATTACTCTATAAATCTCTTATTAAAAAGTATGAAGGTGTTTGTAATAAAGATGGATATGTTCAAAAAAATAGCTTAGAAATTGTGAATCGTTCTATAGGTGAAGTTAAAACAATTAATAATACGAGTTATATTGTTTATAATATCACATACAAGGCAAATATTTATTCTCCTGTGAAAGGTACAAAATTAGATGTTTGTATTAATTCGATTACTAAGATGGGCATCATTGCTTATTTGAAAGATACGGATACAGATACAATTGAATCTAGTCCGTTTATTGTAATTATACCCAAAGAATATTTTGGAGAAGATGGTAGTTTTGATCAATATTTAGTTAATCAGAAAATCAAAGTTCAAATTGAAGATTCTAGAATTAAGTATATGTCACCTAATATTCAAATTGTAGCAAGACCACTATAGAGGTATTATTTGTAAGTTTATCTGTGTATATATTTATATTTTTTGTTTATAAATGGAATTAAACAAAGAAAGTAAAATCCATATTATTCACCAAAAAATATTAAATGAAAATGATAATAAGTATTATACTATTTTGAATCAAATTATAGTCAATCATAATTTAGAGCATTCATCGAATACGAATGGTATATTTTTAAATTTAACAGCTTTAGATGAATCTATCATTGATGATATTTATTATCATTTTGTAAATACGGAAAAACAAGATGAACCTATATTCGAGCCTGTCGAAGTCAAACAAAATAAAATAAAACGACCTATTCTAAAGACAATCGAAAAAGATAAATTATATTTAGAAAAATTTGATAAATACATTATTCAAGTATCTAAAACAAACATCTCTATTTAAACAATAAAAACAAAGTAATACTAGTAATGGACCTTCTTTCAAAACTTAATTCAACCAAGGATTACTGTGGTTTAATTAAAACTAGTTCATATGAACAACGCATTAATCAATATCCATCTAAAAAGGTGTATCATAATGTCAATAATTTATTCATAGATCTGTTTGATCCTACATGTAGTATTTTAGATGAAAAAGATAAATCTGTATATATGAAACAGCGTATCGTAGAAATAGCTACAGATATCGATGAACATTCTAAAGATAAATATGTCGATTTTAAATATTCAAATAAATTGATGAAGTCTTCTTTAATTCAAACTGGGTTACAAACTCCCAATAATTTATCAAGTGTTATTTACCTTGCTGATTTATATAAGGTGAGTCCAGTTATTTACATTGATTCTATTCAAACCAAAGTATCTGTTTCTCAGAAAAAACGAGATCAATTGAATCTATTCTATAAAGATGGATCATTTATGGAACTAGACGAACCACCCGATTTTAAAGAAGGTAATTATTTCGATCTTAAACAGTGCTTAGTATTAAATGTTAAAACAATTCATGTATATTCAAATCATTTACAGGCTATCAGTAAATATAAGGCACCCGAATTAATTGAATTAGCTAAGCAAATAAATATTCCTGTAGAGCATCTTGGAAAAAAGAAAGTTAAGAAACAATTATATGATGATATTAATCTATATTATCTAAATCTACAGTAGTTATATTATCATCGATATCTTTCAAATAATTCATACAGTTTAAATAGTCATTATCACCTAGTTTTTCTTTATTTTCATCAATTATACCTAATAAATTAAACGCAATTGTTTTTATTTCCTGATTAGATGCGATTAATTCCTTTATTTCTGTTATCACTATATTTGTAATTTCACACTGGTGTTCATATGTCCCTATGAGTTCCATATGTTTTGTTTCTAATGTATTGTACGCTACTTGTACTTGTTCTAGCTGACCTACTTTATTTTCTAGATTATCTTTTTCATTTAATAACATATCGTAGGCTATGTACCATTTTTTTAATTTTACAATTTCACCTTCTAAATCAGATATTCTATTAAGCAACACACTATTTTCACCTTCTAACTCGGATATTCTATCCAGTAACACACTTTGATTGATTAACATCTCATTGTATTTTGGTACAAGTTCGCTATTAGATAAATGTTGATTAGTAAAATATCTCAAAATACCCTTATTCTCCATCGTTTATTGTAGTATTTATTATCATGTTTTTAAATTTGATTTATTTATCATATAAGTAATTAAAGTTAATTTGTTTGGTTATAATATAAGTGAATGAGGGATTCCATAGATTTTATAGAAGCATTTAATAATGGGTCTCGACACAGTGTAGAAACCTATATGAAGACCTCGATTAAAGAAGAACATGTTGAATTAGAAGTTGTTTATGGTGATTTAGAAACTAAAAAGAAATTAACAAAACAACAATTTTTAGATTTAAAGCATAATTTAACTAATTCATCGGCGTATGTCAATTTGGGTGATTCAGATACACTCGATATTAAAACAGAATATAAGAAACGTCATAAATCATTTCCCAGTTCTATGCGTTTGTCCATAGAAGGATTATCTCAAATTAAAAGTTACTGTAAACAAGATTTATTGGATCCTCTTACCTATACTCTAATCAATAAGCTACGCTATAAAGCCGATAAGAAGGAGACACAAGACAAAGATATGTTTTATGATTCAATTATTTCAACTGAATATCCTTGTCGTGTCAACTTAAAAAATGAATTTCCAGTTGAAGATAATTCACCTGAACGAGCAGTATTTATAAAAGATTGGTCAAAGAAAAATAAATCATTTCGCTACAAAAAACGATACAGTTTTATGACACCTAATAATATATGGAGAATCGATTTGACGGCAGTGAAACAAACTAAATCGGGTGAATATTTTAAAACATTTAAGTCGTCCAATGTTTTAGGACAGGTGGAGTTATTTGAATTAGAAATAGAGTATATTGGTAATGATGATCTTAAAAATCAATTTAACTTGCCACCTATCATCAAATATGCTGAATTAGTGAATGAAGTAAACTCACCCGATTTTGATTGGGAATCATCTCTCGGGAACCCGAGTAATGCACTAGATGAAATAACTTTATTCCCTGAAACAGAAGATTTATATTTAGAACCTAGTTCACCTAGATACGATCAAGGAATCGAGTTTGATGAACCCGTCGATTCACCTACTCCTAGATATAAATTACCCGATACAATCACAATTAAACGTGATTTTTGGAAAGATTCAGATCAAGAAATGATATGGGATAAAATTAAAGATACTCAATCTAATTCATATAAATTTATACCCAGAAATCGAGTATTTCAAGGAGACAAAGCCTATATAGAAACAGAAATATCTCCTCACTTAGAATTAGAGACTGGTGTAGTTAGCTTATTTACTATTCCCGTTGAGTATATTCTAGAAGATGTATCTGATTCTTGGGAAGATACCGTATATGAATCTTCTGTTGCTGAATCACCTAGAAGTAGTAGCGGTTACTCACCACCATCGCCAGTTGGAGGTGGCAAGGTTACACGAGATAGTCGAAAGCTATCTCGCGGAGGTAACTTATTCTCTGTTATAAATTCCTCTACTTATAGCTCAACTGTTATCTCTACTTTATTACAAGATTTGAATGGAATATTGAATGAATGTTTTAAAGTGATTCATGGATCAGAAAATTTCTTAAGTAAGTCGGATGAAACAATGATTATTAATGAATATATCAAACTAACACAACAAGATAAGCGTAAATGGTATTTTGTGGGACCACAGCCCGTCAGCATGGGTACGGAACATTTAAATCCTTACAATCCTAACTCGATTCTAAGTGGATATGCTGTGACCGAAAAAGCCGATGGTATTCGTGCCGAACTACTTATTGTGGAAGGTAAAGGATATCTTATTACACCTAAAAAACAAATTATCAGTACAGGTGTTACCTTTGATACAAACTATACTTGGATCTTTGATGGTGAATATATCACACAAAACAAACGAGGTGAATCCATACAATTATATATGATATTTGATGTTTACTATTGCAATCAATCTCCTACCAATCCTCATACATTACCTTGGTATGTAAAAAGTGGTGATAGTAGATCTAGTATTATAAATGAATTCAAGCAATCGGTAGCTATTGAATTATCTGATAATTCTATGAGAATCGATTTCAAGCAATATTATGAAGGTCCTCTCAAATTAACCGAGAAAAATGGAGAATTTAAGAATTTGACAGCTATGCTAAAATATGCAAAGAAAATATTAGATAAAGAAACTGTCGGTGGATATGAATATTTTACAGATGGATTAATTTTCCTACCCACTGATTTACCTGTCAAAGGTAAAGTCGTTGGTGAAAGTGTTACGTCTATCAAAGGAACATGGCCTCTCAATTATAAATGGAAGCCTCCTGAAGAAAATACAATTGATTTCAAAGTTATTTATATGAAAGATAAAGGACGCAATATAACACACACCTATACGAAAGAAAGTGAAGATGGAAGGAAATCTATAGAAAGATATCAAAAAGTTCAACTGATTGTAGGTTACAAAGAAACAGATGATAGCGGAATTGATTATAATTGGTACCAAATGACAAATAAACCACCAAACAAAAGTAATTATCAACAGTTCAATCCACCTGAGAACAAAGTTGAAAATATCCATATAACCAATATACCGTTGCTCAATGATAAAATGATATGTGAAAAAGATCACAAATCTATCGACAATGGTCAAATTGTTGAAATGAGATATGATGCTAACTCTACTAATGGATGTCATTGGGTACCTCTAAGGATAAGAGATGATAAAGTTACGCCTCAATATTTTACAATTGCTAACAATATTTGGAATACGATCAATGATCCAGTTACTCCTGAAATGATTAAGGGTGTCGTTGACTTTTCTCAGATGGAGAAAGCCTTACCTAGTGAACAATACTATGTCGACACCTATCAATCAGAAGACACCCCCATTCGACATCTACATAATTATATTAAGAGCAAATTAATCTCAAGAATCGGTTCATCGCCTGATCAAAGGGGGCCTTTGATGATAGCCGATTTATCATGTGGTCGTGGTGGTGATATTAAAAAATATTTATCTCTTAAGAATAAAGTTTCATTCCTTTTAGGCTTAGATATATCATCCAATGTGAATGAGGCGGCGCAGCGATATTATACTATGAGAGGATCTAAGCCACCCGCATTATTCTTACAATTTGACACGAGTAAATCAATAGTTAATAAAGAAGGCTGTTTGAATAATACAGAACAATGTGAAACGATGTTAGATATGATCAAAGATAAAACTAAATCATATCCCAAAAAGTATAAAGATATTCAAAAGATTTATGGTGGTATCGCTAGAAATGGCTTTGATATAGTCAGCAGTCAATTTTCAGTTCACTATTATTTCAAAAATGAATCTACTTTACGTGGCTTTTGTGAAAATGTACGAGATCTATGTTCGAGTGGCGGCTACTTTATAGGCACTTGTTACGATGGAATGAAATTATTCGATCTATTTGAATCTCTTAAACAAGATATGATTGAAATGAAAAGTGATACAGGTAATTTAATTTATCGTATTAAGAAATTATATACTACACCTGTATTTGAATATGATTCCAAAAATTCAGATTCTATGTATGGTCATGAAATTGAAGTCTTTATGTCAAGTATAGGTCAACCGATAGTTGAATATTTAGTTAATTTTGATTTCTTTGTAAGTATAATGTCTGAATATGGTTTTGAAGTCGCTGAATTACCTAAAGCTAGCAAAGAATATAATCTCATTAAAACTCCCATTCAATCATTTGACAGTTTTATCGATAACAGCACGGATATACAATCCAATGATAGTGAATTTGTAAATAAAACTAGAAATACCGAATTATACAAAGTTAAAAAGATATCTGGATACAAACAATTGTCATCTCTCAACAATACATTTGTCTTTCAAAAAAAATAATGCGTAATATCGTTTAAAATAAAGTATTCTTAAGAATAAATGTGGATTAAAAAAATAAATACTTTTTTTGATAATATATCTGAATATGATAACAGTACTCTAGCCTTACACTACGCTGTTGATTTTATTGATATGCTAAAGGAACGAGTCTCTTTTACAGTAGATGATGATTGTAATGTCAGTATTGTCTTGTTACCCTACGAAGACCTTAAAGAAAATACGGAAGTTGATACTGAAGGTCTCTTGTTTTGGCTACAGTTTACCTTTCACAAAGAATTAATAGATATTGTTCAATCATTAAAAGAAAAATTTAGCACTATTCAAAGTTCTCTTAAAAAATTATCCAATGAAATTAAGGTATCTCCAGATGAAAATACAAAGAAAACCTTATCGAATCAATTCGAAAAATCAAATAAAGAACTAGATGCTCTTAAAATGATACTGTCGCGTGTCGATACTTATCGTAGAAATACCTTTTCTTTTATCAGAGATAAAGAATCTCTTGAGAGAGTTATCACGCATATTCGGATTTATAAAGAACAAAGCGAATAATATATATAAAAGAATAATCCTTTACTAATTTATGAAAATTTATAATTTACCTAGACAACAGTTTAGTTTATCTTTATCTCATATACCTGAAAATGAGATTTTAAATAAAGTTTTATATGATAAAATTAATTCAAAAAAGAAAGAAATCGATAGCGTTAGATTTAAATGGGATAGCGCCAAAAAAATTAGCAATGATTATGAATACATTTATACCTCATCCAATACACATCGTAATGTAAGTTCAATCATACCTGTGAGTCGATCTTTTTTTAAATTAAGAGAAATTATTTATGATTATCATCTGGATACCTCAGGTATTATTGGGTGCATCGCGGAAGCTCCGGGTGGATTCATTCAATCTATTGTAAAACATAAAGATGAATACTCTATCAAAACAGAAAAAATACATGGTATAACTTTGGTTTCCGATGATAAAGATGTCCCTTATTGGAATCCCAATCTAGTGAAACACCCGATAGTGAATATTTGCAACGGTAGAGATGGTACGGGTGACTTATATAAATTGGAGAATGTGTTAGAGTTTATAAAATCTTGTGGTAAATCACAGTGTCGCTTGGTCACAGCAGATGGTGGCTTTGATTACACCAGTAACTTTGAACAAGAACTCTCTTCATATAAATTATTTTATAGCGAAATTATGATTGCTATCAATACACAAATTAAAGGGGGCACGTTCATTTGTAAATTATTTGATTTATTTTATATTTCATCCATTCAACTTGTCTTTTTATTGTATCTTAGCTATGAACATATTTCATTTATTAAGCCATATACAAGTCGTCAATCTAATTCAGAAAAATACATTGTTTGCAGAGGGTTCAAAGGATATCAAAAAGATATCAGTAATTTATTATGTAGTTATTTTGGTAAATCTATACTGCCTATAGAACTTCCAAAAGAATTTATAACTATGGTAGATGACTATCACACTAAATTTATTTCAAATCAAATGAACCGTATTGATGGTACACTTAGAATAATTACAAAAAGACTAGTCTTAGAAAAACCTAGTTATCAACAAATTAAATTAGCAAAGGAATGGTGTCAGTTGTATAAAATTCCTATCAATCGATCATGCATTTATTTAAACAGAACACGCTAAAACTTGAGGTTGAATTGGTTCAGAGAAAGTTTCATTGACATCCATGGATCCCGAGACTCCTCCATATAAAGTTCCACCGTTGATAACTCGTTCCCCTTCTTGAATTATATCAAAACTATTTTGGATCTGACCAATTTGCTTGAAAATACCACATTTATATCCATCATCCGTAACATCGGGTGCTACATTTTGTAGACGTCCATTTTCTAAACATACTTTATCACCACCTTTAGCTACATAACATACTTCACCGGGTGTAGCTTTAGAACGAGGTCCTGTTAAATCAACATACTTGTTGTTTTGATCGAAGAAAGCACCAACATTGGTAAGACCACCTGGGAAATTACTCTTATAGTATTTAGGATACTGCGATACATTCTTATCTGACCAAGCATAGGCTGGTTCATCTACTGTTTCGACAAATGATAATTCGGTTGTACCTAGAGTGTCGCCCGACATAGTATCTTTTCTGTAATATTCAGGATAATGTGAAGTATTATCATCCACGGTTGTTCTTAGGACTGATACGACCATTTCGGATGGCAACTTAGATGAAGATGTTGCACCATCTAGATCTGTTGTGAAATTAGGGGATAAGGATCTTCCCGAAGTAGAGGGTTGTGGATAAGGGAACTCTCCTATTTCAGCTGATTCATCGACAACTGGTTTCTCAACGGCTACGACTACTCCTGATCCCTCAGTAGGTTGTTCTGCAACAACAACTTTATTT
>MDTG01372235.1_pt1 | contig 12527 bp, 13 predicted proteins | sample 811421 | NCBI WGS metagenome assembly MDTG01 (sample SAMN05326645, study PRJNA326480) | marine metagenome | isolation source: seawater | place: Pacific Ocean: South East | collected 2011 | reverse complement strand
GTCGCGCCGATAAGGCCACCAAGGCCGAGGAGCGCGGCGAGCAGGATGAACGGAGCGAAGCTGATCATCAGCTGGCTGCCGGACCCGAACTCGCTCTCGTCTTTCCCCCGGGCAACAGGGTCCGCGACCGGAAGGGCAAACCGCGCCCAAAACACGCCGGTTACCCAGACCGGTAGCGCCAGCATGAGCCCGAATAGTGCCAGCGTGGCGGCAGAAGTCTCGTCCGCCGCCACACCCAGTCCGGTCACAACGATCAATGGACCGGCCGGATAGAGCAGTTTGAAGCCCGTGTATGCGCCGAATGCGACGCCCAGCTTCCGCCGACCGGCCACTGGCGAGAGCGCGGCATAGGCCGTGTCCGGACAGATCATTCCCGCCCCGGCGACAGGTGCACCGAACATCGTGGTCCGCTCCGCCCCGCCCGAGGCGATGCCACGGCGCGACAATGCTTCAGCCAGGATGAAGGAAGGCAGTAGGATCAGGGCAAACTCACCAAGCGCCGATCCGAAGCCGGTATTGAAGGTCGAGATGAACATGTCCGCTTCCATGCCACCAGCGAAGCCGAGTGCCATCGTGACCAGCACCATCCAGATTACCAACGGCATTTCCGGCAGAAACTTCGGGCGCTCTGTCGAGTGCTCGGCAATGGTGGACGTTGACATGTCGGGCATGGACTTGGCTCCGGAATTGTATAACCTGCACGCATGATAATCGAACAATTCCTTGGCCAATAATGAGTAATTGCGGACCATAGCATGAGTGCGGCGCATGGCAAAACATCACTGCGGTCACTCGAAGTTTTCGCCGCCGCAGCGCGCTTGGGCGGGTTCACCGCCGCAGGTGCCGAGTTGGGGATCACGCAAAGTGCCGTGTCGAGGCAGATCGCCGATCTCGAAGGCACCCTGGGCGTCAAGCTGTTCAAGCGTCGAGGCGCACATATCACTGCGACCCCTGCCGGCCAGCGCCTGTCGGACAGGCTCACCGCGGCCCTCGGCGACATTCGCGCTGCCGTTGCGGATGCCGCGCTTTCGGATCAGGTGGTCACGCTCTCAATGCTTCCTTCGGTCGCGGCCAAGTGGTTCGCACCGCGTCTGGGGCGGTTTGTCTCTGAGCATCCCGATATCGACCTGCGCGTCACGGCCTCGCGTCATTTGGTGGATTTCGCGAAAGAGGGTGTGGACGCCGCAATCCGCTATGGCGTGGGGCCTTGGTCTGGGTTGTCAGCCGAGAAGCTTGCCAATGAGACCGTCTCTCCGGTTTGCACACCGTTCTACGCCCAGCAGCAGGGGCTGATTTCGCCTTCGGACTTGTCGCGGGCTGTACTGCTGCACGGGGACATTCCAGAAAACTGGGCGGCGTGGTTCAAGGCGGCGGGTTGTGCGGTCGATGTTCCCGCCGGACCCCGTCTGGGTGACGACACTGCGATACTGCAAGCCGTGCTCGATAGCCACGGTGTTGCCCTCGGCCGGTCGCGCCTGGTGGCGGAAGACATCGCGTCGGGCAAGCTGATCCAGCCCTTCGACATCCACCTGACCGCAAGCCATGCCTACTGGTTCGTCCGACCCAAATCGGCGGAGGTGAGTCCGTCCATCTCTGCCGTTGAACGCTGGATCAAAAAGGAATTCGCCTCCTAGAAGCAACGGTCTTTTTGAAGTCAGGCGCGCCGGTGCGGAAACCGGCAGAAGCTCTTGCGCATGAACCTTTGTCCAGATTTGGTTCGGTCTTGAAGCTGATTTGACCTTGCACTCCGAGAGCAGAACTTGGAGCAACGGGCAGCATGACGCAAATTGGGCTCGTCTCGGCCATTCGCCGCACGAACCAAGACCGTCCGCTTGCCGGACTAGTCGTCGACGAGGGTGATTCAGGGTTGGATCTCGCCCAGAGCGAGTTTCAGAAGCGGGTCGTTGGCGGCGAACCCGCCAACGACCGCCGAACGCCTGTCTTTGCACGGGTCAGGGTAGCGGCACGTCTTTCGTGTGCCTATGGTGTGCATTAAGGTTCCGGCTTGATTTCTGGCGGACCCAAGGAGACCACTGAATGACCTTGAACGCAGCCACTCAGGCAGCGCGTCTGTCTTCTGCACCCATGATGGATTGGACGGGTTCACACTTATATTTAATGGGTTAACCGGGGTCCTGTGCATTATGCGTGCAGGATTAAATCGCCTTCTGTCGCGCCTTGTAGGGCTTTTGGCGGTCATCAGAATTGCGGGCCAGTCATGTCCGTGGCAACCTCACTCGATCCGAAAATATCTGCTTCAGCCTCGCGATCAGGCAGAGCGCTTCGTAGCGGACGTGATCGAGCTGTTCTGCCAATGGCCGAACGCAGCAACTGGCGCAAGGACTGGCCGTTTGAAACAATAATCTTCGCCTTTGTTCACATCCCATCTGTCAATTCACTGTATCGAAAAGTATCGGGAACCAATCCGCGCGCAGACGTTGGCCTTGTTTCATGTTATGACCGGGGAAGGGTGGCGATGTTGGGCCGGGACGCTCGACGTAGCGGGCATCGTCCCCGAGCAGGCGCAGGGAAAATGCTCGGCGACGCGTGTGGCTGTCGTTGCCACGTGCCCCGTGCAACGTCTTGTAGTTGAACGCGACTGCATCGCCTGGTTCCATTTCGTACTCACGGATGTCCATGCCTTCGGCGTCCGGATCGGGCACGGGAATGTAGTCTTCCTCATTCGGGTAGAAACTGGTCTCGGCAAGCCAGCGTGTGGGCAGCACCGGCTTTTCCCAAAGGTGCGATCCGGCCACGCAGCGCAAGGACGCCTCGCGTACTGGATCGAGGGGTGACCAAAAGCTGACGGTTTGCTGCCCTTCGACAAAGTAATAGGGGGCGTCTTGATGCCAAGGCGTTGGCTTGGATGTGCCGGGTTCCTTGACCAGCACGTGATCGTGGAACATCTGCACGGTCTTCGACCCCATCAGATTGGCCGCAACCGCCGCGGCGGGGGAGGCTTTGATGGCCGCCTCAAACTCTGGAATGCGGGTCCAGTTGCAGTAGTCATCAAAGAACCGACCGCCTTCGCCCTCTTTGAGGTTCTCGGCAGCGTAGGGGCCAGGTTCTGCCATGTTGCGCGCAATACCCTCGCGCAGTTGCTCGACCTGGTCTTTGAATAGGCCTTTGACAAGCACGACTCCGTCACGGGCATAGGCAACAATGTGGTCTTGTGTCAGGAGGGGGTGGGTCATGTCGTCTGGTCTTTCGGAATACGTGTTTCGTGTTGAGGCTATTCCGCCATCTGGCGGTCGGCCTGCTGTTCTTCGTTGATCATTGCTTGCAGTTGTCGGTGAAAACGGAGTTGCCCGCCATCGGTGGGCAGGTTGATGTGTGGGGAGGTCTTGTTGGCCATGCCGATCTGCACTTCGTTTAGGACATCGCGATCCTCTTCAACAGCGTGCTGCACGTCCTCTGACATCATCTTGGAAAGCTCCTCATCGTCTGGGCGGACATCTTCCAGTCCGACCAACTCTCCAGCCTCGGAACGGAACACGCAGATCTTCTCGCCCAGCACCATGATCTGTTGCAGATCGCGCGTGATCTCGTGATCCCATGCTGCGACGTACCAAGCGTTCTTCGAAAACACCTGCGTGGTCTCCTCAATCAGCGGCTCAGAATTCTTGACTCGCCCGATTAGGGCCAAGATCTGTTGATACCCGGAATCATTCCGCGATGTCTTCGGCCCAAAGGTCTGGCTTCTCCGCAATGAAGCGTTGCATCAAGGCGATGCATTCCGGGTCATCTGCCACGAGGACCTCCACACCTTTTGATTTCAAAAACTCTTCGTTGCCGCCAAAGTTCTTGTTCTCGCCAATGACAACACGGGGAATGCCGAACTGAATGATCGTTCCTGTGCACATCATGCAGGGGCTGAGTGAGGTATAAAGCGTCGTGTCGCGATACGTCTTCTGGCGTCCCGCCTTGCGCAACGCATCCATCTCGCCGTGGGCAATCGGATCGCCGTTTTGCACGCGCTGATTGCGACCTCGAGCCACAACCTGTCCGTCCCGCGCCAAGACCGACCCGATGGGGCACCCCCCCTCATCAAACCCGGCTTTGGCCTCATCATAGGCAATGCGCAGCAGGCGTTTGTCATCAGCATTCATGGTCTCGTATCCTTGCCGCAAAAGATTGTGCCCGGGCAGTAGGGCATCAATTCAACATCTGAACCCAGATGTCGCTGGTTGGACAAGACGGCCCTGGTTAAGCATTCAACGCCCAAAAGACGAGTAGCGGGAGATCAGATGACCGCATCGCGTGCACGATATTGGGCGCATTGTAGAAGGTTTCGCCCTTTCCAACATGGACCCAGTCTTGCCGCTCCCGTCGAAAGTCGCCAGGACTGATAACAAGATAGGTTTCTTCGGGTGGGTGCCGGTGATCGGGATACCGTACGTTTGGCGCAACGAGCGAAACCCCCAGCCAGACATCCTCTCGTTCTTCAAGACCGCCAGGACCTACAATCATCGCGTTAGCGTGGTTCTCCCCAAAATTTTCGCTTGCACCGGTGCAATCACCCTGACGGGATCGCCACTGGAGTGCCGGTTCAATGGCGCTGAACTTTTCCATCATGAGTTGGAGATCGGCTGGAAAGGAATTTGCGTGGGCGGCGATTTCATCCAGGTGGTGACACACGGGAAGTCGTCCGCCAGTTACATTGGCGTAAGGCGCGGGCGTTTCCAGTGTTGCAAAGACCGTGTTCAATGAGCCAACAGGGTCGGGTTCGGACGCGCGGAAAAGATAGGCTGTTTTGGCTGCGTTCAGGAACTCCTGCAAAGATTCGTCACGCGGCATATCCGTACCCCAGCAATCAGATTTTTGTTGAAGATCGGCGCACGAGCGACAACCTGTAACGCCGACCGATCTGCGTCGTGCAGACTAGTTCTTGCTTCCGGTTTGAATGATGAACGGAACACCGGACCCGCGAGCAAAGACCGAATAGCCCTGCTTTTGGGTTTCACGAGACAGAAGAACTACTGCCACGACCAGCGCCAAAATGGAGCTGGTCACGGCAAAATTGCTCGCTACCGCAGTAGCACGAACCTTAGTTCTTGATGACATTGTGCTCTGGGCCAAATGGGAACCCGGTGATGTTTTCCACCGAGTTGTCATCATTGATGACCAGGATGTCATGTTCGCGGTAGCCGCCGGCGCCAGGCTGACCCTCGGGGATCATGACCATCGGCTCCATCGAGACAACCATGCCAGGCTTCAACTCTGTTTCGATGTCTTCACGCAGTTCGACACCGGCTTCCCGGCCATAGTAGTGGCTCAGCACGCCGAAGCTGTGGCCGTAGCCGAAGGACCGGTACTTGAGCAGGTCCCATTCGCGATACATCTCGTTGAGCTCGATCGCGATGTCCATGCAGCGCGCGCCCGGCTTGATCAGCTCAAGGCCACGTTCATGCACTGCAACGTTCTTCTCCCAGATGTCGAGGCTGGCATCGTCGACATGGTCGCAAAACAGCGTGCGTTCCAGCGCCGTGTAGTAGCCAAAGATCATCGGGAAGGTGTTTAGGCTGAGGATCTCGCCCGATTGCACCTTCTTGTTTGTCACGGGGTTGTGCGCGCCATCGGTGTTGATGCCGGACTGGAACCAGGTCCAGGTGTCCATCAATTCGACGAAGGGGAAGGAGTTTGCGATCTCACGGATCATCGCATTGGTGCTGGCAATGGCGACTTCGTGTTCGGGCACGCCGGCCTTGACCGCAGCAGCCACAGCGGCTCCGCCCACGTCAGCGACCCGAGCGCCTTCCTTGATCAGTTTGATTTCTTCCGCCGACTTGATCGTCCGCATCCACATGGAGGGTTGGCCAACATCGACGAATTCGACGCCGGGAAGCGCGTCCTGCAGCAGCTGACGGTATTCCAAGGACACGTGGTCAAACTCGATGCCGATACGCTTGACACCCGGCGTCAGCTGCTGGATTGCACGGTAGAAATTGTCGCGACGCCAGTCTGTGTAGGTGATGTTGCCGCCGAAGCTCCGGCGGAATGGCTGTCCGCCGTCGATCCCGGCGGAAATGGTCGTGGCGTTCTTCTGGTCGATGACCATACCATACTTGCGGCCGAAGTAGCAGTAGAGCCAGCCGCTGTAGTAGTTGATGCAGTGATAGGAGGTGAAGAGCGAGGCATCGACATCGTTTTTGCTCATCCAGTCACGCAACTCGTTCTGACGTCGCGCCATTTCACCGTCGGAGAACGGAGAGAACTCCTTCTCGCCGTTGTGCCATTCCATAACGTGGAGCATGTCGTCCATGGTCGAAGTTCCTCTTTGCTAACAGGGTTGATACCTGCGTAGCAGCGCGGCAATCCGACGAAAAATTAATTGAAATCATCCTACCATAAGATTTATAAATTCTACCTAATGCGCGGGCGGCTCATCCAGCACGAGCGCGCGTCGGCAAGCGGAACGTCGACACCTCTTCCGTGATCTGTTCAATCAGTTTGAGTGCTGCGTCCGACATCTTTATGTGCTTATAAAAAAGTCCGATATGGATGTTTGAAAGCTTTGGGAAGCCGTCTATCGGAGAGAGTTCACGCATTCCGGGAAGTAGCGTTTTTTTTGTGAGCGCGCTCACGCCCATGCCGTCCAGAACAGCCTTCTGGAGGGCGGAGACGCCGAGACTTTCGAACGACACGCGCCAATCTCGCCCTTCGGAGCTCAGCGCGTCGATCATGCGCTTTCGGTAGAAGCAACCATCAGGATGCGCAACAATCCTGAGCGGTTGGGCCGGATCAAGTTGATACTCGCGCGCGCAGGCCCAGATCGGGCGTTCGGACCAATAAATGGAGACATGGGGCGCAGGCATGGCGTCGGTGATAGCGATCGTCATGTCCAGGTCGTCAACATGAAGGGCTGACAGGAGTTCACTACTGAAGTCGCACTTGATGTCGAGCGAGACCGCCGGATTCTCGCGCGAAAACTTGGCAATGATGGTTTGGAAGTACTCGATTGAGTAGTCTACTGGAAGTCCAATCCGGAGCGTGCCAAGGAAGGCCGCCTGCTGCAGGTTGGCGACCGCACGATCGTTGAGTCGCAACATCTCTCGCGCGTAGCTCAGAAGGGTTTGCCCATCCGGTGTCAACTCAACCTGTTTGCCCTTGAGCTCGATGAGTTTGCTGCCCGCAATGTCTTCGAGACGTTTGATCTGCAGCGAAATCGCCGGCTGCGTCCGGCCGAGAATGTTCCCAGTTTCGGTGTAATTGCGCAGGTCGGCCACGGTCACAAAGGTCCGCAGCAAGTCGGTTTGCAGGTTCGTGAACTTCCGCATCATAAACAGTCCTTATTCAAGCATTGTTACTATGAATTTTTGAAAGAAGGCAAGCTGCCCTAGGGTCTGGCGATCCATAGATGCAGGGGGCTTCATGCCAAACTCAACCGTTTTCGCTGCTGAAATGCCATGGCCCGACTACCAAAAGAGGGTGCAGAATGGCGATGTACCTGTCCTGATCCCCTTGGGGTCAATGGAACAGCATGGGCATCACATGCCGATGCATGTCGATGTGCTCTTACCGACTGAATTCGCGCGCCGCGCGGCCGAACAAGTGGGCGCTCTTGTCGCGCCGCCCTTCACGTACGGATACAAGTCGCACCAGAAATCTGGTGGTGGAAACTTTTTCCCGGGAACAACCAGCCTCGATGGCGCAAGCCTCGTGAACGCACTCAAGGACGTGGTGAAGGAATTCGTGCGTCATGGCGTGCGGAACCTTTGCATAGTGAATGGTCATTTCGAGAACTCTTGGTTCATCACCGAAGCGATCGATCTTGCCCTGCGCGAGCTAGGCTGGGCCGACATTCATGACATCAAGGTCGTCGTCCTGTCCTATTGGGACTTCGTAGACCAAGCGTCGATCGAGAAACTGTATCCGAACGGCTTCCTTGGATGGGATATCGAACATGGCGGCGTACTGGAGACGTCACTCATGTTGCGCCTGCATCCTGATCTCGTGTCGCTTCAAGACGCCGTAGAGCACGCGCCAGCGACCTTCCCACCCTATGACGTCTACCCGGCCAAGCCGGACTGGACACCGGCAAGCGGCACCCTGTCTTCGCCGAAGGAAGCAACCGCCGAGAAGGGCGATATCCTGCTGGATGTCTGCACCAGAGGGATCGTCGAAGCGCTCGAAAGCGAGTTCGGCAAGCCCCCCGCTCTGGCGAATGCAAGCTGACGAAGCCGTCCCATAAGTGATCCCAACAAGGAGAAAGCAAATGTCGACCAATCTGATCCGGCCCAGCCGACGCAGCCTTTTGAAGATGACCGGCGCTGCGGCACTGGCCACGCCTTTCTTGTCCATTCGTGCCGCCGCGCAAACGACAGAGCTATCGATGCTGGCCTGGTACGGCCACGCAGAGCCCGATATCGTTGGCGAATTCGAAGAGGCCAACAACGTCAAATTCGTGCCGAAGTACTACACCGGCGGCGACAATATGCTGGGTCTGATCGCGCAATCGCCTCCCGGCACCTTCGACGTAATTCTGTCGGATGCCGAATATGTGCAGCAGTTGAATGCCGCGGGCTACATCGAAGAACTCGATCCGGCTGACTATGCGTTCGACGACTTCTTCCCCGAGTTCCAAAAGTTCCCCGGCCATTGGCAGGATGACAAGCTTTTCTCGGTCATCACGCGCTTCGGGTTCCTGGGTGTTTCCTACAACACCGATGCGTTCACGGAAGAAGAGGCCTCCAGCTATGATCTGTTTGCCGACGAGCGGCTGACCGGAAAGCTTGGCCACTTCGACTGGCATCTGCCCAACCTTGGCCAAATGAGCCTGCATGTCGGCAACCCATCCCCTTATGACATCGATGAGGCGGCTTGGGAGAAAGTGCAGGAGCACACGATGGGTCTGCGTCGTCAGGCCGGCGGGTTCTTTGACTACGGTGGCACCTTCTCGTCGCTCGACAACGGGCAGATGCTCGCCTTTGCTGGAATCGGTGACTGGATTACCGGCACGCTGGAAAAGAACGGCAGCCCGGTGCGCAGTGTCATTCCGGAACAAGGCGGTTTGCAATGGACCGAGAGCTTCTCGATCGGCAAGGGCTCACGCAATCAGGAAATGGCCAAGAAGTGGATTCAGTACATCACCTCGCCGGAAGGTCAGGCGAAATCCGCTGACATGGCGGCTTACCCCGCCATTGTGCCCTCGCAGGCCGGCTGGAAAGTGCTGAACGACACCAATCCGGCTGAAGCCAAGCGTCAGAACATGGTGCTGGGCGAGCGCAACGCGATGGACATGATCCGCGAGGGATTGATCCAGTATCGTCAGCTTCCGGTTCAGCAGAGCCTCGAAGACTGGAACGACTTCTGGTCCGACTACAAGGGCGCATAAAGCGCCAAGGGAGTTGGGGCGCATGACATAATTGCGCCCCAACAGTAGGTCGACCGCCGACCAACGGGATCTGATATGACCAAGCGCCCCACACTTTTTTCATTGATCTTGTCGATGCCACTGCTGCTCTGGCAGTTGCTGTTTTTTCTGTTCCCGCTCCTATTCTTGGTCGCAATCAGCTTCTGGACAGTACGCAATTTCCAGATGCAGCCTGATCTGAACTTTGGCAACTGGGAGCGCGTGCTGACTCGTGGCGTGTTCTGGGACGCCTATTTCCGTACCATCATTCTCGCGACTGCGGCCGCTGCGATTACCAGTGTGATCGCTTTCCCCGCATCCTATGCAATTTCCTTCAAGATGCGCGAGAAGGCGAAACGGTGGATGATCTTCATCCTGATCATCCCGTTCTTCACCAGCTACTTGGTCCGGGTGTATTCGCTGCAGGTCTTTTTGTCTGATGCGGGCATCGTGAATGCCGCCTTTGGGTATTTGGGGCTTGGGCCGTTCCCCATGTTGAATAATGCCTTTGGTGTGCTTGTGGGCATGGTGACGCTAACCTTGCCATTGGTCATTCTGCTGCAGACATTTAGCCTGAATTTCGTCAACCGCGACCTGATCGAGGTCGCGCACAACCTGCGTTGCGGGCGGCTGCGGACGGTTTTCGCGGTGATCGTCCCTTCCGCCAAGGTGGGCCTCGTCATCGCGGCGCTCTTCGCCTTCATCCTGAGTTTCGGGGACTTCGTGAGCCCGCTCTACTTGGGCGGTGGCAACCCTCCGACGCTGTCAATCATGATCACTGATTTCACCAAATCCGGTCAGCAATGGCCGCGTGCCGCAGTCGTCGCGATCATGATGATCGTCACATTGCTCACGGCCGCCTTTGCAGCGATCACTTATGCTTACAAAGAGCGAGGCAAATAAGATGGGCAACGAAAACCGTATCATCAATGCGCTTCTGAAATTGCACATCGCTCTGTGCTTGCTGTTTATATTCGCCCCCATCGCCGGAAGTTTTGTATTCTCACTCAATTCCGACCGCTTCCCCTCTCTTCCGCTGGGCGAGTTTTCGACCGAATGGTATCGTCTGATCTGGGAAGACCCCCTGGTCTGGCAGGGCTTCGCGAATACGGTTGTCGTGGGTTTGACGGTTGCCGTTATTGCGACTTTGTTGGGGTTCGGCGGGGCGTATACGGACTTCCGGTACAACTTCACCGGCAAATCCTTCTACCTGGCGCTGGCATTGTTGCCTCCGACCATTCCGGTCGTGATCATGGGTCTTGCCATGCTGGCATTCCTTAGCCGCGTGAACCTATCTGGCACGACCATCTCGGTCATCATCGCGCATGGTGTGATGTGCAGCCCGTTTGCGATGGCGATCATCCGGTTGCGCTTGTCACAAATGGATCCCGATTTGGAAGCGGCCTCCTGGAACATGGGTGGCAACCAGTGGCAAACGCTTCGCTACGTTATCATCCCCTTCGCCAAACCCGCGATCTTTGCCGCGCTGTTCATCACTATGGCTGTGTCGTTCGATGAATTCGCCGTCGCCTGGTTCGTGTCGGGCCTGAATGAAACGCTACCGGTGAAAATTCTTGGCTTCCTGCAAGGTCAGGTCAGCCCTCGTATTAACGCTATCGGCTCTCTCGCTTTCATCAGCTCGATGACGCTGATCATTTTGGCCCAGCTTCTGCTGCGCAGCCCGGAGGACAATAAATAATGACTGCAAATGCGCAAATGGAACAGCATTCGGACGCAATTGTGAAGTTCGACAACGTCGTCAAACGGTTCGGCGACTTCACCGCGGTCGAGAAGGCCGACTTTAAGATCGGTCGTGGAGAATTCCTCGCGATCATGGGCTCATCCGGTTGTGGCAAGACCACGACGTTGCGGATGCTTGCTGGCTTGGAGGACCCGACTGAGGGTGCGATCTATCTTGATGGCGAAAAGGTGAACGGCAAGGCCACCTGGGACCGCGACACTCCGATGGTCTGGCAATCTTTGGCTCTTTTCCCGTTCCTGACGGTTCAGGAAAACGTCGAGTTTGCGCTCAAGATGCGCGGCGTTGGCAAAGAAGAACGCCGTCAGCGCGCCGAGAAGTGGCTCGCAAAGATGCAGATTACAGAATTTGCGACTCGCAACATCAATCAGTTGTCCGGCGGTCAAAAGCAACGTGTCGCCTTGGCGAGAGCGCTCGTGACAGAACCCAAGATCCTGTTGCTGGACGAACCTCTTTCCGCGCTTGATGCGCATCTCAAGGTGCGGATGCAGGCTGTCTTGTCAAACCTGCAAAAGGACCTCGGGATCACGTTCGTCTACGTGACACATTCGATGTCGGAAGCGTTTTCCATGGCCGATCGTGTGGTCATCATGAGCCGGGGCCAGATCGAACAGATCGGAACACCCGAAGAAATCTATCGCGAACCGTACAATCGTTTCGTCGCCGAATTCCTGGGCTCGGCCAACATCTTCGACGGGGTGGTAAAGGGCCCTTCCGGTGCGGATGGTTGGCAGGTCGCCTATGATGGCGGACAGACGATCTTGTCAAAAGGTGAACTGCCGAACGCCACCGAAGGCACCAAATTAACCTTCATCGTCAGCGCCGAAAACATGCAGCTGAGTCTACCTGGCAGCGATCAATCCGGCATCGAAGCCAGCGTTGCAGGCGAGGAATTCATTGGTGGAACGGCGATGGTCTTTCTTGAGACTGAAGGCGGCCAGGAACTGAAGGTTCAAAAAAGCCACGACGAACTGTCGAAACTCGACCTCCATGCGGGCTCGAAAGTTGTCGTACACTGGGCGCCGGAAAGCTGCCATGTTCTTCCAGGCGAGAACAACTGACGCGAATATAGGATCTGAGCGCATGGGTTGATGCCGGCGTCATCCTAGCAACAAACGGGGGACGATTGTCATGCTTATTCGATCTGGAGTATTCCGTGGGGTAAACCCATATTCCTCGCTGATTTCTGCGGGAGTTGTTCTGCTCTTTGTATTTCTGGTCCTCGCATTTCCAACAAGTTCGGCAGAGTGGATTGACACAGCCAGGACCTTCGTGACGTTCTACTTCAATTGGTGGTACGTCGTTTTGTCAGGAATTTTTCTTGTTTTCCTCATTGCGATTGCGGCGAGCAAATATGGCTCCATCCGACTTGGGGATGCGGATGAGCGACCGAAATACAGTTACTTCACCTGGTTC
>MDTG01104521.1_pt1 | contig 12527 bp, 10 predicted proteins | sample 811421 | NCBI WGS metagenome assembly MDTG01 (sample SAMN05326645, study PRJNA326480) | marine metagenome | isolation source: seawater | place: Pacific Ocean: South East | collected 2011 | reverse complement strand
TTTTATTATCAATAATTACTAAGCAGCATAAAATTCAAAAAAAAATGCGGATAAATGACGTTAACGATTTTGATGGAATGGGAAATCAAGGAAGAGTTCCTAGTAAAAACCCAAAAAATAGAGCTTAATTCTAGCTCTTTTTAAATCTATTATGTTAAATTTTTTTAAGTCAGAGCCTTATCTAAAAGATTTGATTCCAAACGGATTTGTAGATATTCACTCTCATATTCTTCCTGGAATAGACGATGGATCAAAAAATATTGAAGATTCATTAAACCTAATTTCAGAAATGAAAAAATTAGGGTTTTCAAAAATAGTTGGAACCCCTCATACATATGCTGGTCTCTACGATAACACGAATGAATCTATAAAAAAGTCATTCAATAAGTTAAACAAAAAAAAACCAAAAGATTTAGAAATAAAATACGCATCTGAGTATATGCTTGACAAAACCATTATTGAAAAAGCAAAAAATAAAAATCTTCTTTGTGTTAAAGATAATTTAGTTCTTGTTGAAATGAGTTATATAGCTCCACCTTATAAGTTATATGAAATTATTTTTGAAATAAGAGTAAATGGATACTTACCTATTCTGGCTCATCCTGAAAGGTATCCCTTTATTCAAGATTTTGAAACATATTTAAAACTCAAAAAAGTTGGTTGTTTATTTCAAGCAAATTTATTGTCGTGTGTTGGGTATTATGGAAAAAGTGTTGTAAAAGTTTTGGACAAATTAATCAAAAAAGAAATGATTGATTTTGTTGGCAGCGATATTCATAATACTCGTCATATTCAGGGTTTTGAGAAAAAAGTTAAAACTCAAAATACAGAAATTTTAAAAACGATAATAAAAAATAACAGAGCATTTGCATAAAAAATTACATAAAATTATTATTTTTTAGTTCCGTACCCGTATCCATATCCATAATTATATGAGTATTTGTATCCATACTTGTAGCCATATTGGTAACCATATTTGTAACCATAACCAGCACTGTTACCCACAGCATTTAAAACAATATTGAAATTTTTAATTTTTTTGGTTAAATAAGTTTCGTTGATAAAATCTGTAACTTTTGAATCGGTGAAATTGGATCTAAATAGAAATACAACAGAATCAGCAAGATTTATGAACTGAAAAGTATCAGAAACCAAAAGACATGGTGCTGAATCAATTATAATATAGTCATATTCTAACTTTAGTAAGTTAATAAGATTTTTGAAAACTTCACCAGAGAGCATAGCAGTTGGATTAGGGGGTATTGACCCTGAAAATAAAACATCTAGGTTATCAAATCTTTTGATATAGTTTTTGTAGTTTTTAAAATCATTTTTATAAATAATATTTGAAATTCCAGATTTTGATTTTTCCACCCCAAAACTTTTGTGCACTTGTGGATTTCTTAAATCAGCTCCTAAAAGAATAACTTTTTTACCACGTTTAAAATCATTAGCCAAGTTTATTGCTGAATTAACTGATACTAAAGTTTTTCCTTCTCCTTTAATTGAGGATGTGAAAATAATTACTTCTGAACTATCTCTAGAGTTAATAACACTCGAAGTGAACAGTAGATTGGATATTAACATCCTAACACTTTCTGCTATAACATTTCGAGAATTTGTTTTGATATTATTAATAGAAGCGGGATTTGGTATATAAGGGATTTCTGAAATAATTGGTATTTCTGAGTTTAAGAGTTCAGCTAATTGAAACTTAGTATGAACTTTATTGTCAAATAAAAATTTAAAATAAATAATTAATATTGGAATTATAAAACCTAATGAAAACGAAATCAAATAAACAAATAATTTGTTAGGACTAACAGGAAAATTACCACTAATCGAGGAATCAATTATTTTGATTGAGGGTTTAATTACAGCATAATTTATTGCAGCTTCTTCTCTTTTTTGTAATAATAATAAAAATAAAGCCTCCTTAATATTTAATTCTCTTTCAATGGATCTTAAAATTTTCTCATTTTCAGGGACTTTGCTGTAAAATGATGCCAATTCGGTTTCTTTACTTTTTAAATTATCAATTTTTATGTCGATATCTTTTTGATAATTCTCTATCGACATAACTATTGATTTTACGTAATTATCAATCTGCCTCTCAATATTTATAACTGATGAATTGTTTGATCCAGCAGAAATAAGAAAAACTTCCCTCTCTCTAATCAAATTGTTATGCTCAGCGATAATATTATTAATAACTTCGCTCTCTAAACCAATATTAGCAGGCATATAATCATATTTCTGTTTAAGGACTGATTCTTTTAATATTTCTGATAAATCCTTTTGAGATTCAGCTGTAAATAATTCATTATTATAGTTTATTTGCTCTTGAACAATATTTGAGGCATCAGATTCAAGATTTGACAAGTTATTGTCCCTCTTAAAATCTGACTTCCTAACTTCAATCTGTTCAAGCTCCGATCTAATAAGCGAAGATCTTGAATCAACAAAATCCATAGTTCTCTTATATTCAAACTGCCTGTCACGAATACCATCTCTATCAAATTCTAAAATTAGTCTATTAATATAATCTTCGGCAATTCTTCGATTATTATGTGTTAGCGAGACATCGAGTTGGTCACTTGATTTATAACTGTTATCACTTTGAGCTAAAATATTTAATTTTTGTGTGTATGATTTTACTGCATCTTCAATTCTGTGAAAAACAAGTTTTTTCTTATCACCTTCAACAGCTGATAATAATGATAAATCAAACGGGAAATTATGATCAACTCCAATTGTAGTTAATTTATTGAACTTAATTACATTGATGTTAACATCACTATTTAATTGTTTTATAGTAAAATAACCATCAAATATTTCAATTTCAAATTCTAAAGTTTCTTCAATTGTATCTGTATCAAAATTGATAGTTAAATTATAATCATCAAACCACTCATCAGGATGATCTTGAGATGTCTTAATGGTTCCAATAGTGTAGTATTTAACATTAGCCTTCAGGGAACTGGTAACTTTTTTATTTAATGAATAAGAAGATAAAACGCCAATCTCATTTTCTAGATTAATCATTGACCTATTAAAAATTGTCATCGAAGTTGGTAATGCCATTTCTGAATCTTGGGCCTTGTCAAGAATTTCAATTCTTGCAGATGTCAAATAATCATACTGAGCATATCTAAGAAAAATATATGCCGTTGAAATTGAAAAAATTAATGATAAAAGTATCCAAGGCCAAAAGTTTAAATATCTTAAAAATTCAGCTACAATTTTATCCTTTTCTGTTGACTTTTTATAGATATCCATTTAAAATATTAATTAGCATTGGTAATAAGTATAATGGAGGATATAATAATTGAAATTAAGCTAAAAAAAGAACTTGAATTATCAATTACTCCAGCATTTTTGACTCTGCTATTATTTGGATTTATAATGATAATGTCACCTGAAAAAATTTGAAAATTTTTCTCCTTTATAAAATCTGAATTCGTCAAATCAATTGATGAAATGATTTTATTTCCCTCAACATTTCTTATAATTTTTATGTCATTTCTCAAACCGTTAATAGTTAAATCTCCAGCCATTCCAATTGCCTGTAAAATATCTATGTCATTATTTAAAAAATTATATCTTCCAGGAGAATTAACTTCACCCAAAATTGTAAAATGACTATTTAAAATTTTTATATCTATTATTGGATTTTTTAAAATTTGGCCCTGAGTCAATAATTTAAAAATTATACTTTTAATTTCATTTACAGTCAGCCCCTTAACATATATTTTACCTAAACCATGAAAATCAATAAATCCATTGGAGTTAACCATGTATCCATCATAAATTAAAGACTCCCTAGTCGTATTTTGAAACTGGTTGAAATTATTTTCAGTTCCAATACGCGTTCTCAAATCATTTGTTTTAACTTCAATTTTTAAAACATCATCATTTTTAATTTTGTAATCTTCAAATTCATAATTAATGACATCATTATTCTTCAAATCCCGAAGCATAAAAATATTTTTCTTTGAAGCACAAGAAAGCGTTATAAATAGCATTAATAAATATCCAAATCTCATTTCATATTAAATTGGCAGAAAATTACAATATTTTTAATAAGTAAATAAATTATGCAACTATTTAAAATAAAAATTAAAAAACTTATATATTATTTTTTAAAAATAAGATTGAAAAACTTTTTAAAAACTTCTAATGGATTAGATATTATTGTTTTACGATAATCCCTTTTTATTAGCATAAGACGGGCCCTTGAAAATATTATAGATATGGAATATTTAAAGTTGGATAATAATCGTAAAAACTTATCAAACTGTAGTGATGAAATTTGAATTTGAAACAAAAATTTACTAAAATTATATCCAACAAATTTATTTTTAAAAAAAACTGATGATAAACAATAAAAATGAATGACTTCTTTGATTTCATTTTTTGAATTTTGCCGAACTAAATCAAAATCTAGGTTTATTACATCATAAATGCTTCGAAAATTAATTTTATTATGTAAAAACCCAAAATCATTATATTGCCAATTAAGAATAGTATGCTTCCAAAGATGGTATTTAGAACATACGTAGTGTTTATCTTCAATTTTTTTACGATTATCTAAAATATCGTCAGGTTTTAATAAGTGAGAATTCTCTTTATCTAGTAATAATTGATGTAATTCAATTGCAGCAATAAAATCCTTACTTATAAGCCTATTTAAATGTCTTTTTTTGATATATTTTTCACTAAATAATGTTTTATTGTATTTCTGTTTATTAAAACCTTCTTTAATTAGTAGATTTTCGACTTCAACAATGTGTTCCTCGGAAATTAAAATATCAATATCCCCTATCATCCTCTCAGAAATTGCATCATATGGTTTAAACAATAAAATTGCAGCACCTTTTAAAAAAACGTATTTGATACCATTTTGAATAAAAAGTTCAGAAAGAAAGTTTATTTGCTTTAAAATTTTTAAATTCCTGTCTTTGTTAATTTCTGATATTAACTGCAAATAATTCAAAAAATCTTTTGGAAAATTTTTAGTAAGTTTTTTTCTTTTTAGAGAACTGTAAAATAGGGGGATAATTAAATGTGCGCTACACAGCTTTACTATTTTTTTAAAAAAAATCTCATCATTTTTAATTTTTTTTGAGAGCGTTGCTGGAGGTACGTTTGGATTTATAACATCCGCAACAAAACTTAAAATATATTTTTTATTATAAACTTTAATTCTCCTAGTTTTTAGTTAAGTGCAATGTTTTTTATCAATGAGTTTAATTCACTTAATCTAATATTATCTTTTGTGTTTAAATCAATGTTAGATGTTAAATATCCAGTGCCATTGTGGGCGCCATTTTTGATAGCAACAAATGAAATATAAGATTTGAAGTTGTCAACGCTTAGATTTGAAGATTTCGAAAAAATAGCGTCGTTGGCTGATATGTCATGAGGATAAATAAGCTCAACAAACAAGCTTTTTTCCCTGTTATCAACACTAAAAATACTTTCTCCATCTCTTACCATTTCAAAGCTAGTTAAAATCTTCTCAGCCTCTTTTGCAGCAGAAATATTTTTGAAGGTTATTAAGAAATCTCTTGACATTCGCGGGAGAATCTCATCAAAATCAATAATTCCAATTTTATTTATAAATTTTGAATGCTCGTTTAATCTCCAGTAAAATGTAATTTTCTCGTGAGGCTCTTGATGGAGTCCAGTCGCAACAATTAATTTCAGGTTGTTAATTTTCAAAAGCCTTCCAATGGTCTTATCATACTCAATTAAAACTTTGATTAATGGATCATAATTTTTTGCACAATACCATTCTGGGTTTTCAAGTGACCCCCTGTAGGCATTTGAGTTGAAAAGATAGTGATGCTGAATATGAGCACCTGAATTTAAAAAAAGATTAGAAAAATCTGGGTTTTTCCTTTTTAGAAGTTTTATAAAGATATCCGAGAGAAGACTATCTAAGATAATGGCTTTATTCCCTGGTTTTTTAAAATTAACAACTAATTTAAAATAGTGTGACCATCTGAATGGGGGGACATAAAATAATATACCAAGCAACAAGAAAATTAATGAGCTAATTTTAAATTTACTACTTGCATTATCATTGACAGACTGATTAACCGCTTTATAAATCCCTTTAATTATCCAGTTTCCGCTAGGATATGTTTTGGTCCAAGGATCAGGAATAAAAAACTTTGGATTTTTTAGACGGTTTTCAGCATTAAAGGGCGAAACTGCACCAACTGATAAACCTTTATTCTCGATTTCCTCAAATATTTGAGATAAATTTGGATTATCAATAATATCACCTAATCTGTAAACTTTATGTTCATCAAATGATTTACCAGTGTGAATTGTAACCCACTGGATCCAAGGTTCTAATAAATGATATTCCTTCTCGGAATCTGTAGTTATGGGGCTTTGAATTTCAAAAATTTTTTTAAAATTTTTTAATAATCCCTTTTTAATGTAAAAATTTATAAACTGGAAGTTTAATTCATTCAATCCAAGTAAAATTGTTTTATTTTTCATTTTATTTGTTTAATAAAATTGATTTTCTTTAAATAATTAGATCTTAATATTGATGATTTTGAATAATTTACATATGATAACTCATCATCAAGGATTTTTTTTAAAGCTTCATTGATTTCTTTTAAATTTCTTGTGTTACATATAATACCACAATTATCTTCAACTATTTCTAATGGACCACCAATATCAGGAACAATGACGGGTGTTCCTTGACTTAAAGCTTCCCAAATAGTCAAACCAAATGTTTCAACCCAATATGGTTGTTGGCTAAGGTTTAAGCAAACACTGGCATTAAAAAGTGCAGATTTTATGTCATCATACTTAATAATGATTTCTAAATTTGATGGCAAATCAGTTTTAAAAAAATATTTTCCACTCAAATATAAATGAAAAATGTTATTTGGGTTTAACTTAGCTAAGCTTACAAATATTTCTACTCCTTTATATTTTTTTGGAGAACATATCATAATGATTGGTCCAGAATATTTTTTTGAATAATTAATGGACTCAGAAGTAGTGGTTTCAAATCTGATTGGGGTATATTGCATTTCCCATTCAATTTGTTTCAAAGCACTATAATTTTTAAAATAAACTTTTTTAGTAAATTGACTTACATAAATGATTTTGTCAGCAGTTAACCTCATGACTAATAAGCACAGCTTTATAAAAATAGAAGGTTTAACATAAAATTCATGAATATGATAAATAACCTTCTTTTTAAAAAATTTTCCTAAAATAGATGAATTAAAAGGCAAAATTGTATTGATATATACTACATCAATTTCTTTCGAAATAAATAATTTAATTAACTTAAAAGAACTCAGAAAATAATATTTTAATAGCTGAATTATCGTTTTAATTCCTTTTCCCTTAAACGAATAATTTACATTTAATTTATTTTGATATTCGTCTTTATTTATAAATCCATCATTTGTAAAGTCCGTCATAACATAAATCTCTTTTAAGTTATGAGCTTTAATTATTGCATCAATGGCATAAGCGCTGCCTGAATAGTCGTTGTTTATTTGAACGTATAAGTATTTCATTTCAAAACTGACTCATATTTATCTACAATCTTATCCCAGGAAAAATTTGAGCGATAATAATCTTTAATTTCAGATTTATTTCTAGATTTACTTTTACTAGTTAGCTTTTTAAGTTCATCCTCATTTTTCCAGTATGAACCAAACTCTTTTAAAACAAAACGATTAAAAATTACATCATAAGACAAAATATTGCATCCTATAGAAAGTGCCTCAACCAAACTAGGATTGGTACCTCCAGCAGAATGCCCATGAATATAATTTCTACATTGATTTCGCAAAGAATTTAATCTGGCTACATTATAATCTGAATTAACCAAAAATATATTTGATGACCATTCTTTTGCTTTAATTGATTTGGAATAATCAGAAACACCCCAATTACCTACAAAAATTAATGGAAAGTCATGCCAATTATACACATTTAATATGGTTTCAATTTTATTTTCTGGAACTATTCTTGCAATAGCTAGGTCAAAACCATCATTTAATAAATTATATTCATCAAGATAGTGTCTGTCGTAAATATCATCTTCAACTCCACCATATGCAATAATAGAATCCACATCTTTAGCATATTTTTTTTTTATGTATCTAGCAATACCTTCGTTATCAGCTACAATTTTTGTTGCATAATTAATCGCTATTTTTTCACTTATCTCTAAAAATTTTGAAGCCATAAAGCCCCACTTTTCTCTCCTATACTCAATTCCATCAGTATTTACTATGATTTCTTTATCTGAAATCAATTTTACAAAAGGGAGAAAAATACATCCACTTACTCCAAGAACTAAAATTGCATCACATTTTCTGATTAAAATAATCATGGAAATAAAATCATAAAATATACTTTGCCATCCAGATGCATTTAAATCAATATGGATACTTATATCATTCTCATAATTTGTCTGCTCTTTCTTCCTTTTATTCGGAGTAGCTATAATATAGTCTACTGAATTTTTAAATTTAACAAGGTGTTTTACTAGAGTTTCCCATCCGCTATAATTAGCAGGAAGTCCATGAGTACCAACTATTCCAATAATCTTCTTCATAACTTTATTTTTGATGATAAAATATTTGATAATAAAATATATTTTTTTTCCATCGGACTTTCTTTAGAATGCCAAAAAATAATTTTTTCGATCAAAATAATATTAACCAATAAATCAAGAGAAATGTTAATGTCCAATATTTTAAGGTAATCGTAAAATTCAGAACGGACTTTTTCATCAAGTAGTAATTCTACACAGGTAATAGGTTTTATATTATTGAGTAATAAAGGTTCAATTTTATAATTAATTAAGTCTGACAACGGCAACCCGTGTTCAATTGATGTTTCAAAATCATAAATTAAAGGCTTTTTGTAGTTAATAATATTCCAAGGTTTAAAATCTCCGTGAGTTAATCCAAGTGAAATTTTTTGATTAACACAAATTGAAATTATTTTTTTTAGAATAAATATTTGTTTGAAGTGATTTTTTGGATCAAGATTTTTTAATAAATCTTTTAAATAATCGCTGACATAAACAAATCTTGGGTTAGAAAACTGAAAAAATTCGCTTAAAATTGTAATTAAATTAATTTTTTCACCCATGTGCGTTTTAATATTTGAATTATCAAGTGTAAACTCACATACATAGCCATTGTTAGCTAAAAAATTATCAACTTTAGAAATCTGAAAGCTTTTAGGACTTCTATTGAACAACTTATATATATAATATTCTCTTTTGATAAAATTAAAGCTATGATTAACACCAATTTTTCTAAAAAAAACTTCGGATTTTTTGATAATTATTTTATCTCTTGTAGGTGAAATTAACGCACAATCCCCTAATCTTAATTGTATATTAATTTTAAAAATATTAGAAATATATTTATTTATTTCATATAAATTTTTTATGTTTTTTTTAAAAAACTTAGAGTTAAGTAAAACATAAAAAATTAAAATTATCTTGATAAATTTACCCCACAATGTTATTGGTTTATAAAACGAAAATGAATATTTAATGGAATTTAAACTACTTACATAAATAATGTATGAAGAATTATTTCTGCCCTCAACTAAATAGTACATCTAACACTTATTATGTTTTTCAAATGATTTTTTTATCAAATTATAAATTTCCTGACCTTTATTATCCCAAGTAAAATTTTTACCAGCTAAATTGGATTTGTGTGAAAATGCTTCTCTGACTCTAATATTTGACAGCTTAATAATTTTATTTGAGATGTCCTCGATAACTTGATTTCTATTTTTAATTTTAATTACATATGAGTGTGATTTATTAAAATAATTTGTATAACCTCCCGTATCAATGCATATTAACGGTTTACCATAATACATTGAATCAAAAGCAACAGTAACACCACCTTCTTTCAAACATGGGTTTACAATAAAATCACAATTTAAAATTTTATCATAATATTTTTTTATTGATATTTCACCTGAGAGAATTACATATTCACTGACTTTATGCTTATCAATCAATCGTGATAATCTGTTATAATCATCACCTTCTCCTAAAATCTCTAATCTTAAACTTTTATTTTTGTTAAAAGAAATTTTGAATGCCTCGATTAATAAATCAAACCCTCTCCAAGACTCTAAACGGCCTGCTGCCAGAATATTAATATATTTTGATTTTTTCTTAATTTTTGATTTACAAAAATTGGTATTAGTGTTTTTGATAGCGACATCAGAAAATAAGACTGCTTTGTTAAGGTGTTTAATTGGTAAATTATAAATGGTATTTTTTGTTTTGCATAATATTAAATTTGCATTCTTAGAACGCTTTTTGAATCCAAAATTTAAAAATAAAGTATATTTTAACAATCTTCTTAAAAACTCTATAATTTGACCTTTTAAGTCATAATGCTTTGAGAATTCTAAAGGTATAACATCTCCTACACTTGTTGGCCCCCAAATGAAGAATTGTTTTTGACCATAACTACTTGCAGGCCAGAGTGCATTTCCATAAGTTAGGAGATGATAAATTTTAATGTTATTACGAGTCATTGTTCTTTTTACAACTTCATCACTAAAGATTTGCCATAAATGATAATAAAATTTAACACCCCTAAGACCTTTCTTCCAAAATATCAATGCCTTAGGTAAATCAAAATATACAAATTTGATTTCATTTTTATTTCCATGATTACAAATCCATAAATCAATATTTGCTTTATTACTTTTACGAGTCATTACCCATAAATCAAAATATTTAGACATTTGTTTAATCCAATTCCATCCTACCCCAATCTCAGACCCTCTATGTGGTTCACAAGCATAAGCTGAAACAAAAATCTTGGTTTTTTTGATTTTGATCATTTTTAAAGAGACTCGCAAAATTTTTTCAAAATAATTTCTGTTGCCTCATTAACACTTTTTTCAATTGGTCTATTAGAATCTATATTAATAATATTTTGATATGATTGTAATAATTTTTTATAAATTTTATTTTGATTAGTAATTTCATCCAATGTTAGCTCTTTTTTCCTTTGAAATATTATTTTAGGATCTGCTTCAAGAAAAAAAATGATAGTTGGGTGCGGCATCATGAAAACAAAAAACTTTCTTAAAAATAATGGTAAATTCAGTCTTATTCTTTTTGGATCAACGATCAAGTCATAGCTATACCTATCAAATATACTGTAGCGGTCTCTCCAAACATCTTTTCTTACAAGTATATTAAAACCTATAACATAATCTAACCAATAATAAATAATTCTTAAAAATGAACTTAAGATGTTAGCTGGTTTTGCCCTGTGTGGATTTGTGAAATCTTTGTCTTGTTCTTTCAAACCAATATTTTCACCAATCATCGCAAGGTTAGGAAATATGTTAGGTCTAAAATGATATAGATTAAATCTATAATCACTTTTACCATCAACATAATAAAATTGCAAATTTTTTATAAGTGAATCTATAAAGGTAGATTTTCCAGTACCGTCAGGTCCAATTACTGAAAAAACTTTCGCAAATTTTCTATAATTTATGATAATTCTATTTACCTTTTCAAGGTAAAATTTAGACTTTTTTATTAAGGTCTTGATTGGTGCTTTTCTAAAACAATAAAATTCTAATTTTTTACTGAATAAACTGGAATATGACAATATTTTATCAAAATTTCCTAAGCTTATGTCATTTGAAATTTGAGTACCAAATTTTTTTCCAAATAGTTTAATTAATTCCTGTTTGAATTGTGGATATTTTTTATTGGTTAATTTGATAATTTCTTTATAATCATAACTAAAAAAAGGCTTTTTATATCCAAACTGTTTATATATCAATATCATTATTCCGTTATATAAATCGTTTAAAACAAAAAAGTTTTTATGTTTAATTGTTTGTTTATATAATTCATCAAATGTATAGGTTTCACAACCCCTTGAAAAATATCCCGCCATTAAGTCAAAATGAATTGAAAATTTGGAATTTAAACACATCCCTTTGCAATTATGACCTTGCTCAAATTTTACCAAATAAAAGAATGTAATTCCTTGTTCTTTGTATACTTTCTTCAAAATACTAATTGCCTCAGAAATTCTTTTGGGATCAATAATTAAATCAACATCTTTAGTCATATTAATATTTGGTAAGCCATCATAATTTCTTAGAACAAAATATCTGATTTTATTGTCATTAAATTTTGCAATAATTTCAGAAAAAATTAGTCCATGTCTACTGGTCCATTTAACTTCTTTGTTTTTGTACAACTTTTTTTTATTTGTAGACATTATACTGAATTATTTATTCGGAAATAGGTTCTTTTTATCACTGAGAAAAGATAATACAGCCTGTAAAGTAATTTGAACCAAAGAGGATTTGAAATATCTTTTGTTACGTTCGTATTATGTCTTCTGTAATTAATAAGCGGAATGTCAATAAAAATTAATTTATTTTGAAAATTTGCTAATAAACCAATCCATGCATCATGAGAAACTGCATATTTTGGAAATGGGGTAATT
>MDTG01273491.1_pt1 | contig 12528 bp, 12 predicted proteins | sample 811421 | NCBI WGS metagenome assembly MDTG01 (sample SAMN05326645, study PRJNA326480) | marine metagenome | isolation source: seawater | place: Pacific Ocean: South East | collected 2011 | reverse complement strand
GATATACATGCATATAATTAATGTTGAAATGACTTTTTTATAATAGTATAAAACCCGCTAAATATTAATACTTATTTATATGAATTTCTACGAGCATACACTTATAGCAAAACAAAATCTTTCCCAAAAGGATGTGGATTCTATTGAAAAAAAGTACGAGGAATTGATAAACAAAAATTCTGGTAAAGTTCTAAAAATAGAAAAATGGGGTTTGCTTAATTTCAAGAGAAAAATTAAGAATTACACAAAGGGATATTATTTACACTTTAAAATTGAGGGTGAACAAAAAACACTAGAAGAAATTAAATCTAAAACTAAATTGGATGGTAATATCGTTAGATTTCTAACTGTAAAATATAAAAGTTTAGATCTGAAAACTGAATACTTCTCAAAAAGTAAAAATTAATGAAAAAAAGAAAAAAAAATTTTAAAAGCTCAAAAAATTCACTTAATAAACTAAGTTTATTTCAAAAAAGTGACGCTAGATTTTCTAGGAAATGTCCCTTTTCTATCAAAAATGCTCCTGTTATTGATTATAAAAACATCTCCTTACTTCAAAAATATATCACTGAGACAAACAAAATAATAACATCTAAGATTAGTAACGTTTCTTTAGGCAAGCAAAAGAAGTTGGCGAGAGAAATAAAGAAGGCTCAAATTTTAGGAATATTGTAGATAAATATGCAAGTAATTTTATTAGAAAATATATCGAAACTTGGAAAAATTGGTGACTTGGTAAAAGTTAAAAACGGTTACGCAAGAAATTTTTTATTAAAAAAAAATAAAGCTTTAAGAGCTAATAAAGAAAATATTGAATTGGTTAATAAGAATAAGTCTGAGTTGACTAAAAAGAATATGGAGATAAAAAATAAGCATATTGAAAAAGCTAACAAAATAAAAAATAAAAAAATAAAAGTTTATAAAGCTGTCAAAGAAAATGGTGATTTATATGCTTCCATAAAACCAAAAGAAATTTCAAAAATATTCATGGATGAACTTAAAACTGAAATCGTTCCATCAGAAATAATGATTAAAAAAGAAATTAACAAAATAGGACAATTTGATATCAACATTGTTCTCCATTCTGAAGTTCAAACCAAAGTTTATTTATTGGTAGAGAAATTAGATAAACTACAAGGTAAATAGTTTTTCCACAGGTAGAAAAAAAGGTGTGTAACTTAAAGTTTAAATTATATTGATATAGAATATTATATCATTATGGAAAAGCTAGACATCGCAAATACTCAAAAACAAAATCAAGAAATACCATCAAATATCGAAGCTGAGCAACATTTGTTAGGATCGGTACTGGTAAATAATGATATCATTGATGAAATAGCCAATATAATTAATTCAGAAAAATTTTACGATCCAATTCATATAAAGATTTACGAAGTTATTGAGAATTTAAATAGTAAAGGAATGATAGCTAATCCGATTACTCTTAAAAATTATTTTGAAAAGAATCAAGGGCTTGATGATGTGGGCGGAGTTGAATATTTAGTTAAATTAACTAGATTCTCATCTTCTGTAAAACAAGCAATTGATTATGCAAAAATAGTTCACGAAAATTATGTAAAGAGAGAACTCGTACAAATTTCACATCACATAAAAGATGATACTTTAAATTCAGAAGAAGATAAGTCATCTGATCTAATAATAGAAGATGCAGAAAAATTGCTATTTGATCTAGCGGAGAGAGGAACTTTCTCTCAATCTTTTATGAAATTTAATTTAGCGTTAGATCAATCAATTAGCATGGCAGAGCAAGCAATGAAAAACGATCAAGGTATAGTCGGTGTGCCGACCGGTTTAACTGATTTAGATGAGAAATTAGGTGGTCTTCATAAATCAGATTTAGTTATTATTGCTGGTCGCCCTTCGATGGGTAAAACAGCTTTAGCAACAAATATTGCTTATCACGCGGCAAAAAATATTCAATCAAAAGAGATGAAATCATCTGTAGCTTTTTTTTCGTTAGAAATGTCATCAGAGCAACTTTCAACAAGAATTTTATCTGAGCAATCGCGTATAAAATCAAATGACATCAGACGAGGAAAAGCTACTGAAGAGGAGCTAGGTAGATATATTGAGACTTCCAGGGACATATATGATCTGCCTTTATATATTGATGAAACCCCAGCAATTACTATCTCAACATTAAGTAATAGAGCAAGAAGAATTAAACGACTTTTTGGTTTAAGTTTAATTGTGGTGGATTACATACAATTAATGAGAACTAATTCAAAAAAAAACGACGGTAGAGTTCAAGAAATATCAGAGATAACACAAGGTTTGAAAGCGCTAGCGAAAGAGTTAAGTGTGCCGGTTTTAGCCTTATCTCAACTGTCTAGAGCTGTTGAACAGAGAGATGATAAAAAACCTCAATTATCTGATTTACGTGAATCTGGCTCAATAGAACAAGATGCTGACGTCGTGCTATTCGTTTTTAGAGAAGAATACTATGAGGAGAAAAAACAACCCAAATTAGGTTCAATTGAACACGCTGAATGGCAGTCAAAAATGAGTGATATAGCTGGTTTGGCAGAGATATTAATAGGCAAGCAAAGACACGGTCCTACAGGAAATATCCAAGTAGAATTCGAAGGAATGTACACAAAATTCAAAGATTTAAAATCATAAATGAAATAACATTTTTCATTTTTTCTTAATTTAAGATATATCTTTTATTTGTCCATGTTTGTAAAACTTTATAGTAAATTAGTTTCTGATTTTCACAAATTCACATTGTTATTAATTTCTATAATTATACTGGGGTCTTTGTATTTTTCGAAAAATTTTAATCTAGATGCTTCATCAGATGCATTATTATTAGAGGGGGACAGTGATTTAAAATATCTTAGAGAGATAAATAGTAGATACAACTCAAAAGATTTTCTTTTTTTAACCTATTCGCCTGTAACAAATTTTACTGATGAAGATACGATAATAAATATTCAACTGCTAAAATCAAAAATAGAAAAGCTTTCATGGGTAGATAGCGTTATCACAATAATAGACGTTCCATTATTAAAAAGTAGTGACGAACCTTTAATGGAGCGATTAAAAAATTACAAAACACTCTCTTATCCTAATCTTGATAAAAACCGTGGATTTCAAGAAATACTTAGTAGTCCTATATATAAAGATTACGTAATTAGTAATGACGGTAAAACATCTGGAATTGTAATTTATTTAAAAAAAGATGAAAGATTAAATGAGTATATAACATTAAAGGAAAAATATATTTTCGAAAATAAAAATATTAGACAAAACAGTGCAGAAAAAAGAAAATATAAAGAATTTGTAAAAGAATACGAAAGTTATAAAAATTTATATAATAAAAGAAATCATCAAAATATTACTGAAATAAGAGACGTCATTAACAAATATGGTGAAGGTGCCAAAATTCACTTGGGCGGTATTCCTATGATAGCAGACGATATGATGAGCTATATCAAAAGTGATATTGTAGTATTTGGTATCGGGGTATTCATTTTTATTATTTTAACCCTTTGGTTTATTTTTAGAAATTTAAAATGGGTTGTAATGCCATTATTGGGTTGCGCTACTTCTGTTATTGTTATGATCGGTTTATTAGGATTAATCGGATGGAAAGTAACAGTTATTTCCTCAAACTTTATTGCGCTAATGTTAATTTTAAATATGGCCATGAACATTCATGTAACAGTTAGATTTCTACAATTGAAAAAAGAATTTCCTCACCTTACAAAAAAAGAGGCAGTTCTTAATGCAAGCACAAAAATGATGTTGCCTATACTTTACACTGTTTTAACAACAATTTGTGCTTTTCTCTCATTGATTTTTAGTGGAATAAAACCAATTATAGATTTTGGATGGATGATGACGTTGGGACTAATAGTGTCCTTAATAGTAACCTTTCTACTTTTACCTTGCTTATTAAATATATTTTCTTCCGAGGATGATATGAATATTAAAAATACAGAGAAATCTATATTTACTAGTTTTCTTGGTTCGATAGCTAAAAGAAATGGTATAATACTTTTCGGTGTAACATTTTTTGTAATAGTAGCAAGTATCATTGGTATTTTAAAATTAGAGGTAGAAAATAGTTTTATTAACTATTTTGATAAAGAAACTGAAATTTACAAAGGAATGAAAATAATTGATGATGAGCTTGGCGGAACTACTCCATTAAATATAATTATAAAATTTCCTAAAAAGCAAATTGAACAAAAGAATGACGATGAGTTTTCAGAATGGGATGAGGATACAGAAAATCAAGAAGATAAGGCAAAATATTGGTTTACAAGAGACAAGATGGATAAAATTTTAAAAGTTCATGATTATTTGGACTCTTTACCCGAGATTGGAAAAGTTTTATCATTTGGTTCGATATTAAGAGTTGCTGAAGATTTAAACCAAAAAGAACTTCAAAGTTTAGAAATAGCTGTTTTATATAGTAAAATTCCTGAAGAAATAAAAAAAGAGATTATTTCACCTTATATATCGGTTGATAATGATGAAGCAAGAATAGCTGTTCGAATAAGAGATTCATTAGAAGATTTAAGAAGGAATGATCTCATTATTAAGATTAATAATGATCTTAATACAAAGTTAGGTTTAGAGAAAAACGAGTATAAATTAGCAGGTGTATTAATTTTATTTAATAATTTATTACAAAGTCTATTTAAATCGCAAATACTTACACTTGGAATTGTAATGTTAGGAATATTTTTAATGTTTTTTATATTATTCAGAAATATAACGTTATCTTTAATAGGAATAGTTCCAAATTTTATTGCTGCCTTTTTTATACTTGGAATAATTGGTTTATTAGAAATACCTTTAGATATGATGACAATAACGATTGCGGCAATTACTATTGGTATAGCTGTGGATAACAGCATTCACTATATTTATAGATTCAAAGAAGAATTTAAAAAAATAAATGATTACGATAAAACCTTGGACAGATGTCATAGTACTGTAGGTGTCGCAATTTTAAATACATCCATCACAATAGTCTTTGGTTTCTCAATTTTAATTTTATCTAATTTCATTCCTACAATTTATTTTGGCATATTTACAGGAATAGCAATGTTATTAGCTATGGTTTCTGTGTTAACTTTGTTGCCTAAATTACTATTAATATATAAGCCTTTTGGTAAACCTACTGATGTACTTATATAATGAGCGGTTTTCTTGAAAATATTTTTGATAATATAAATGTGTTTGATATTTTTGTACTTTTAATTTTTACCTATTGTGTCGTTCAATGTTTTTTTAAGGGTTTTTCATTAAGTTTAATTTCCTTTATGAAATGGGTGCTTTCAACAATTGTAACAATTATACTTGTCCCAAAATTACAGCCAATGGTCAGTAATTATATAGAATCTGATTTTGTAAATAATATTGGTATCGGAGTAGTAATTTTTATCCTTGCGCTATTTTTTACAATAGTTGTAGGAAGAGCCTTAAGTAAGGCAGTTACTTGGACTGGGGTAGGTTCTATTGATAAAAGTTTTGGTTTAATATTTGGTGTATTTAAAGGTTACATAGTTTCGGTGTGTATATTTTCAATATTAAATTGGTTTTATCCCTTTCAAAATTGGGGTATATCAGCAGAGGACGCTATCACTTTTAATTATATAAAAAAAGGAAGTGAAATGTTAATAGAGGAATTCCCCTCTGGTGAAGATTTTATAGATACGAAAGAGAAAATTGAAAAAATTTAAAATTGATAAATTACAAGAAGAGTGTGGAATTTTTGGTGTCTCAAACCATGAAGACTCTTCTAGATTGGTTGCTTTAGGATTGCACGCTTTACAACACAGGGGTCAGGAAGGTTGTGGAATTGTCTCTTTTGACGGAAAAAGTTTTCATTCAGAAAAACGTCAAGGTCTTGTTGGTGATCATTTTACAAATATAGAAACTATAAAAAATTTACCAGGGAATTCGGCTATTGGACACAATAGATATTCTACAACTGGCGAAACATCGCTAAGAAACATTCAGCCTTTTTTCGCAGATTTATACCAGGGCGGTTTAAGTATTTCGCACAACGGTAACTTGACTAATGCTATTACTTTAAGAAACGACTTAGTGAAAAATGGTTCAATTTTTAGAACAACGAGTGACACTGAAACTATAGTGCAATTAATTGCTAAATCAAAAAGGGAAAAGATATTGGACAAAATAACAGAGACATTATTTAAGATCCAGGGTGGATATGCTCTTGTAATTTTAACAAATAAAAAATTAATTGGTATTAGAGATCCTTTAGGAATAAGGCCTTTAGTAATAGGAAAATTGGGTAGCTCATATATCTTTGCATCCGAAACATGTGCGTTAGATATTGTAGATGCAAAATTTATTAGGGAAGTTGAAAACGGAGAGATAGTTGTAGTGGAAGATAATAAAATTAAAAGTTACAAACCTTTTAATAAAATAAAATCAAGGCCATGTGTATTTGAATATATCTATTTTGCTAGACCTGACAGTATACTTGGTGGAGAATGCGCTTATGAATACAGAAAGAGATTGGGTGAAGAACTAGCTAAGGAGGCAGGAGTAAACGCTGACATCGTGGTTCCTGTTCCTGACTCTGGAGTGCCAGCTGCAATTGGTTATTCACAGTCATCAAATATCAAATTTGAACTTGGTTTAATTAGAAATCATTACGTAGGGAGAACATTTATTGAACCAACCCAAAATATAAGAAGTTTTGGTGTAAAATTAAAGCTTAGTTCAACAAAAAGCATTTTAAAAAATAAATCTGTAGTTTTAATTGACGACTCTCTTGTTCGCGGAACGACATGTAGTAAAATAGTAAAAATGCTTTATAAGGCTGGAGCAAAAGAAGTTCATGTGAGGATAGCTTGTCCAGAGATTAAATATCCGGATTTTTATGGGGTTGACATGCCTACAAAAAAAGAATTGCTATCAAGCACCAAAAGTACTTCTCAAATTTGTGATTTTTTAAGTGCAGCAAGTTGTAATTTCTTAAGTGTTGATGGACTGTACAAAGCATTATTAAATGAAAAAAGGAATAATAGTTACCCTCAGTTTAGTGATCATTATTTTACTGGAGAATACCCTGTTAAAGCCTTAGATAAACTTGGAAATGAAAAAATTACTCAGCTTTCCTTATTAAGTAACAAATCCAGCTCTTAATTTACTTTAAAGACCTTGTTTGATTCACTAACAAAAATAATTTCATTTTTTACAAAGATTAAATTTGTTTTAATATTGAATGGATTTTTTTTAACAGAACTTATATTAAAACTATTTCCAATATCGATTTCGATAAAATATGAATTATCAGAGATTAATAGCAAGTTATTATTATTAAGAAAAAAGTAGTCAATTTTTTTTATCTTTTTCGTTAGTTTTGCAAAATTTTTTTTAAGTAAAGTATTCAAATTTTTGGAAAATATTATTTGCCCCGAGACTTTATCAATTAAAACTAAATAATTATCCTGGTTAATAACAAAAATAGTATTACCTGAAATAATTGGTCTTACATTAGATTTAATATTTATACTCCAAATTTTTGCACCATTCACATTAATTAAAGAAATGCTATTATCAGAAGTTATCATAATATGATCATTTAATATTGTGATAGGTTTACCATTAAATATTATTTCATTTTCAGATTTAAAATTTTGTATCCAATTTATGGTTTTCTGATTTATTAGATTTAATGAATATAGAGAACCATTTGTTGATAAAAATAATAAATTATTATAATCATCAATTGCAAGATTATTCTCAAATGAAGAAACAGCGGTTGAAGGTTGAGTATAAAACTCCTCAATTTTTTTCCCATTATCTAAATTTATTAAAACAATTTTATTCTTTTCATCAGATAAGAACAGTGTTTTTCCTATAATTTTTAAATTTGACCTAAAAGGAACTAAAAAATTTTTTGCCCAATTTAATTTGTTATTTTTATAATCAATTGAATAAATATAGCCAAAATTATCAGCTGCGATTAAATGATCGCCCTTAATAATTAATTTAATATTTTTATTTATTTTTTTATATTTTTTTTTATAAAAATTAAATTTGTAAATCAATTTATTATCTTCGAGTGAAAAAATGCCTATATTTCCTTTTATATCTGAAAAATATAAATTATTATTTTTTAAAAGAATATCTTTGTTAATTGGTACTCTTGAAATTTTAGAAAACTTTTTGTAATTTCCATTATTTAAAAACGAAACATTTCCAGTATAATTAAACTTGTTTTGATAACTTTGTGTCCAAGAAGTAAAAAGACTTGAAGTTTCTAATTTTAAATTTTTTTCTAATGAAAGTTCTCTATCTTGAATAACATTATTTTCTTTTTTAAAAACTAATTCAATATTATTATTAATTTCATTTTTTTTTTTTGATATATTTTTACTTCCTGTCCAAATGCCTGTCTTACTATCAAATGAACAACTATTAATAAGTAAAAAAAATAGTATTAAATAAACAACCCTATTCATTTATTTATTGAATTTTCAAATTCTTTTGCTTTAATTGGTTGTCCAGAAGCTAAATAAAATTTTTTAATATAATCTAAAATAGTATTTTTCCATAAAGAATTTGATTGTATTAAAGGTTTTAAATTTGTTAATAACTCATTTTCATTTATTTCATCTCCTATAAAAATAGTTTTTTTGAAAATCAGCAGGTTTTTTGTTTCTTTATCTAAATTACCATTTATTATAATTTCATCGTAATAAGATAAAACTTTTTCCTTATTTTCTATAAGATTATTATCAACTATTAAATTTAGAGCAGACGGAGAATAAAAACTATTTTTTTTTAATACAATATCCTCTAACAGAGTTAGTGCTTCTTGAGGTTTATTATTTTCAATTAATATCTTTGCTTTATTAAAATTGACTGAAATAACAATATTTTGTCTTTTTTTATATTCGTCATAACCTATTAAAAGGATAATTAACACTATGATTGAAATTATTAATCCAACAATTTTGGAAAAATTTTTTTTAAAAAATTCCGTAAAATTGAATTTTTGTTTATTTAAAACTTCTTCGTCCATTATTAAAAACTATTTTTGTTAGTTGGAAATTTATTTAATCTAACATCTATATTAAATTTTTTAACTGCATTTTCTATAGTTTTTTGCAGATTAGCGTATTTTTTAACAAATTTTGGATAAAATCCGCTCATACCTAATAGATCGTCAGTAACAAGAATTTGTCCATCACAAAAATTAGATGATCCAATGCCTATAGTAGGAATATTTACTGATTGCGTAATTTTTTTAGCAGTGTTTTTTGATATACACTCTAATACAATAGAGAAAGCTCCTGCTTTTTCTATTTTTTTTGCATGTTTCAATAAATTAATTTGAGCTCTCTTATTTCTACCCTCAACTTTAAATTTTTTTTTAAATTGGGGTGTATATCCTATATGCCCCATTACATTTATTTTTGATTTAGTAAGAATTTTGACAATATTGATATTTTGTAAATTATTTTCAATTTTAATTGCGTCACATTTCGTTTTTTTTAAAATATATTTTGCGTTTTTTAAAGCTTGTTTTGGACTTTTATATGTATCTTTAGGCATATCAACTACAAAAAGAGATTTTTGTATACCTAACTTTACTGACCTAGCATGGTTAATCATTGTTTCTAATTTTAAGTCGTGAGTAGTTTTCATCCCATAAAGTACATTAGCTAAAGAGTCTCCAACTAAGATTAAATCACAGTAATTATCTAATATTTTAGCTATTGATTTAGAGTATGCAGTTAAACATACAATTTTTTTAACTTTTTTTTTCTTTAAAAAATGTTTAATTTTTTCTTTCATTACTCCAATTCGATTGTACTAGGTGGTTTAGAGGTTATATCATAAACTACTCTGTTAATACCTGAAACTCCATTAATTATTTTGTTTGATATTCTACTTAAAAATTCATTTGTAAAATCGTATTTTGCTGCTGTCATTCCATCTTCAGAGGTTACAGCTCTTATTAAGCATGTGTAGTCAAATGTTCTAGTATCCCCCATAACACCAACTGTTTTGATTGGTAAAAGTGCTGCGTAAGCTTGCCAAATTTTGTTGTATATTTTATCTTCTATTAAACTTTTAATAAATATTTCATCAGCTTCTTGTAAAATTTTAATTTTTTCTTCAGTTATTTTTCCAACTATTCGAATAGCCAAACCAGGACCAGGAAAAGGATGTTTGTTTAAAATTGTGCTATCTAGGTATAATGATTTTCCTAAATTTCTTACTTCGTCTTTAAATAATTCTTTAAGGGGTTCAATTAATCTTAGTTTCATTTTTTTTGGAAGGCCTCCTACGTTATGATGCGACTTAATTTTAGAGGACTTGCTTCCAGTCGATGATCTGCTTTCAATAATATCAGGGTAAAGAGTGCCTTGAGCGAGGTATTTTACGTTTTTAAATTTTTTAGCTTCTTTTTCGAATATTTTTATAAATAATCTTCCAATAATTTTTCTTTTCTTCTCTGGATCGGTTATATTTTTCAAACTTTTATAAAAAAAATTTTTTGCATTAATTAATTTTACATTTAATTTATATTTGTTTTTGAAGAGCTTATAAGAATTTTTAAACTCATTTTTTCTTAAAAGACCTGTATCAACCATTATGCATATAAGGTTTTTTTTAATAGCTTTATTTACAAGTAAAGCAACCACGCTGCTATCTACGCCTCCTGAAAGAGCACAAATGACTTTATTGTTTTTAATTCTATTTTTTAGTTCACGAATAATTCTGTTCTTTTCAATACCGATAACCCAATTTTTTTTTATTTTGCAGATATCTAAAACAAAGTTTCGAATTATTTTAAAACCATTTTTAGTGTGTGTTACTTCAGGGTGAAATTGTATACCAAATATTTTTTTTTTCTTATTTTCTATTGCTGTATATTTTGAGTTGTTTGTAAATGCAATATTTTTAAAATTCCTTGGGATTTTAAAAACTGCATCTTGATGGCTCATCCAAACACTGGTTTTTTTATTTAAAAAAAAGTTTTTAAATAAAACTGATTTAGATTTTTCAAATAAGATTGCTTCTCCAAATTCTCTTTTTTTTTTTGACTTTTTAATTTTTCCCCCAAAAACCTTTGTAATTAATTGTAGTCCATAACATATGCCCAGTATCGGTATATTTTTTTCAAAAATATGTTTTGAAATTTTAGGATATTTTTTTTGAGTTACAGTTGATGGGCCTCCAGACAAAATGATTCCTTTTATATTGTTGAAGTTCCGTAACTTTTGGAATTCTTTTAAATTTATTATTTCACAATAAACTTTAAGTTCTCTTATTCTTCTAGCAATTAATTTTGTCACTTGCGAGCCAAAATCAACTATGATAATTTTTTTTTTATCTTTTGGTTGCTCTTTCGAAAACATTTATTTTTTAAAAACTGTGTCTAACTTATTTTGTAGTTCAGTAGATTGTCCACAAAGTTTTTTACAAACTTTTAAAAAGTTTTTTATTAGCGTTTTTGTTTCCTCATAATTTGATTTTCTTATCTTTAGCAACGCTAAATCAAAAATTGCTTCTTCATTTTTTGGATTTAATAATATTACTGTATTTAAATTCTTTTCTTCTAAATTGTCATCTTTTTTGAAATTATATATTTTAGCTAAATAAAGATACGAGTTTTCATTTTTAGGGTTGAAAACTAAATCTTGTTCAAATTTAAATTTGGCTAAATCATATTTCTTATCATTAAATAGATTTTTACCTTTCTCAAAATTTGTTATTTCGCCGTTTACCTTAGAAAAGGATAAAATTAAAATAATATAAAAAATATATTTAAATTTAATCATAATTTATAATTAGTTGTGCTTTTAATAGTTTCTACACTATGAACCATACTTTCATAAAAGCCAGCTTTAGTAATCTTAATAAATTTAGATTTTCTACCTACTTGATTTAATTTTTGTGCACCAATGTAACCCATTGAAGATCTTAGGCCTCCCTGTAATTGGTAAATTATTTTTGAAACATTTCCTTTAAATAAAACTCTACTCTCTACTCCTTCAGGTACAAATTTGGATTTATCTTTATAATTTTTTTGAAAATATCTCTCTGATGACCCAGACGACATTGCTCCTATCGAACCCATTCCTCTATAAAGTTTATATACTTTATTCCTAAGTTTAAATTTTTTACCTGGACTTTCTTCAGTGCCAGCAAAAATTGAACCCATCATTATTGCATCAGCTCCAGCGGCTATAGCTTTAATAAGATCACCTGAAAACTTTATACCTCCATCTGAGATAATTTTAATTTTTTTTTTTCTTACAGCTTTTTTTACATTCATTAATGCAGTAATTTGAGGTACACCTATACCGGCCACCATTCTTGTTGTACAAATAGATCCAGGTCCTATTCCAACTTTTAAAATATCAGCGCCTGAATTGTAAAGAAGCTTTGCTGCTTCGCCAGTTGCAATATTTCCTACGCAAATTGTTATTTTATTTGTATATTTTTTTATATTACCAAGCATTTTTAATACATTATTACTATGTCCGTGAGCCG
>MDTG01433236.1_pt1 | contig 12529 bp, 12 predicted proteins | sample 811421 | NCBI WGS metagenome assembly MDTG01 (sample SAMN05326645, study PRJNA326480) | marine metagenome | isolation source: seawater | place: Pacific Ocean: South East | collected 2011 | reverse complement strand
GTGAAAGGGGCATCAGTATTTCCGGGGGGCAAAGACAAAGAATAGCTATAGCAAGAGCTTTTTATTTTAATAGAGATATTTTGATTTTTGATGAACCAACAAGTTCTTTAGATCAGTCAACCGAGGCTGAAATTATTGACTATTTAGAATATTTAAAAAAATATAAAACAATCATCATAGTATCCCATAGTACTGAGGCGCTTAAATTTTGTGACCAAATTTATGCCATTAATAATGAGACATTAGAGGTTATTAAGGCATGAGAGATAATAATTTTCTTACTACAATTGAAGCAAGAATGACGTCATCTAGATTGCCAGGCAAAGTTTTGACTAAAATTCAAAATAAATATGTCCTAGAAATTTTGATAAGAAGAATTCAAAGATCTAAGCACGTTGATAAAGTAATTATAGCAACAACATTAAATAAAGAAGATGATCCGATAGTTGAGTTAGCAAAGAATCTAAAGGTTGAATATTATAGGGGCAGCGAAGACGACGTATTAGGACGACTGGCTGGAGCAATGCAAAATTTTTCAGAAGAACATGTTATTCAACTAACTGGAGACAATCCAATAATTGACCCAACCATCATTGATTATATGGCCGACCATTACCTTGAAAGCGATTTTGACTTTTTAACAAATAACGGTCTCATGAATATGAAGAATCATTATCTGCCATTAGGTATGGATGTATCAATTTTTAAAAAAAGTGATTTATTAAATATTGAAAAAAAAACAAACGACCCGGAAGACAGAGAGCACCCTACATTATATTTTTATAGAACTGGAAAAAATACTTATAAGATTAAGAACATACAATTTCCAGAAAGATGGAACAATGAAAATAATTACCGTCTAACTCTTGATACTGAAGATGATTTGTATGTAATCAGTAAGATATGTGAAAATTTTAAGAATAGTCTTTATACCTTTAAGTTAGAGGAAATTTACAGTTATTTAGAAAAAAATCCAGATATCTCGAATAAAAATATCAAAATCGAACATAGAATACCTACAGGATTAAATGATGACATATAGTGTTGGATTGATTGGTTGCGGAAGAATTGGATATCTTAATGATAAAAATCTCAATAAAGGAACGTATAGTTATTTTCAGTCAATTAGAAAGCATAAGAAATTTAAGCTAGTTGCTGTAGTAGATATAAAAAAAAGTATTCGAACAGAAATAAGCAAAAAATATAAGATACCTGCATATTTTTCTTATGATAAAATGATGAGAGAGCATAATCTAGATTTGGTTATTGTGGCTACAAATGACCCTAGTCATTATGAAATTTTAATGAGCATTGTAAATTACAACCCAAAGTTTGTATTTACTGAGAAACCTCTTGCTAATAATTCAGCTGAAATAAAAAAAATTATAAGTAAATATAAAAAAAAACAAGTGCCTTTATCAGTTAACTTTTCGAGACGCTTCAGTCCTACATTTAATTATATAAATGACTTATTGAAGAATAATCATTTAGGAAATATTGAGAGCGTCAATATGCAGTATAGTAGGGGTTTTATTCATAATGCAATTCACCTCTTAGACTTATCCTTATGGTACTTTGGCATTCCAAAATCAATAGAAATTGACTCAATCAAACCCTCTAAGAGTTTTAAGGGTGATAAAACAATAGATCTTAGAATGAATTATAATTCCAATATGAATGTAAAGTTAAATGGTTTGGACATAGATTATTTGGGCAATGAGGAAATAGACATCATAGGTTCATCAGGTAGAATTAGAGTACAACCAAACGACGAATATCAAGAATATAAAATTATTTCCCATAAAAACTATTTTAAGACAAAAGTTTTTAAAAAAGTAAAGGTAAAAAAAATTAATAATATGTCATTGATTAAGAATGCATTGGATATGATATATCAATATCTAAATGGCAGTTCAAAAAAAATTATTTCGCCAGCAGATAATAGTGGAGTAATTGATCTGATGTTAAAAAATATCAAATAGTATTAATTGTGAATTGGATTGATTTAAGTATAATTGCAGTTACTATATCTTCATGGAAAAATTAGCTCTATTTGGTGGTGATCCTGTTTTTAACGGACCTTTGAATAGATATAATAGTATTGGTGATGAGGAATTAAAAGCTGCAACTGATGTTTTAAAAACAGGTGCACTCTCGCCCTTTCTTGGTGATTGGAAAGATATACCTAATGTCGGCAGCTTTTATGGCGGAACTAAGGTAAGAGAGTTTGAAAGTGCAATAAAAGAATTTTATTCAGTTAAACACGCTATTACTGTGAACTCTTGGACTTCGGGGCTTGTTTGCGCGGTTGGAGCTATAGGTATTGAGCCTGGAGACGAAGTAATTGTTAGCCCTTGGACAATGTGTGCTTCAGCAACAGCAATATTGCAATGGTGTGGAATACCAGTATTTTGTGATATTGAGTCTGATACATTTAATCTTGACCCTGAATCAATAAAGAAAAATATCACTGAATATACAAAAGCTATAATGGTTCCTGATATTTTTGGTCATCCCGCAGATATGGAGCGGATTATGAAAATTGCTGGAGAAAAAAATTTAAAGGTAATATCAGATACAGCTCAAGCGCCTCTTGCAAAAGAAAATAGTAAATTTGCTGGAACTATCTCAGATATTGGAGGCTTTAGTTTAAATTATCATAAACACATCCAAACAGGAGAGGGTGGAATTTTAATTACTAATGACGATAATTATGCTGAAAGAATGCAGTTAATTAGAAATCATGGTGAAGCAGTTGTTGAGGGCAAAGGGGTAAAAGATATTTCCAATATTATTGGATATAATTTTAGATTAGGGGAAATAGAAGCAGCGATTGGAATAGAGCAATTTAAAAAGTTAGATCATTTAGTTTCAAGAAGAGTTGAGATAGCTAATATTTTATCTAATGGACTTTCTGACTTAGCTGGATTAAAAACTCCAATTACAAAAGATGGATTTACTCATTCGTTTTATGTTTATGGCTTAACCTATGACGAAACTAAAACAGGCATACATAGAGATAAAGTATATGAAGCCCTAAAAATGGAGGGAGTGCCAATAGTAAATTGTTATGCGAACCTTCATTTATTGCCCATGTATCAGACAAGAATTGCATATGGAACTAAAGGTTTTCCATGGAACTCAGAATTTTATAGAGGTAATGTTTCTTATGAAAAGGGAATTTGTCCTGTAGCAGAAAATCTTAATGATAAAACTTTTCTTAAGATTCCTATTTGCGATTATGAATTTAATGATAATGAAGTTCAAAAAGTAATAAAAGCATTTAATAAAGTCTGGAATCAATTAGAAAAATTAAAATAAACTTAATGACATTTAAAGACATAAAATTTGATTGTGATGTAACGATTGCTATTACTAACTATAATAGAGTAGAATTCTTAGATAGATCTATTAGATCGTGTCTTGAACAAATTTCAACATTTAACCAAAAAATAGAGATAATGGTGATTGATGATTGTTCGACTGACAATTCACTTGAATTTTTGAAAAACTACCGAGACAAAATTAGACTTTACAAGAATAAAAAAAATATGGGTGTTGGATACTGTTCTAACTTAGCGGTAAAAAAAGCAAAAGGTAAATTGTTTATAAGAGTTGATTCTGATGATTACCTTGGAAGACTTGCAACAGAAATTATGTCTAATATTTTAAGAGAAAACAAAAAAATATCTTTTGTATATTGTGATCATATAAGAGTTGATAGAAACGGCTTTAAGGAAGAAAAAGTACAATTAGATTCAGAAGATAAATTAAGAAATCATGGAGCTGGAGTTATGTTTAGGACAGAAATTATAAGAGATATAGGTAATTATGGAAAAGACTTAAGAGAGGGCGAGGATTATGATTTAATTAAAAGACTACATGAGAAAAAACATAAATCATTCTATTTGCCAATTCCCTTGTATAGATATTATATACATGAAAAAAATCTAAGTAAAACTGGAGATAGGCAATTCTATATCAATAAAATAAATGCAAAATAGATTATGAGATATTTTAAAATTGGAAGAGTTAATTTTGACTCTTCAAGGTGTGTAATCATTGCTGAAGCTGGAGTTAATCACAATGGCAATATGCGTATGGCTGAGAAATTGATAGCCTCTGCCAAAAAAGCTGGAGCAGACATCATTAAATTTCAGACCTATAAAGCTGATAAACTGGTTATTAGAAAGTCACCAAGATTTTGGTCTTGGGATGGAGAAAAAGTCAAAAATGGAACACAACATGACTCCTATAGTAAGCTGGATTCTTTTGAAAAAGAAGACTACCGAAAATTAAAATTACTCTGTGATAAATATAAAATTGAATTCATGTCCACGCCATTTGATGAGGAGTCAGTTGATATGTTATACGATCTAGGAATGAAGGGTTTTAAAGTTGCTTCATGCGATATAACTAATTTTCCATTATTAAAGAAAATTGCTTTAAAAAAATTACCCATTCTTCTATCAACTGGTGCATCAAATCTCCAAGAAGTTAAAGATGCTGTTAAATATATTGAAGGCTTTGGAAATAAAAAAATATGTATCATGCACTGTACATTATGTTACCCAACTAAAGTTCAAGATGCTAATTTAGGAGCCCTAAAAGATCTTAAAGAAAATTTCAAATACTTACTTGGTTTAAGCGATCACACTCTTGGCACCTTAGTTCCATCAGCTTCTGTATTGTATGGTGTAAGGGCTATTGAGAAACACTTTACATATGATAAGTCGCTAAAAAAATCAGCTGACCATGCTATTTCACTTAATGAAAAAGAATTAAAAAAACTAAGATTAGAAACTGATGAACTTTTATCATCTATTGGTAAGAATAAAAAAATTGTTTTGAATTGTGAGAGTAAAACTAGAAAATTTGCCCGAAGAAGTATAGTAATAAAAGATGATTTAAAAAAAGGTCACGTTTTGAAAAACAGTGATCTAGTTGCCAAAAGACCAGGCACTGGAATTTCACCAACGAAAATTAAAAATATTCTAGGAAAAAGAATAAAGAGAAATCTTTTAAAAGATACTATCATTACCTATAAAGATATTTCTTAAATTTGAGTAAATAATGAAAATCTCAATTTTAACTTCTAAAAATCATCCTTTCTTTGGCTTCTTCTTGAGTAAAATTGAAAAAAAAATTCAAATTGATAGTGCGATTATTGATGAAAAAAATTTCTCTCAAAAAGACATGAATCTTTGGGTTGAAAGAACTTCTAACAGAATTCAAACTTTAAAAGTAAGCAAAACAAATGATAGAAAACTATTCTTTGTTAAAAATCATAATGATGAGGAAACTGCATCAATAATAAAAAAAAGAGGAATAGATTTACTTATAAATTTGGGAACTCCAAGAATTTTAAAAGGACCTATTATTAATTCTCCTACTATAGGTATATTAAATTGTCATCCAGGCATTTTACCTGACTATCGAGGTTGCACATGTGTTGAATGGGCACTTTATAACAATGACCCTGTAGGCAATACCTGTCATTTAATGACAGAAGAAATCGACTCAGGGCCAATTATATATAAGAATCAAATTGAAATTGAAGCAAATGACAGTTATCAAGATATCAGAATAAAAGTTTATCTAGACTCAGTTGAAAGCATAATTAGATCAATAAGAAAATTGAAAGAAAATAAAAAAAATAATTTTTTTTCTGAAACAGGGGGGCAATATTACAGTCCTATACCAGACGAAAAGCTAAATAAGGTATTTTTAAAATACAAAAATGAAAATAGAAATTGATAAATATTTAAAAGATTTGTTTCCGTTAAACAGAAGTATAACAGGCAAGCCAAATCGAAGATCACTCAAAATTTTAAAAAATATTATTCCACTCAAAATTAAGAGCATTAAATCTGGAACAAAAGTTTACGATTGGATTATACCTCCTGAATGGAATGCAAATGATGCATATATAAAGGACTCAAATGGGAAAAAAATTATATCTTTAAAGAATAATAATTTGCATCTGATGAGTTATAGCATTCCCTGCAATAAAAAAATGAATTGGAATAGTTTAAAAAATAAACTAATTACACATATAAAACTTCCTGATGCAATTCCTTACAGAACTTCATATTATGATCCCAATTGGGCATTCTGCGTAAATCAAAAGCAATATAATGAACTTAAAAATTCAAATGGTCCTTTCAGTGTAAAGATTGACACTGAATTCGACAAAAATGGATCGCTTGTTTACGGCGAATATTTGATAAAAGGCGAGTCAAAAAAAGAAATACTAATATCGACATATATTTGCCATCCATCAATGGCTAATGATTGTTTAAGTGGAATGATATTGACAGCTCTTTTAGCAAGAAAGATGTCTAATTTAAAATTAAAATGGTCTTATCGATTTGTTTTTGTTCCAGAAACGATAGGGATGATAGCTTACTGTAAGATAAATGAAAAAAAAATGAAGGATATAGATACTGCTTTGGTTGTTACAACTGTTGGTGGTAGTGGCAAAATAGGATTTAAGGAATCTTGGGACAAAAATCACAAAATTAATAGTACAATCGAGACTGTGCTTAAAGAGAGGAAAGTAAATTTCATAAAGTACCCGTTTGATATAAGAGGAAGTGACGAGAGACAGTTATCATCTCAGGCATTTAGAATTAATTCTGCAACAATTTCTAAAGACAAATATTTTGAATATAAATTTTATCATTCCTCAAAAGATAATTTGGACTACGTAAAAAGTATAAATATTTTAAAAACATTAGATATTTATTTACATACAATAAGAAAAATTGAGAAATGGAAAATTTATAAAACCATAATGCCAAATTGTGAGTATATGCTCTCAAAAAAAGATTTATATAATAAAATTGGAGGATCATTCTTGGAAAAAGACAAAAGCAGGCAAGATATACTTCTTTGGATACTTTTCTTAAGTGACGGCATTTTAAACACACAGCAGATTTCTGAAAAAATTAAAGTTAGCGAGGCTAAAATTATTGAATTATCAAATTATCTTTGTAAAAAAGGTCTTTTAATTAAAATTTAACAAATGAAAATTTTTCTAATATCAGGTTCTCATCCCAGGCATCTTTACATACATAAAGAGATTATTAATCTAGGTTATGAAACTAGAGCTTTAGTTATGAGTAGAGAAGAAATGCTCCCTGTTATTCCTAAAGATCTTCCTAGCATTGATGTAAAAAATATGGAATATCATTTTAATTCTAGGTTAAAAAAAGAACATGAAGTTTATGGAGACTTATCAACTAAGGAAATATTTAAAGACATTGATTATAAAATATGTAGTAAGGAAACAATGAACACCAAAGAAAATGCTAAACTGATAAAACAATTCAATCCGGACTTAGTTTTAGTGTTTGGGCCCACGATAATTAAAGATCCTATTCTAAGCATTCTTCCAGAAGACTCTATTAATATGCATTTGGGTTTGTCGCCACAATATAAGGGGGCTGCCACATTATTTTGGCCATTTTATTATCTCGAACCACAGTTTGCCGGTGTAACATTTCATAGAATTAGTAAGAAAGTCGATGCTGGAGGAATTTTACATCAATGTTGTCCATCATTATCACATGATGACGGTATACATGATGTATCGGCAAAAGCTGTGTTACATGCGTTAGAGGATTTTAAAAAAATAATTTATTTAAAAGAGAAGAATTCACCATTTGAATATGTTCAACAAAATCAAACTGGCAAATTATTTTATACAAGTGATTTTAAACCATATCATCTTAGAGTAATTTATAATCTTTTTGATAATAAAATTGTAAACGAACATCTTAATGGAAATTTAAGTGTCCATTTACCCAAATTAATTAATGGTTTAATATGATTATATATGGTTCAAGTGATCCAGGAGCCTTATTATTTATCAAAGAAAACATCATATCAAAATCAAAGCATAAATTTAGAAAAATTAATAATGCGCTTTTATTAAAAAAAAATATTAACAATACAAAAGTTTTAGCTGTCTTAACAGGATCAGCCTTAGGAAACTCTATAGATAAGAAACTATGTGAGTGGGCTCTAAAAAATAATATTTTGTCTATTTCTACAATAGAACACTGGATAAATTTTGATAAAAGATTTCTTTCAAGTAACAAAAAAATTTATCCTGATTATATATTTGTAAACGATAAATATTCAAAAAATTTAGCAATTAAACAAGGATTGCCAAGAAGCAAAATAGTTATTTTTGGTAATAATTATCTTTATAATTTATTTAAAAAAAATATAAAATTTATTCATCATAAGCATCTAAACAAGATGAGAAAAAAAATATTATTTATTTCAGAGCCAATAACTGAAGATGCAATTAAAATTGGAAATAAAATGATTAATAGTGAATTTAAATGTTTAGATTTAATTATAAAACATGCCCCTATAGATTGGGAAACTTGTGTAAAATTACATCCAAGGGAAAAGCAAAGTAAATACAAGAATTATAGAAATATAAGTAGGTTTATTAAGGAAAAAAATATAATTAGATTAGTAAATAATTATGAAATTGTTATTGGAATTAATTCTATGCTTCTTGTTGAGATTGGATTAATTAGAAATAATGTGTTTAGCTTAAGAATTAATTCTAAAAAAAACTTTAGACCATCAGAATTAAAAATTGTTGATCAAATAAACAATATATATAAATTAAAAAAAATATTTTTTAAAAAAAATAAAATAAAGAATAATAGTGTTGCAAAAATAAATGGTTTTAAACAAAAAATCAAATTTGATAATTTAATACATAAACTGAAAAGAAATGACTGATAAATTATTTTTGATAGAAACTAATGATACATTTAACAAGTTTAGACTTTTTATAAATGCAAATAAGAGTAACGATATGCAATGTATATTCGTGAATTACCAATTAACTGATTATACCAATAAGAAGAAAGACTTTTGCTACCTTAAAAATGTTAAATTAAGCAAGTATGAGAATGAAACTGTTACCTTTAGAGCCAATAAAATAGCCTTAGATTTTATAGGTAAGATTGATTTAAAAAATCCTTTTTTTAATATGATTGAACAAAGGGTAAATAGTGAAAAAATAAAATATGCCTTTAGGAAAAGTATTCTTAGTGACCTGGAAAAAAAAGTAAGGTTTTATACTTTATATAATTTTTTAAAAAAAAAATATCCAAATAAGAAAATTATAAGATACGAGAGTTCCATAGATTTTTGTAATATTGCAAAAAAAATGAATGTTGAGAGAGACTCTAATTTTTTTCCTATTATAAAAAATGTTGTTAAATCTTTTATTTATTCAATGTTTTACCTACCATTTTGGTTTATTGGTCTAATCATAAGAAATGGAATTCATCTGCATAAGAATCCAAAAAATCTTGGAATAACCCAACACATAGCTAATGGTTTTAATCTTAAAAATGACAATAAATTCAAACAATCAAGACTTGATAATCTACTTTATAAGAATCTAGATCCTAAACATAAATCTTCATTTGCATTTATTTTCTCGAATTGGAAATTTGGTAAAGAACAAACAATTAGAATGCAAAGTTATTTGAAAAAGGAGAGGATTAAATACATTTATGAATTTCAAAATTCAGTTAGTTTAAAATATTTTGCAAAACATATACTCGCAGATTATTTTCATATCATTTTTATTAATTTGAGAAGTTTACTTAAAGGTCAAAATACTTGTTACTATTGCCTTCCTACTTTGAGGTTATTAAAGAATATTTATGAAGCGGAAATATTTTTACAACATTATAGACCTAAGGTATTTTTTGGAAGGGATGACTATAACGCCTCTCATATTGTAAAAACTATAATATTAAATAAATATAATTGTAAACACGTTGGATTTCATCATTCAGCTTTTTTGCATCCTTATATTTCGACTTTACTTACATACACCTATTTTAATCATTATTTTCTTGCTGGTAAAAAATATAAAAGCGAACTGTATAGTAATTTTTGGTTTTCAGAAAACTATAAAACTGTTGGTCAGCCGTATATAGATTATATATTTGCCGCTAAGTCAAATAAAGTTATTCAAAACAAACTGAAAAAAATTTTTCATGGAAAAACTAATATTCTATTTGCAATACCTACAATTAATGGAAATAGTAATTTTGATTCAATAAATAATATAAGAGAAAAATACTCGGGAATAATTGATCAGTTTAAAAAATATAAAAATATTAATTTAATATTTAGATGTCGAACTTTTGAAGACTCAAAAATTCTAGAATCAATTATTTCATACAATCCTGATCTTCATAAAAATGTTTATTTTATTAATCATGAGTTTAATACTTATGAGCTAATGAGTTTTGTAGATATTATTGTAGGCAGTGATACAAGTTCACTTTTACTTGAATCAATTGCTTTAAAAAATAAATTAGTTATACCTTACAATGTAAGATTCAAAACGAAGTCATGTCTTATCTGGTACAAATATAAATATCCTTTCTTGTGTAATAATCTCATTGATATTGATAAAGCTATAATGAAATATTTATCTGGCCGGATATCAAAACATAGCAAGAAAATTGCCAGAGACATTGCAAATGGTTATTCTGCACCTAGCGACGGAAAAACATGGCAAAGAATTGCAGATAGTGTTATAGAATACTCGAATTCATAAAACTTATGTCTTTTAATACAGCTAAACTAAAAAAACAATTTGATAAAAATGGTTTTGTTTTGATACCGTCATTACTGTCCAGAGATGAAGTAACAACTATAAAAGATGATTTAGAAAAATACAAAGTTAAACAATCCAATATTCTGAAAGGAAGAGATATAAATTTTACTTCAAATGGAGATATAAATTCTATTCATTATATGGATAATTGGAAATGGACAAAAAAATTACAAAATACTGCAAGAATTAAAAAGCTCGCAAAAATTTTTCTCAATGAAAAACCAGTAAACTATGGTGCAGAACTTTTTGCTAAACCGGCAAAAACAGGACTTAAAGTACCGCCTCATCAAGACAATTATTACTGGGCTATTGATGATGCAAATGCTTTAACATTTTGGATATCTCTTGATTATTCTAATAAAAAAAATGGTGGGATTTATTATTTTAGTGGATCAAATAAACTTGGACTATTAGAACATGAGCCTTCTTACGCGCCAGGTTCCTCTCAAACCATTAAATATCCAGAAGGGATGAAGGTTTTTAAAAAAGTATATCCTTCTCTTAAACCTGGAGACTGTGTGGTGCACAATGTTTTAGTTGTTCATGGAAGTGAAAAAAACAAGTCAAACATGCCTAGATCTGGTTGGACAATTAGATACAAATCTAATAAGTCAAAAAAGGATATTTACCAAGAAGAAAGGTATTTAAGGGAATTAAAAATGCAGATGAGGAAAAGAAAAATTGCCAGGATTTGAAGTTATAGATGCGAAGGAAAGAAATGCAGTTTCTAGATTGTTTAATGAGAGTGGTGTACTTATTGCTCATGGATTAGATAGTAAAAGAAAAAAATTTCATGTAAGAGAGTTTGAAAAAAATTGTAGTAAATATTTTAAATCTAATTATTGTTTAGCCGTTTCCTCTGGCACTGCAGCCATAAAAATTGGTTTAAAAGCATTGGGTGTAAAACCTGGCGATGAAGTTATAACTCAAGCATTTAATTTTATTGCAACTATAGAAGCTATACTGGACTGCGGAGCGAAACCTATTATAGCAAATGTTGATTACTCTTTGAATATGGACCCGCTTGTTCTTAAAAAGCTTATAACAAAAAAAACAAAAGTTATTTTACCAGTTCATATGCTTGGAACCCCTGCAAAAATGAATGAAATTTTAAAAATATCAAATAAATATTCAATTCCAGTGCTAGAAGATAACTGTGAGGCCATTGGAGGAAAGTACAGCAATATTTATTTAGGTACCATTGGTGATATTGGTGTTTTTAGTTTTGATTATGGAAAGATGATTACTACTGGGGAGGGAGGAATGGTTTTAACTAATAATAGAAAACTAGATAAATTCTGTCGGGAATATCACGACCATGGACATCAAAACAATCCAAAATTTCCTAGAGGAAAGGATACAAAAGAAATATATGGGTTTAATTATAGAATGACAGAAATGCAAGGGGCTATAGGTAAAGTACAACTTTTAAAGTTAAAACGAATGATTGGTAATAATAAAAAGAGATATAATGCTTTAGAAAAATCAATCAAAGAAAGATTTGCAATCAGAGAAATACCAGATTTATCAAGTGGTACTTTTGATACATTTATTTTCTATGTAAAAAATAAAAGTGTAAAATCAAAAATCCTGAAAATTTTGTATTCAAGTGGAGTCGGAACGAAGAATCTTCCCGATGCAACAGAATGGCATTGCTCTTTTTATTGGGATCACGCTTTACCAAGACAACAAATAAAAAATTCAAGGTACACAAAAGATCTCTTAGATACTGCTATCGCTATCCCAATATGGTTATCCAAGTCACTGAATATATATAAAAAAGTTGCTAAACAAATTATTTCAATTTAATTAGGTAATGGTTAATTTAATATTAATTCCTGCTAGAAAAGGTTC
>MDTG01241954.1_pt1 | contig 12529 bp, 10 predicted proteins | sample 811421 | NCBI WGS metagenome assembly MDTG01 (sample SAMN05326645, study PRJNA326480) | marine metagenome | isolation source: seawater | place: Pacific Ocean: South East | collected 2011 | reverse complement strand
GTGCTATGCGGTTCCTGCTGACCATTCTTGTGATCACCGCCCTTGCGGTCTTTGGCCTGGTGTCGGGCTGCAGCGTGCTCGATCGCTTTGGTGGGCGGGACGCCGCCGACAGCGCCGCTTCAAGCGGGGCCGACCTGCGCGTGATCGACTCATCTTCTTCTGGCTCAGATATGTCCTATGTCTCCGATCAGACATCATTCATCGCCGCCGCACCCGCTGCTGGGTCGGCGTCAACACAGGAGGCCCCTGCCTTGGATCCCGAAAACACCCTCAACATCCAGCTCAAAGACGGCACGGTCGTCATCGAGCTGCTTCCTGACGTCGCGCCGCAGCACGTCGCCCGCATCAAGGAGCTGACCCGTGACGGCTTCTACAACGGCATCAAATTCCACCGTGTGATCGATGGTTTCATGGCGCAGACCGGCGACCCGCGCGGCGATGGCACGGGTGGCTCCAGGCTGCCGGACCTGCCGGCTGAATTCTCCAACGTACCCTTCGAGCGGGGAACGCTGGGCATGGCGCGGGCGCAGAACCCGAACTCCGCCAACTCGCAGTTCTTCATTATGTTCGCCGAGGGTTCATTCCTGAACGGCCAGTACACGGTCTTCGGGCAGGTGCGCAGCGGCATGGAGTTCGTCGACAACATCACCAAGGGCGCGGGTCAGAACGGCACGTCTTTCGCCGGTGAGCCTGACACGATGATTGCGGTCACTCTGGGCGCTGACGGCTAAGGTCTGCCCGCCCCACCAGTGGGCCCACAGCGTCTTGCGGTCCTGTTCGGCCACCGTCATGGTCTGACCGGATTTGCGCCTCAATATCGATAGCCGCGAGTCACAATTTCGGCCCGCGGCTATTTTATTGGGAATCAACCGACCTACGCCTAATTGGCGGTTCCAATACGCCCGAAACCACATTAACTTAGCGCTATCTTAGCTCGTATCGTAGCTCTGATCTGGGCTCACGTTCGAGTACATCCGTTTGCGCATCCGCGTTCGCAACCACAGAGGACCATCGTCGATGACCAAGCTACTGACCGCCAGTATTCTGATTCTTGCCACTTCTTTTGGGATCGCCCAGGTGGCAGCGGCGCAGCCGACCATGGTCGTAGCCGGGGCCGATGTTGATGCCGGGTGTCGGTCAGCGGTCGTTGGTTCGCTGAATGATGCCGGGTTCGACGTCAGCACGCAGACGCTGGACGCTGTGCCTGAGGGGCTGGCGATCGATGCGGCCCTGAGCGCTATCGCTGAGGGGCAGTCGCTGCTGATCACGCTTGACCTGCCGCCGGCGTCCTTTGGCGCGCTGGGCGTGCCCGCCTACGGTAATCTCCTTTGTCAGGCACGATTTGAGGGCGAGGGTGGCGAAGCCGTGCTCGCCCGTGCGCTAGAAATCGGCCAGCCGATTGCGTTTCAGGCAGCCGTAATCCTCTACCCTGAGACCACAGCCGGATCGCTGGCGCTGTCGGTGCTGTCGGGCTTTGACAGCGTCGCAAAGCCGTCTCTGGCGCAGGTGGCTGATCAGGTTGCGGCGGCAGGTGGCGTGCCGGAGAAAACGATGATGATCGACACCCGTCATGGGTTGATCGCCATCAATTTGCGCGACGATCTTGCGCCGCAGCATGCCGCGCGGATGCTGGAGCTTTCGCGGGAGGGCTTCTACGACGGCGTAGTGTTCCACCGGGTGATCGATGGCTTCATGGCTCAGACGGGTGATCCGACGGGGACCGGGCGCGGTGGCTCGGAAAAACTGGACCTGCCGGCGGAATTCTCCGCGCCTGAGGTGGCCAGCTTTACCCGGGGAACGGTTGGTATGGCGCGGTCGCAGTCTCCGGATTCCGCCAACTCGCAATTCTTTATTATGTTCGAAGACGGGCCCTTCCTCGATGGTCAGTACACCATCATTGGCGAAGTGCTGGTGGGGATGGAGGCCGTCGATCAGATCAAGCGCGGGGCGGAAGGCTCCGGTGCGGTCACCAACCCTGACCGGATGCTGCGGGCCTTTGTGCTGGCTGACGAAATCTGAGTTGCGCCGACTTGTCTCGACCGCTTCGTGGTCTTCGCCAAGGCGTCGCGCATTTTCATAGAAAATGCGAAAAGATGTCAGGCCGCGCATAGCGCGGCCTGTCCGTTTAATTGCGCGGGGGAGATTTGAAAGCCGCGAAGCAGCGTCAAATCGAGCCCGCAACCATCGAACTTGCTTGGATCAGGGGTAGAGTGGCGTTTCTGTCCAGCCTGAATCGAGGTTAAGTCGCGTCAGGCGCACGCGCTCGTGCAGCCGGAATTCGCCCGCCCTCCAGAATTCCATCGCCATTGGCCTCAGGATGAAACCACCCCAATAATCTGGCTTGGCAAATTGGTCCTGACCCTCAAAGCGCGCTACAAAGTCCTCAATCCGGCCCTCGAGTGCAGAGCGATGGGGCAGAGGCTGTGATTGAAGACTCGCCCAGGCGCCAATGCGCGACCCGCGCGCACGTGTGTCGTAGTAGGCCTGTGATTCTTCCGCACTGAGGCGTTCAACAGGACCTTCCAGCCGAACCTGACGATCAAGTGTTTTCCAGTGGAACAGCGCAGCGGCACGAGGGTTGTCCCGCAAGGCCCGTCCCTTGCGTCCCTCGAAATTCGTGAAGAAACGAAATCCCAGACCATCGTGGCCTTTGAGCAGGACGATACGGTTGCTCAGCGTGCCGTCGCCATCGAGGGTCGCCAGTGCCATGGCGTTGGGGTCATTGACCTCCGTCGCTTTGGCTTCTTCAAGCCACTGGCTGAACAGAGTGAGTGGGTCCTGAACACGGAAGCTCATGATGGTGTCTCTCCTCGGGTCGTCGACGACGTTAAGGGCTGTTCCGCTTCAGGTGGCGCCAAAAGTGATCCGGTGAAGGGGCTGCACCGTCGCAGGGACCGGAGCCGGAGGCGGGAGCGACGTCCCGGCCGGCGCTTGAGACATAGCCCCGGGCGCGTCTGCAAAGGGCTCTGCACCGGCGTGGGAAAATGGCTCGGCCGATGATCGTGCCTTTCCGGGAAGACGGAAGCCGCGCCAACTCGCCACCGGGTCAACAAAGGCCGGCGTTGGCGCCGGCTCGATCTCAGCCCTGGTGCGGGTCGCGCGGCCAGCTTCGCTTTCCGCGGCTTGTGCACTTCTTTCTCGTGCAGATTCTCGTTCTGCGTGCCAGCTGTACTGGGGCGTGACCCGCTGCGGGGTCATGTCAGACGCTGGTGCAGACCCCGTTGCTGTAGCCCCTTTACCGGCCGTGTCCTTTGCATCAACCGGGCTTGAGTCAAGGTCGAGCAGATGGTTGATCTCCCGCTGGACAGTGGCAAGCGGCGACGCTTGCCCGAGGATCACGGGCATTGCGTCGCTGTCGTCGCGCTGCTGATTTGCCTCGGGGTCTTCCGGACGGGTCGCAGTCGATGAGCTCGGGTCTGGTGCCATATTCATCGCATAATCATCCCGCAGACGCATGTCCCGGGTCAAGTCCAGCGCCTCTCCGGCACCTGCTCCATGGCCTGCTTCCCCCAGACTGACCTGTTCTCCCAGCACAGCATCGACGAAGATATAACCAGGCTCGGCCTCCAGCGGTCTGCCATTATCCCCGGCGGAACGGTCAACCAGCTCGGCCGTTGGATGAAACAGCGGTGCACCAGCCACAGCATCGATATCCGCGAGCCCGAAGCGGGCGTCATCGACTGCAAGCATGGGCGCGCCGGGCGCCAGCGCGGCATCGCCCTCGTCCCTGAACAGGCTGAGCAGGTTCTGTCCCTGTGCCAGCTGCTCGCGCGCAGCAAGGCCCTCGATCACGTCTTCTGCAGCACCACCGTGCAACCCGGGAGATGGCTCGAGGTGGGTCCCCATGGCACGCGACAGGTCGTGCAGGCTCAGCACTTCGAGATCATCGCAGATCCCCCAGCGGCGCGGGGGTCGCTGATCCTCTTCGTCGAATTCCACCAACCCGGACCGGCGCAGGCGGTCTAGCGCAAAGGTGATCATGGCCGGGTGCGCGCGCAGCGAGGCCGCCAGATCCTCGACCCTCGCCCACCGGCGAAGGCGTGTCTGCGCTTCGAGATCGCGAACCAGACGGAGTCCGAAGTCAAGCTGCTCACCCCGACCCGCTTGGAGGAAGCTGTCGATCGGGTCTTTACGCCGGGCAAAGCTGACCGCCAGCTGCGACCCGGCGAGCACGGTCGCCCAGCCCAGATAGAGGATGGCGAGAACAGTGATCGCTGCCGCTAGTCCGAGTCTGCTGGTCTGCGCTCCGGCATTACCACTCAAGGATCCGCCTTCGAGCACCAAGGTGGACAGCGCCAGCAATCCACAGAGGCCGAGGCTCGACAGTCCCGCCCCGAACAGCAGCGCACCGAAGGCGGGTCGCCGCAGCGAGAAGGTCAGGAATACGACAAACAGTACCAGCATCAGGACCAGACCATTCACCAGCCACACCACCGCCGCCGCCAGTCTCGGCGCTTCCCCGGTCGCGGCGATCATCGTCCCCGCAAGCCCGAGCTGAGTCCCGGCCATGAGCGGGAGCAGGACCGCCAGCAATCCGGTCAACACCAGCCTGCGCCGGGGAATGTCGTCGTAGACTGACTGATACCACTGGCGCGCACCTGCAGCCCGGAGCAGGGCTGTCAGCGTCAGCAAACAGGCACCACCGACTGCGAGGCTCTCCAATCCGAACCGGTCGAAGGTCGGGCGAAGCCAGTCTGTCAGGGGCGCTGACCAAACCGCCAGCCCGGTCAATCCCAGCCCCAGCGGAGATGAAGACCGGGCCACGTCCATGGTCTCAAAGGGATTGCCGAAGACAGGCGCCAGGGCCTGCGCCAACAGAACCAGGCCCGGTAACCCAAAGACGACGGTGGCGAAGGTCAGAACACCAGCCCAAACGGGCATGAGGCGCGCAAAATACACCTGCCATGCCCGGCGTGCGATGGCGCGCAAGGTCTGGTCTGTCTCGCGGGTGCCGACAGGTGCATCAAAGGCGTCATAGAGGGTCAAGGAAGTGGCTGCCTTTCGCCGTGGGATGTCCTTCCTTAGCAAAACCACTGTCCGGCGCCTAGCGATTGCGCCGACTTGTCCCCGACCGCGCTTCGCGCGGCGGGGCCAAGTGTCGCGCAATTCTTTGCTTTGCGCTCAATAAGCTTCGCTGTGAGCGCGTTGGAGCTCTTCACGCCAATAACACTTAAAGTCCTTCGGCAGGCTCAGGATGAACTCTACCCGTTGCGCTTCAGCTGAAGCGACACGCAAAGCGGAGGTTGGTGCGCGTCAACTGAAGTGACGCTCAAAGCGAAGCGTGTTGAGTGTCAAATGATAGGTGGTGCGGTCGGGCCTTGGCCGCTTCGCGGCCTTCGGCCCTCCCACGCGCATTTTCAGTGAAAAATGCGAAAGGACGTCGGGTCGCGCACAGCGCAGCCTGTCCGTTTGATTGCGCGGGAGAGCTTTGTAAGCCGTGAAGTGGCGTCAAATCGAGCCCGCAACAGAGGGAGCAGAGCTGAGAAGCGCTGCACCGGCTTGCACCAGTCAGACCGCGGGAGGTAAAATAGAGCCGAGTTCAAACAGGACATCTTTCACGGAAGGAAACGAGCATGAGCAAGGGCGTTCTGGCCGGCAAGCGTGGTCTGATCATGGGCGTGGCCAACGATAAGTCCATTGCCTGGGGTATCGCCCAGTCTGCCGCGCGTGAAGGCGCAGAGCTTGCCTTTTCCTACCAGGGTGAAGTGCTGGAAAAACGCGTAGCACCACTCGCCCAGCAGGTAGGGGCAGACATGCTTACCTGTGACGTGACAGACGATGCCTCGATTGATGCTCTGTTCAAGGCTCTGGAAGACAAGTGGGGCAGCCTCGATTTCATCGTCCACGCCATCGGGTTTTCCAACAAGGACGAGCTTAAGGGTGAATATCTGGGCACCAGCCGCGAGAACTTCGCGCTGACCATGGATATCTCGGTCTATTCCTTTACGGCCGTGGCGCAGCGCGCAGCGCCTCTGATGAACGAAGGCGGCTCGCTGGTGACCCTGACCTATCAGGGCGCAGTCAAGGTCGTGCCCAACTACAACGTCATGGGTGTGGCCAAGGCCGCGCTTGAGGCCTCGGTGCTCTACCTCGCTGCCGACTTCGGTCCGCGCGGGGTCCGGGTTAACGGTCTGTCGGCCGGCCCCGTCCGAACCCTGGCCGCATCCGGCATCGGCGACTTCCGCACCATGCTAAAGTGGAACGAGCTGAACGCACCCCTGCGCCGCAACGTCACCATTCAGGACGTTGGCGACGCCTGCCTGTATCTGATTTCACCCTGGTCCAACGGGGTAACGGGCGAAATCCACTACGTCGACGGCGGGGCCAACATCAATGGTATGATCGCCATGGACAAGGCCGGTGAGCTGGGCGATCTGCTCAGCGAGACCGCCACCAAAAAGGGCTGAAGCTGCCTATGGCCGGGAATTCATTCGGAACGCTGTTCCGCTTCACCACCTTCGGCGAGAGCCACGGCCCCCAGATCGGCTGCGTGGTCGACGGCGTGCCTGCCGGGCTCAGCCTGAGTGAGGCAGACATTCAGCCCGACCTCGACCGGCGCAAGCCTGGCACGAGCAAGTACGTGACCCAGCGTCGCGAAGGTGATGAAGTCAGCATCGTTTCTGGAGTTTTTGAGGGCCGCACCACCGGATCACCCATTGGCTTGATCATCCACAACGGCGACCAGCGCTCGAAGGACTATGGCGAAATCCGGGATCAGTTCCGCCCAGGCCACGCTGATTTCACCTACTGGCAGAAATATGGCCTGCGCGACTATCGCGGGGGCGGCCGGTCGTCGGCGCGCGAGACAGCGATGCGGGTCGCAGCCGGCGCTATCGCCGAGGTCATCCTACGCGAGCTGCCGCCCTCGCCTATCATTGTGCGTGGGGCGCTGGTGGCTATGGGCGGCCACGGGCTCGACCGCGGCGCCTGGGACTGGGATCAGGTCGCTGAAAACGCCTTTTTCTGCCCTGATGCCAAGGCGGCAACCGCTTGGGCTGAAGCGCTGGACCAGTTGCGCAAAGACGGAAACTCCGCCGGCGGCGTGATCGAAGTGGTCGCCGATGGTGTGCCAGCCGGTCTGGGTCAGCCGATTTACGACAAGCTCGACAGCGACATTGCGGCTGCGCTGATGACCATCAACGCCGCTAAGGGCGTGGAAATCGGTGATGGTTTCACCGCCGCTGCGCTGAACGGAGTGGGCAATGCCGACGAGATGGAAGCAGACACGAACGGTCTGCCCCGGTTCACCAGCAACCACGCCGGCGGCATCCTCGGTGGCCTGAGCACGGGCCAGCCCGTGGTCGCCCGGCTGGCGATCAAGCCCACCTCATCCATACTGACCCCACGCCGCTCACTGAACCGCTTCGGTGAAGCCGTGGAGGTTGTGACCAAGGGCCGTCACGACCCCTGCGTTGCCATTCGCGGCGTGCCTGTGGCCGAGGCCATGATGGCGATCGTACTCGCTGACCACCTGCTACAGGCGCGGGCTGACGGAACGCCCCTGACCCCTCGCCCTTGGGACACGAAGGAAGACTGACAGAATGCAGATGAAGCCACTGGGCCGGACCGGCATAAAGGTCTCCGAATTCTGCCTCGGCACCATGACCTGGGGACAGCAAAATTCCGCCGAAGAAGGCTTTGCTCAGATGGACTGGGCCAGCGCCAACGGCATCAACTTTTTCGACACAGCCGAGCTCTACCCCAGTCGACCCACGGCCGACACGCAGGGTCGGACCGAGGAGATCATCGGCGAATGGTTCACCCGGACCGGCAAGCGCGCTGACATCATCCTCGCCAGCAAGGTGACGGGGCCTGAGGATGGCTTCAACTGGATCCGGGGTGGCGTCTCCCGCTTTACAGAAAGCAGCATCCGAGAGGCCATCGAGGGGTCGCTGCGGCGGCTCCAGACCGACTACATTGACCTTTACCAACTGCACTGGCCCGACCGTGGCTGGACGCACTTCCGCAAGCTCGGCCAGACCCGCCCAAACCCGGACGAGGGCGCCGACCGTGCCGAGACACTGGCAACACTCGACGCGCTGGTCAAAGAGGGCAAGATCCGCGCCTGGGGTGTCTCCAACGAGAGTCCCTGGGGGGTCATGGACTGGATTGCCCGCAGTGAAGCCACGGGACAGGCGCGGGTTGCGTCGATCCAGAACCCCTACAATCTGCTGAACCGCGTTTTTGACACCGGCAACGCCGAGGTCTCCATGAACGAAGACGTAGCCTTACTCGCGTACTCGCCCTTGGCAGCGGGTCACCTGAGCGGCAAGTACCTGGATGGAAACCGACCGGCTGGCTCGCGGCTCGCGCTGTGGCCGGAGCGTTCGGGCTATAGCTCTGACTACGGCAATGAGGTTGCTGCAAAGTACGTTGCGCTGGCCCGCGACCATGGTCTCGATCCATCGATCATGGCGCATGCCTTTGTCTACATGCAGCCCTTTGTGACGGCATCGATCCCCGGAGGGACCACCATCGAGCAGCTTCAGGTCGCGCTGGATGCAACCACCGTGACGCTGAGTGAAGAGGTACTCAAGGAGATCCACCGGCTTCACCGCCAGCATACCTACCCCTGTCCTTAGGCCCTGCCTTTAGGCTCGGGCCGCTGTCTCACGTATTTATGGAGAAGGGTTGCGTGCTCGATTTGACGCCGCTTTGCTGCTTTCAAATCTCCCCTGCGTAGTCAAACGGACAGGCCGCGCAGTGCGCGACCGGGGACAAGTCGGCGCAACTTCTTTCCATTCACACTCAAAACGCTTCGCTTTGAGTGTGGTTCCAGCGAAGACCTCCCACACGCTCAACGGTGAAGCCGTTTTGAGCGGCAAAAGAAGAAGGCGCGTAGAACTCCAACGCGCTCAAAGCGAAGCGTTTTGAGCGCAAAGGTAAAAAGCCTCCGTGTGGGAGATTTGAAAGCAGCAAAGCGGCGTCAAATCGAGCGCGCTACCACTATGCAGCGACAGCATCCGGGTCGGCACTGATGGTCACCGCAACGCCACTCTCAGCCCGCAGCCTCTCGCTGATGGCCTCGTGCCGGATCAGCCCGAGCGCAGCCCCACCCACGGCGGTTAGGACCTCGCCTGCCTGACGCTCCCCAGCAAGCACGGCGTCTCCGGGCTGCAAAGCTGCCTCAGACGTGAGCGCCATCAGGCGTTTCTTGCCCAGATTGCGGTACTTCATCCGCGCCGTGACTTCCTGCCCGACGTAGCACCCCTTCCTGAAGTCTACCCCGCCGAGGCGTTCGAACCCGCTCTCCATCAGCAGCGCCTTGTTGGGCTTGAGATCAACCGGACCCTCGGGAACGACGGCGGCGATCCGGGCGCGGTCATAGTCCTGCCGAATACCCGCCCCGGTCGCTTCGCCGCCGCCAGCGGCGGTGCTCAAATTGGGCCCAAGCACCCGCCATCCAAGGCGATCGGACCGGGGATCAGCAAAAGTCACTGCGCTGTCGTCCATTCCCGCACCGAGTTGGTCGGCGCCGGGGTGCAGCTTCGACGCCTGTTGCTCGTATTCGTGCTGAAGGGCAGCCAAGGCCTGTGGCATTACCACGCCGACTCCCCAGTCTTCCAGCAGCGCGAAGTCCACCGCCGCCCGCAGCTTGTACATCCGCAATCGCTTGTCGAAGTCGCTGCCCCTCGGGAAGTCGATCAGGATCCGGTCCCAGTCCGTGTAGCAAAGCACGTCGGCCAGCAGTTTCCCCTGTGGGGTCAGCAGCGCAGCGAAGGCTGCACCGCCCGCGTCCTTGGCCACGTCCGCGCTCAGCAGGGTGTTGAGAAAATCGAAGCGGTCGTCGCCCGATACCGCGAGCACGGCGCGATTATCGAGCCAGCACCGCGGCGCCGTCATCGCGGCCGCCTCCCAGCCTCAGTCCGGCGGGTCATCCGGGGCTCAGTCCTGAGCGTCACGGCCAGCCACCGGTGCGACCACGGGACCGAATTCTTCCTCGACGCTGTCGCCGTTCTGACTGAGCAGCACCGCGATCCACCGCGTCGCCGGGACCGAGGCAAAAATGATCGCGAGCATGACCGTGACAGGTACGGAAATCAGCATGCCGACCGGCCCCCACAGGAAGCCCCAGAACGACAGTGATACCAGAATGATTAGCGGCGAGAGGTTGAGCGAATTGCCCAGGAACCGGGGTTCGAGGAAGCTGCCGACCAGTTGCTGAATGCCGATCAACAGACCTGTTACCACGAGGATGACCCAAGCGCTGCCGTCCCAGAACTGCAACACCGCCATGGCGGCGGGCAGCATGACCGCGATGATCGAGCCCACCACCGGGATGAAGTTCAGGAAGAACACCAGCATCGCCCATACGGGCGCGTAGTTGATGTCGAAGACCAGCAGGATGACATAGGCCATCACCGCCGTGATCAGGCTCATCAGCGTTTTGACGGCGAGGTAGGCCTGAATCTTCCGGCTGATGGTCCCAAGCATGATCCGCGCGCGGGAGTAGTCGTCAGCGCGGGGGAACAGATGCTTGAGCTTGGAGGAAAACCGCTGATCCTCGACCAGCATGAAGGCGACATAGATCACCACGATCACTAGGTTCTGTGTCACCAGCCGAAGCTGCCCGGCGAAGTTGTTAGCGATGCCCAGAATGCGGTCGAACTGGTCCTGTAGGTTGATGTCGAGGATAAGGCCCTCGGGCAGCAGCCCCTGCAGCAGGGCCAGAAGGCGGTTGGCATCGGCGGCATAGGCCGGGAAGTCACCCAGCAAAGACGAGAAACTGGCCAGCACGATATTGACCACGAAATAAGCGATCGATCCGATCACCCCCATGGCGAGCAGCAACGACACCCATCGCGGCAGCTGAAATCCACCGATATTGAGACCCGACATAAAATCCCGGAGGCTGGCGATCACGTACCAAACCACCACAGCCAGCACGAGTGGCAGCAGGAACGGCCGCCCCAACGCGAGCGCAGCCACCACGGCCGCAAGGATCAAAATGGCGGCACCGATGTTCAGGATCGACGTACGAACCGCCCCCGACGGCTTTCTGGATGTCATCGATTATCGTCTCAATGCTGCGGGACAAAGGAGGCTACATTCTGCGCCTTAGCCAGAATCATGCAACCACTTAGGCTGGTTTTGGCTCTTTTTTATGCGCAGGCGTTGAGGCACAGTCTCAGTCACACCGGCCGGACCAACCCGGCCACAGGGAAAACTGGAAGGGAAATGACGTGAGCAAAGCCGTAATCATCCGCAAGACCGGGGGTCTGGAAGCCCTGACCATCGAAGACCGCGAGGTGGGCATGCCGGGCGAAGGCGAAATTCGGGTCCGCAACACCCACGTTGGGCTGAACTTCATCGACGTTTACTTCCGCGACGGCCTATATGCGGGCGAATTGCCCTTCGTGCTGGGCTCCGAGAGCGCGGGCGAGATCACCGAGGTCGGCCCGGGGGCCGATGGCTTCAAAGTCGGGGATCGTGTGGGGAGTCTAGCCCCTGGTGCTTACGCCGAAGAATGCCTGGTCCCCGCAGACAAGGCCGTGCTGCTGCCTGAGGGTGTCAGCAACGAGGCCGCCGCCGCTTCCCTGCTCAAGGGCATGACCGTGCAGTATCTGCTCAAGCAGTCCTACCCCATCCAGCCCGGTCAGACCTGCCTGTTCCACTCCGCCGCTGGCGGGGTCGGCCTGCTCGCCTGCCAGTGGGCACGCGCCATGGGGGTCAAGCTCATCGGTACAGCGGGCACAGCCGAAAAATGCCAGCTCGCGCTCGATAACGGCGCCACCCACTGCGTCAACTACCGTGACGACAATTGGGTCGAGCAGGTTCGGGACCTCTCGGGTGGCGGCGTGCCCGTGGTCTACGATTCCGTGGGGCAGGCAACGCTGGAGGGCTCGCTCGATTGCCTCAAGCCGCTGGGTTACTTCATCACTTTTGGCAACTCTTCAGGGGCCATCGCCGGTGTTGCGCCGTCGGCTTTGGCCTCGCGTGGTTGTTTATACATGCAAAGACCAACGCTTTTCGCGTATATTTCTAACAGGGCGCAACTTAACCGGGTTGCAGGGGATCTCTTTAGCGTGATGCAGTCCGGCGATGTCAAACCTGTCATCGGGCGGCGTCTTCCCTTTGCCGAGGTGGCTGAAGCCCACCGTGGCCTGGAGGCCCGTGAAACCATCGGGTCGACCATTCTCGAAATCTGAGGATACCCCGAGCCTATGCTGAAAGAATTCTGGGAGTTTATCTAACGTGGCAACGTGATCGAATTTGCCGTTGCCTTCATCCTGGGTCTGGCGTTCAACGCCATCGTTAAATCGCTGGTCAACGACATGATCATGCCCGTCGTCGGGCTGGTCACGGGCGGTGCTGATTTCACCAACTGTTTCATCGTACTGGGCAGCTGCAGCTTTGACACGCTCGCCGCCGCGCAGGAAGCCGGCGTCGCCACACTCAACTACGGTGTATTCATCAACACCGTCATTGAGTTCATCATCATGGCCTTCGCGCTGTTCATGATGGTGCGGACCTACAACCGCTTCTGCCGGAAGCAGGAAGAGGCGCCAGCCGAGCCGCCGGCAGGAAG
>MDTG01425406.1_pt1 | contig 12530 bp, 12 predicted proteins | sample 811421 | NCBI WGS metagenome assembly MDTG01 (sample SAMN05326645, study PRJNA326480) | marine metagenome | isolation source: seawater | place: Pacific Ocean: South East | collected 2011 | reverse complement strand
TGTGTTGAACCATATTTGAAGTCTAAATAGAAAATTAGACCAGACGGTAGGTTCATAGGTTGTACAGAAACGAATTCCTGTGCGGATAGTTCAGCAAAAATTCTACGAACTAATGGTAGAGCAACACCGCTCCACTGTTCTTGATTTGCTGAAGTTCCTACATTAGAAGCTTCATCGATTAACTGTTTTGCTTGGTTTTCCAAGAGTACAGCCATACCGGAAGTTTCACTCTCATTTTTAAGTCCTTCTAAAAGGCCTGTTGGTTCCCACTTTGAAACCAGTTTGCGAGAGGAACTCAGAAGCTCATTATGAGGATTATATCCACCCATTACGTCTTTTAATTGATCGTTATAAGACACGATAGTTCTCCGTTATATAATGTTAGCGAGTTTCTTCATACGGCTTTTGAAGTCCGTACTTTCACCGATGATTGGTTTCTTCTTAGGTTGAGTAGAAGCAGTTGGCTTAGAAGCTTGACTAACACGCTTAGCGTTAACTGATTCATTAACAGATTTACGTTTCATTGACTCAGCAAATGTTGAGAAAACAAGTTTGACTTCGCGAACGTTAGCTGCTCTGTCAAATTGCTCAATCACTTTCATTTTTTGAGCTTCTGATATATTTCTGCTTCTGAATAGCTTGTTAGTATAAAGAAGTTTAGCGTTAAGTAGGTTAACTTCAGACAGCTTATCTCTTAGATATTGTACAGTTTGCTTGTACTCTTCGAGTTCACTATCTTCATCTTCGTCTTCCATCTCTTCTTTAACTTCTTCATCTTCATCTTCCATGCCTTCTTCTTCTGTTAGAGCTTTAATGATTTCATCTAGGTCGATTTCGTCGTCTTCATCTTCCATTCCTGCTTCTTCAGCAGCAACTTCGTCTTCATTTTCGTCTTCCATTCCTGCTTCTTCAGCAGCAACTTCATCTTCATTTTCGTCTTCCATGTTTTCTTCGACTTCTTCGTCTTCATCATTCATTTCAGCTTCTAATTGGCGCAAGACTTCTTCAAGATCTTCGTCCTCGTCTTCCATTCCTGCTTCTTCAGCAGCAACTTCGTCTTCGTCCTCGTCTTCCATTCCTACTTCTTCAGCAGCAACTTCGTCTTCATCTTCGTCTTCCATTCCAACGTCTTCACCTAAAGGCTGTTCAGGGGCTTTTTCAAGATTTTCATCTTCATTTCCAGCCTCTTCATCAGAACCTTCAGATTCTGGACCTTGACCAACACCAGAAGTATCGCCTGCTTTACCAGGCTCTTTATTATCACTAGCACCGATTTCAGAAGAAACGTCGTTTTCCTCAATTTCTTCTTCATCTTCGCCGTAATAATTTTCATCGGCTTTTTCCTCATCTTCGCCTTCCATTTCAGCTTGTAGCTTCTTAGAAAGCATTGATTTCAGATGTGGTGTAAAGGCCTCTTCGAGGGCTATTTTAGCATTTGCTAATGCGGTTTCGCGCACGGCTTTAGCGTCAGCAATTGCTTCTTTTAATAGTTTATCCATTTGGATTCTCCCTTAAAGAGATTATATAGTTATTTTGAACTATAATCTGATTCGATTATTTCGGAACACCTAACGAATGCAGGTGCATTTTATTTTTATATAAGTATGGTATAATATATTTAAAGTTCAGCTTTTTTTGATCTTATTTGAGCTCTTAATCTACCTTTTGCTCTTCTGTCTCTTTTAATAGCTGAAGGTTTTACATAAAATTGTCTTTGTTGCAGTTCGTGTAATATACCTGCTTCTTTGACTTTTTTCTTAAATTTTCTTAATGCAAACTCGTATTTGTTATTTGTAACCTTAACTTTTATTGACATCTTTACCTCTTTAGTCTTCTTCGTTTAACTCTTTTATATCAAAATATCTATTTAGTATACCACCCATATCTTCATATAAAGCAGCCATTCTATCTTGAAGTGCTTGTGCCTCTGAAGCAATCTTATTAAACTGTGTAGCTTGCTTCTTTAATTCATTCATGTTTCTTTTTACAGTAACACCATCAAACCAGTCTTGTGTTTCTTCAACAACATGTTTTTGAGCAGATTCTGCGATTTCAACAAAAGTCTTTGCAACTTCTGCCAAATTGTGTTTTTTGTATATTGAAGGGCCATAAGTTCCAAACTCATTAACAGTTTGTACTAATGCTTCTTTTGTCATTACTTTTTTCTCGCCTTCTTTCGCAACTATTCCTTTGGCAATCTTTAATAAATCTGTTGATTTTTTATCTTCACCAAACACATTATTAAGCGGCTTCATAGTTACAACTCCGCCAATAGCTTCTTCTAATATATCTTTCATCTTCACTGTTATTCTCCTGATAGGATGTTAAATACTGCTTTTTCAACACCTTGCCATTTATTGCTTTTTGAATTTTTGTCAACTGATTCATTGACAGGTCTTAAGAAAGCACCGTGTGTTGAAGGATTAGAAACAAAATCAAAGCCTATTAATTCAAAATCATCTTGTACTTCATCACCAGCAGATTCTTGTTTTATAGAACCTAAACCTCTTGAACTAATGCCCAACTTAATTCCACTTTTAAATAATTCTTTTAAAATATTTCCTGCAGGTGTTGTTAAAACTTCAACTGTTCCTACAAGATCATTTCCGTTCCAATGCATTTCTAATACATTGTGAGAAACATTTTGTAAATTTACTACAGAAGAATCTGGATGATCTAGTTCACCCATTGCCCTTCTTTCTTTTACAAAATTATCTGTATACTTTGATGCTTCACGCATCAATATTTCTTTTGGATAAACTCTTCCATTTTGATTTCTTGCTTCTGCTCTTTGCAATACGCCTTTAACAATAAGCTTTCCACCATTTGTGCTAATAGCTTCGTTAACTTTGTCTGGTGTTACCTCAAATGGAATAACATCAACTAATAAAGATTTGTCCATTATACTAAGTCCTTTACTTTATGAGAAAGTCTTACAAGTTTTTCTGAAATTTTTCCGAGAGCTACTTTTGTTCTCTTCATATAATTGTCAGACTCAAATTTCATTTCGTTTTTAAGTTTTACATTGTACTTTACTAGTTTTTCTATCTCAGTCATTCTATCACGAATTCCAATCATAGACTTAGCTAGCTTTTGTTTTGTTGACATAGATTCATCATTTCTAAAATGCCAATAATTCTCTTTAACAACACTCATTCCGTCTGATAGTTTTAAGTCATCTTCATCTTTGTCATCATCTTTAGGGTCTCTAAAAGCGTACGGCGTTTTTTGAGGGCCTTCACCACCGTCTATTCCACCTGTTGCGCTCATTTCTTTTAGCTCTTGGCGTATTAGATTTTTTAATAGTTCTATTAGTCTATTATTTTTTAATGACATTTTTTATCTCAGAAACTAATTGATAAAATCTCATAAGTTTCAATACATGTGATGTTTTTGGTTTTGCAATTTTTGTTTCATTAACTAGCTTTACACATTCTTTAATTTTTATCTTTATCACTTTATTGTCTATAGCACCATAATATTTCTTTAGTTCAAATAAGACATTTTTAAATTGTGACTCTAAGAATGTTTTTAGTGTTCCTGTACTAGATACACTGTTAATATATTCTCTAAGAACTTTTTTCTGATCACCAGTTAGTGTGTTGTACTTCTTATTAAATTTTTCTACCAATATTGTGTAAGCTAGAAGTCTTAAATCTTTGTTTTGCTTTTTTAATTCTGTGAGAGTTTGATCTTCTTTTGGTTTTTTAACTGAAGAAATATGTTCTAGAATTGTATAATAGCTTTTTGAAGATTGTTTAGGATCTGAATAGTCTTCTGTAAGTACATTGTATATAGATGCTAATATCTTGTAGTTTGGTATTCTAACTTTAAAAAATGAATCCATATCAAAACTTTCTTTAATTGCTTTAATAAGTGCGTATTTTTCTTTTCTTAACTTAGATTGGTTAACTGTCTTACTATAAGACTTTATCGTTGTTTCGATAAGATGTTTTGCATGTTCAGAATTTTTGATTTTTGTTTGTTGTAAAACATTAAAGATCTTAGCTTCTTTAAAAAGCTCTGTATCTTTCTTAAAATACTGTCTTACTAGCGATGTTGATGGCGAGGATGATGATCCGTTAAGCGCATCAGATGTTATCTGTCGAGTTAGCAACTCGAATAATAAGCCGCCATTTTTAAATTTTGAGTGTTTCATATATACCCTTAGCTAAGTCTCTTATGAATTCATTAATAAATATAAGAAAACTAAATTTTCTTGTTAGTTCCGTTAAGTTCGTCATCAATATCAGATACTTCTTTTAATAATTGTGTTTCTTTCTTATTAAAGCTATTTTTCATAGCATCAAAATGTGCCAATGCAAGTGGACTTTTCCTAAACTTATGTGTTGTAGGATTATCTTCTCTTTGATTAGAGTGTAAATAATCGAATTTTCCTATTGCATCGCGTACTCCGTAAGTCTCTCTATCTTCTGTGTCTCTTTTTGAATCTTCGTCTTCCATTCCGCCTTGTTCATCTTCATCATCGCTTTTCATTTGTCCTTCTTCTGCTTGCTTTGCTGGATCACTTCCTTCGTTTTCTATTGAAGATAATCTAAATGCTTGTTTTTTATCATCTACAATTTCATTTTGCATTTTATCTACATCTTTAGAGGTAAAGTTTAATATATTATCATAAATCCATTGTTGTGATATTAAACCTTCTCTTTTCATTGCTTCTGCAATATTATTTTTTCTTTCCCAAAGATCTAATCTTTCTTGTTCGTATATTGTTGAAGGACTAGTTAATTCTAAATCAAAATCAACTAAGGCAGCGTCTGTATAGCCTTGTGAGTATAAGTGTACTACAGCTATTTTTGTTAATTCACTTAACACAATTCTTTGTATTCTTTCAATTGTTCTAGCAAACCTTACATCTTCTGCAGCAAGTGTTGCTTTTGATCCAACATTTTCTTCAAATCCTAAAAATGCTTTTGGTATCTTTAATGCTGATAGTAATTTATTTTTTAGGTACTCGATGTCTTCTACTGCTTCATATGTTAAGCCTGGGAGTGATTCTATCATTGTTCCAGAATCTCCACCCCTAACTGGCAAATAGAAATCTTCAGTTAAATTTTGCATATTGTATTTTAAATTGTAGTCACCAGTTTCTTCATTTATTACTGGAGCTTTTTTCATTTTATCAATTATGCGCTTCATATAAGTATCTACTTCATTTGGAGGTAAATTTCCAATATCAATTTTAAATACTCTTTTTTCAGGTGCTCTCATAATTCTATGGATTAACATAGCGTCTTCCATAAGAGATAATTGTTTCCAAACTCTTCTTCCACCTTCTACCATAGACTTACCGTAAGGTATATAGTTAGAATCTGATAATAATCTAAAATGTGCCACTTGAAAGTTTTGTAATTCTTGGTTTGATGCATTTTGTGGTTGATTTCTAGGATCAGTTGCATCTAATACAAATTTTACCTCATAAGGATTTTCAGGATCAAAGTCCTCTATTCGTGATACATCATATGTAGATAGCGGAGATACGTTTATAATTCCATAGCCTTCTTTTACATCTAAGTTTAAAAAGAAATCTCCATACTTACACATATTACGAATCCAAGGCCATAAGTTAAATTCAATATTTAATATATCATAAAATAAATTATGAAGTATTTCATGAATTTGTGGATTATTTGCTTTTATTTCTAAAACATTTCCATACTCTGATTTCATAGTAGACTCATCTGCGTATACATCAAGAGCAGATGATATGATTGGATCATCATCCATTGCTTCGTAATCTCTAAAAAGTGATATACGTTGTGCTTTTGCTAATTCTCCACTGTAACCATGCATTGACCCTATTCCTCTTTTGCCAGAATATAATCTTTGGTACCTATCCATAAGCGTTTTAGATCCTGCTTGAATATCGTCAGTATCAACTACTTTTAGTTTTTTACCTCCGACATTACGAACAATAACGCCTGTTGAAAATAAGCGTGTTATTCTATCAAAAAATGTGTCTTGTTTTGCCATTTTATATTAACCAAGTTAGTGATTCTTTTTTGCCGGCTATTTGTTGCTTCCAGCCGTAGTCATCTTCTGCCTCAACAGTATAAACACCAGAGCTTGCTCCCATTTTGTTCATTGTTTCTTTAGTTAGCCTCATATTTTCATCATGAAGACGTAAACTAGTGTCTCTAACCCAGAGACTAATTGCCATACTCATGACCAGGTCATCATTATAGCCTTTGAAAGCTTCCGCTTTCCCATTATTAAATATAAAAACATATAATTCATCGATCAGTCTAATTGAATTTATTTTTACTTCTTTTTGTCTTATAAATTGTGATAATTTTTCTATAATAAGCGGTCTAGTTTTCATAGTCGTTGAAAATCCAGGTATTTGATTTCTATCTTGACTCCTGTACTTATTTGTATATTGTGTTTTTGTATCAACGTACTTTAAGTCTCTTTTCATCCAAAATAGATTTCTGTATTCTCTATCTAATAATACTTGCAAAACTGCCCACCCTACATTATTATTCTCAACAACTAAAACAGCATCATTATATTCTGTTCCTATAGATGCTAATATTCCTGCATATCGTGTAGTATCTATTTTTGCTTTGAACTCTGCAACTTGTTCAAGTGTTTCAACGTCAAGAATATGAAAAGCTGAATAATCACTTCCGTCTCCACGCGCAACGTCAGCGCCTATTAAATATCTTCTGTTTGGTTCTGGATGTTTCCATATCCACATTCCATCATTATATCTTCTCTCTATTGGTTCACATGTAAATTTATCTTGATATTCTTTAATAATTGCTGCAGGAATAACAGACTGACCAGAGCTTATAAAGTCACAATCACATTCTTGTGCTGCCATGTCTGGACCTAATAATGCATTTTGATCATCTCTCCATTTCTGGTCTCTTTCAGGATGAACTGTCCAGTGTAATTTGATAAAGTTAAAATTGTTTGAGCCTTCTTCAGCACCAACCCAAGTCTTATGAAACCAATTACCCATACCGTTTGGTGTAGATAACGCGATACATTTACCACCAGTTGCAAGTGTCTGTTGTGATGCTGCCCATATATCATCTATATTTTTTATAAATGCTGCTTCATCCATTACCAAAAGAGATAACGCTTCAGAACGACCTGCTTCACTTGTTGATGATATTGCTTTTATTTGCGAACCGTTTTTATATCTTAAAGATAATTTGTTATCTTCAACACAACCTTGTTTTAGCCACTCAGGTGCAAGTTTATGCATAACTCTAACTTTTGTTACAAGATTTTTAGCAACTTCTTGTTTTGTAGCAATTACTAATATGTTTTTATCATTATGAAAATTCATTAACCACAAAGAGTAGCCAGCAGTTAGTGTTGATATACCTAACTGTCTTGCTTTTAAGATAACATTATAATCATTTTCTTTTAAATCATGTAATGTTTTTTCCTGGAAAGGATAAAGATCAAATTTTATTTTACCTTGAACAGGGTGCTGTATGAAACAATACTGACGCATAAAGTATACTGGATCTAGAGCACACTTTACATACTCTTCTCTAAAATATTCTTTTATTTGTTTATTAGTTAGGTCTTTCTGCATCTTCTATTTCTTTAAGTCTACTTTCAAATTCACCTAGCTTTTCTTTTAACAAAACAACTGCATCTTCTGCATCTTTAATCATGTCTGGTGTTAATTCATTTTTTTCAATATGAACAAATCCTGTGTCTACATTTACTGGTTCTACATTATCAAATGATGTATTTGACTTCCATTCAGTTATTTGAACTATTTGTTCTTTAATCATATCAATTTTACTTGTTATAACTTTCTTTTCAGCAAACTCATTAAACGTGCCATTAATTCTCATCTGATGTTCTTCTTCGACTTGACATTCTAAACAATGCCCAAAATACATCCACATTTTATTGTCTGCTTGCTTTTTCATGATCTTTTTACATTTAGGACAAAACCAAGGCATTCTAGCATCAGCCATTATTTCTGAAAGTCTGCTTACTTTATCACCAGATTTTTGTTTTTTACTTTCGTAACCAACCATTACACGTTTTTCTGGTGTTTTTCCACTTAATAAATCTTTTAAATATCTATCTTCACTATTCATAACCTACCTCGAAAATTTTTCTAAACCTAAAATTTGATTAATTGGTGCAAAGAAGCCTGTAAACTTAAATACTTTTCCGTTGTATTTAAATACGATACCTTCTGACGGTGCAACTTTAGATAAATCTGGCATTGCTTTTAATTTTTTAAGTTGTGCTTTTAATTTACCTATATTTGAAAAATCTTTCTTTGCTAAAAGTGCATTTGAAGCAGAATCTAATTCACTTCTTAATTTTTGTGTTGTTTTATCTGGGCTAGCACTTAAAAAATTACTTGCATTTGCTAATATTTCAGCGCCTACACCAAAGAATATTTGTTCAAAAGGTATCATATTCTTCTTTAGCATACCAGCATGATCCATTTTCTCAGTTGCCCTTACCCAATCAACAAACTTTGGATGATCTTCTTTTAGCTTATTTATTTCTGTCATCTTATAACTTTTATCAGAAAATGCCCATCTCTTCATAAGAGGATATAAAACATGATCTGGTATATTTGGGTAATCTGTCGAATTTGCGCCGTTTAATATGTATTCTAACCAAAAGTGTTGATGCCATAACGATAGCGAATCGCTATCCTTTAATCTATATATATTCTGCAACTTGCTCAAAGAGCTAATATATTTTGCCCTAAGTCTTGAGTAATTTTTTGGTTTATGAAGTCTTACAATATTTGGACCTTTAAAAGCAAATTTAGCTTTTATTGCTGCATTTGTCTTATTAATTACTGCTGCAAGTCTTGCTCCCCCTGACTTTACTTCACCAGAAGGCGTCCAAGCCTCATTGTATTTTAATATACCGTGAAATACTACTGTAGCAGCACCATCATAATCAATAACATTTTTATTTTCTGGATAGATAATTTCGATATTTGCCCAATTCTTACCATTATCAAAAAGTGCTTCTTGCTCTTTTACAGAAATTTTTTCTATTGAATTTGCAATATCTCTCATTGAAAATACAAATGCATTTCTAACACTAGGTATATGATTTTTGAATTTAGCTTTTACACCTGCTAAACTCATTCCGCCAGATTTTAGATCACCTTTATTTCTAGCAGCTTTTGCTTTTCCATTTATAACTGAAATCATTATATTTTGTCCGTCTAATTTCTCTGTGACGGCTTCTTCTTTATCTAATTTACCCTGTAACCCTAAGTCTATTATATCCTTTAGTTCCCCAAAGGTTAATCCATAATCATCAAACGGGTGTGCCATGTGTCCATAAGCTCCTCCCATAAGTAATAACTCCTTTTTATTTTCTTTTATATACCTAAATGTTGTTACTTTTCTACCATTGATAGTTGGCATTCCATGTTTATCAACACCAATATTTTTAACAACCATTTTTTTATTTTTAAATCTTCCTACTAATATCGTATCACCAACTTCTACATCTAATTTAATTACTTCTTTAAACGATGTAGTAAATTTATCAAATATTTTTTGATCAAAATATCCGAACATTTTTTGAAAAAATTTCTTTTTAGCATTTAAATCAAATTTTTCAGAACCTAATAATTTTCTCATAGTAGTACCACTTATTTCCATACCACCAACTTTTATACTTGTATGTGGTATTTCTAAAGTGTAGCCTTGTTCTTTAAAACCCTTGAGCCTATTATAATTCTGCCTATAAGGTAAGAAGTATTTTCCAGATGTTAATCTCCCTTCATCTTTTGCACCTACTGCAAATACTGCAGCTGTTGTGTTTTCATCAAATTTTGATAATAAACCTTTTGGAATATATGGCTGGTTTTCCATTTTTATCGCTTTGCCAGGTACTCCCATTCTCATCATATGTCTTTTCTTTTCAGCAAAATTCATTGGATGTCTTGCACCACCTGATTTTCCGCTGGTAACTATATAGACTTCATCAAATCTAGACTTTAAAAATTCGTAAGAAGCTTTATGATGTGGGCCAAATGGTTGAAATCTTCCTGGGTATATTGCAACTAATTTTTTAATATTGTTTTCTTGTTCAGAATATATTGATCGATCTTTTCTCTTCTTTGCTTTCTTTACTCCCTTTCTGCTCGGAGAAGGAAGCATTCCAGCCGGCGCTCCGAATTCTTCATTATATCTTATTTCTATAACGATGTCTTCATTAACTTTTGCTGGCATTTCACCCATATCTTTTGATGGTATAATTACAACTTGACTTTTTCGATTAGGACCTACACCTATGTATTTTAAAACTTCCCATCCTAGCTCTGCTATTATTTGGTCCATTTCTCTCATATACTTTTTATCAGTTGATGCTAATGTTTTTTCGCCTGTTAATATTGCACCGCCATAAGAAACTGCACTTGCTCTTCCTGACATAAGGTGGCCATCATCTTCCATGAAGCTTAATTCATAAAAAGGGTCACTTGCTTGTTTGTCGAGCATATATTCTACAACTGGCCAACCTAAAACTTGTGCTGCTTTATGATCTGATACTTTTTTATAATCTTTAAAACTTGCAAAGAAATCGTACAAACCTTCATCTGAATAGATACCTTGGACTTTTGCAGCTTCATTTATATTTTCTTTTAAGTCTATAAAATCTTTTACAGCATCTTTGTCTAGAACGAAACACTCATCTCCGTATGCCGTTTGATATGCTATTTGTTTAGACAGTCTCTTCATATTATGTTAAAATATAAGCCTTTTTCGCGACAAAGTAAAGGCTTTTTTTAAATATTTCCAAAAGGATCATTTTCACTTAACTGTGCTGTGCGTCCAGTTCCGAAAGTTGATGAACCTTCTTCATGTCTACCTGTTGATCCTTTGTATCCTTGTATAAATTGCCTTTCCGGTATATCTGAAAAATTACTTATGCCACCAATTCCTTCTCTACCAAATATGTCAACTTTATTTGCCTCTGGTATTCTAGGATCTTTTTCTAATCCTTGTGTACCTTCACCTGCAAAGACATCTGGTTTTGCGAGTTCTCCTAATGGTGACTCTTGGTGTCTTCCTGATATTGGACTTTGATTAGTTACACCTGGTGTATCTGAATCTTTTAGAGCCATTGTTTTTCTCCTTAGACTTCTAAGCTTCTTTTAAACCAACCATAGTAAAATTTACCTAAGTCAGGTTTTCTTTCTACCAAATTGGCATAATATTTTACCCTATATGCACGAACTCTATTTAGTCCTACACCATTTAGGGCCGAGATTGTTTTGGGTCCGATGAAACCATCGACCTTTAGATCTGCTCCTTTAGCATTGGCTGTTTCTTGTACGATTTTCGTAGCCCGACCAGCGCCCATATTAACACACATATCAAAATAGATATGTCGGAGATCTTCGGAAAGATCTTCACATTTATTTTTATCCCAATAGTCTCGTTTATAAATATCCTTTGCACCGTCTTCTGTGAGGTTTTTAATATCTACATCTGGATATGCTCTTTTTGATATTCCGTAATTAGTCTCACCACCTGGGTCTTTTGGGTCATTTACATAACCACCCTCGTGATGAAGGACTACACTTATTATTTCATCAAAAGTTGTTTTCATTTGATTTTCTCCTTTTAAAATTTTTATCCACAATGATAAGTACAAGCAATTAATACTGATTTGTAGCCTAAGTCTGCATCGTTACTAGCAGATGCAAAGTTATATGGTTGAGTAGCTTTTGCTACAGTATAGTTATGTAGTAAATCATCATCTTGTTTTTCACCGTGACCAGTTCTAGTAGATGAACAAATATAATCACCTGTGTCTATATTGCCGTTAGTGTCTGTTACTAAAATCTTTCCTTCACCAACTGCATTATAGTCAAATGCTGGTTTTATAGGATCTAAACCATGCATATTATGTCCCATACCCCAGTCTCCTGTAGAACTACTTACTGCACTCATATTATTCCATGGGCCTATCCAATTTGAACCACTACCTGGCTTTATATCACAAAATACTCCCATTACAGCTTTATCTTTTTCAGTTGTTGTAACAGTAGTCTCTGGCCAAGCTAATCCTACACTACTTCCAGTTACATTTAAGTTTCCTGTTGCTTTTAAGATCATACCTGGCTTCCAGGTTTTTATCTCATTTTCATTGTCTGCAGCTGAACCACTTATTATTTGTGATGTGTGAGCACCAGTAAATGTCGTATAAGTTACTTCGTGAGTTATTTCTCCTAAGAATGTTCCGCTATTATCTGAAAATTGAATCCAGTGTTCACCTGTATCATAATCATATGAATCATCTTCTTGAGAGTGCCATAAGTTTAGTATGTATGAGTTTCCTGAATCATTTGAACTTGCATTTCGAAATATACCTATGTAGGCATCATTTGCTTGATCCTTTCTAACATCTAATGGAGCGTTAGGGGATGAATGTCCAATGGCAACATAAGCTGTAGAATCTTCAATCATTAATCCTACTGCACTACCATTTTCTCTAAAATACATGTCTCCACCGAAGAAATCTAGATAGCTGTGACCGTT
>MDTG01264156.1_pt1 | contig 12530 bp, 12 predicted proteins | sample 811421 | NCBI WGS metagenome assembly MDTG01 (sample SAMN05326645, study PRJNA326480) | marine metagenome | isolation source: seawater | place: Pacific Ocean: South East | collected 2011 | reverse complement strand
TGAAAGCCAATATCTAAAAATAAATCATAATGCGGTAAAATTTTCTTAATTAATTTAAACTCGCCGTTGTCTTTTGGATTACCAATAAAATAACCTAAACTTGTAAGCGCTGTTTTAAATTTTTTTAGAGTTTTAAAATTTTGAATCATTGTCTGAGTATCTTAAATAAAAACTCAGCTTTCTTCCAATCTTCAGGAGTATCTATATCAGCAACATGCCACCAGTCAGTTTTAAGTCCAATACATTTATCTCTTTTTTCATTAAGCCAAATTTTTTTATTGGCAGTGTAAAAACTACCAGTGTCAAAATATTTTTCACCATAATCTTGAGTCCTCTCATTTTGATCTACTTTTGTTAGCCGTTTAATAAATTTTTTATTTAAAAAGAAATATGCTCTTTCAATCGGATGGCTGTATTTTACTACAGGAAATATAAAAGCGCTTTTATTTTTTTTTAAAATATTAAAACTTTTCTTTAATTCTCTTTTGTCTAAAAAAGGGTTACAAGGAAAAACACAACTAATATTTTCTATTAAGTAGCTTTTAGAGATTTTTTTGATTGCATCAACAATCACTGAATTCATTCCTACATTATCATTTGAGAGCAATTTTCCTCTAAGTATAAAATCATGAAAACCCAATTTTTTTACTTTATTAACTATTTCTTTACTATCAGTAGAAACAAAAATTTTATCAAATAGCTTTGATTTTTTCAGACATTTTAAAGTCCAATAAATTATAGGCTTGTTTAAAAAATTTTTGATATTTTTTTTTTTAATTCTTTTGCTTCCTATTCTAGCAGGTATAATAGCAATATTTTTTAATTTTTTCTTAATCATTAAATCTTTAAAATAAATATATTTTCAAAAACTTTTGGCAATTTTATCATGTAAATTTTGTTTGATATACTCTTCTTCAATTTAGATTTTAAGACTTTAGTATTAGGGTAAAAATTCTTTTCATTTTTCCAGTCGGGGTTATCAATTAAAAAATTTATAATCATTAATCCATTAATATTTTTTTTAAGTATTTTTAGAATTTGAATAATGTATTTGTACATATCTACATCTCTAAGTCTATCTTTAATCGTAAAAAGACCATTTAAGACAACTACGTCATATTCTCCAAATTTCTTCTTACTTTTTAGAATATTTAAATTGTAATAATTATTTTTTTTAAATTTTTTTTTACAAAATTTAATAATATTCTTTGAGGTGTCAATTCCAGTGTAGTTATGGGCTACTCTGCTCCTTTTTAAAAAAATATGAAGTCCAGATATTCCACATCCAAAATCAAGTAATCTCAATTTACCTTTATAATTTTTTTTAATGATATTTTTAATCATGGTATATCTTATATTATTTTTGTATTTAGACTCCCAACCAAGACCTTTATTAGTAGGCCCAAATTCTTTAATTTTTTTTTTGTAAAAGTTAATTACATAGTTATATTTTTCTTTTTGAGTCATTTATTTTTAACTTTTTGGTATAAATACATATTCAAAATTTCTGGAGAAACTCCTTTTTTAAGTTTACACTTTGCGTATATTTTTTTGACTTCTGAAACAATACCGTTCCTGAAGGTTTCCTCGGTCTCAGTTTTTGGTAATTCAAGATCATGCTGATAAGCAGCAGAAATCCTATGTTTTACACTTTTTTCAATTCCTTCTTTTAAATTCATTGTATGAATAATTTTTCTTTCTGGCTTAAACATTTTCGGAAATATAAAATTATTTCTTAAATTGAGAATTGAATTTGAAATACATCTAGCTATAAACAAAGACATGCTCAATCCATCTCTTTTTGTGCCTGACGCAATATATAAACCTTTTACTCTAGTTTCTCCAAGAAGAGGAAAGGTATCCGAAGTAGTAGGACGATGGCCTACGCAAATTTTTTTAATTTTGAGACTGCCATATGCTTGATTAATCTCTTTAATCAGCGAATTTTGAAGAGTCATTACTGTTGAAATTAGCGGTTTATTATTTGGAATATCTGAGATTCTGTTTGAGGCTCCAATGTAAATATAGTTTTTTTTTAACGGAACAACATGCAGTCCACAAGCCATACCTCTATTTGGAGTTCTTATAACAAAATTCGGAGTAATATTTTTTTCAGCTGATGCTATTATTGCATTTCCTGTTCCAAAAAATAAATCAGGCACATTATTTTTAATTTGTTTAATTTGTTTTATAATTTTATTTGCGTAAGAACCTGAAGCTATTATTAAAAATTTACATTCAAATTTATTACCTTTTTCATCTATTACTATTTTTTTATTATTTTTAATAATTACTTTAGAAACAAAACTTCTTTGAAAAACAATGTTTCTTTTTATTTCTAAAATCGAGTCGTATGAGTCAAGCAAGTCTTTTGCAGAACTTATGAATCCTTCATTAGGTATATAAAGGTTTTTAAATGATCTTGACCTTTGTTTTGGGTTGTAACCTTTTATATCGCTACTTTTAACATAAGAAAATTTTTCTTTAAATAACTTAAGCGCACTTTCGATGGCCTGAAAATTTTTATCATCCAATTCATCTGCACTAGAATTATTGAGTATATATGTTCCTTTGCTATATTTTAATTTTGTTTTAGTCTTTGATTTTAAGTATTTTATATGATTGATCCATAAATCTTTAGATTTTAATAACATTTTGAATCTTGTCATCCCGGCATTTGACTTTAATGAGTCATACTCTATCTCGCCAAAAACATTTATCATTGCTCCCGCTGCTAATGAGGCAGAACCATCTCTCGTTTTTTTTCCGAAAATTGAAATCTTAAAAGACTCGGATGTCTTTTTTGACAATTCATCAGCTATTGCCAAACCAATCGATCCGTTTCCAATGACAATACAATCAAAAACTTTCATAAATAGTTTCTATTATTTATCTATTTGATTTACAAGATTTTATTGAATAGAATTCATCTTACAAAATCACAAAATTTATAATTACAGATATATGATTTCTATAAGCCAACCTACTTATTTTCCATGGCCAGGATATTTTGCAATTATAAAACAATGCAATAAATTTTACTTTCTTGACGACGTTCAATTTAATTCAAGATCGTGGCAACAGAGAAATAGAATATTAGTAAACGGAAGATATTTTTATTTAACCGTACCCGTTATAAAAAAAGGTTTAAGATCTCAAAAAATTAATGAATGTACTATTAAAAATAATAATTTTTTTTTGATCATCTTAAAATAATAAAACACAGTTATTCAAGATCAAAATATTTTAATGATTACTATTTTGAGTTACAAAAACTAAGTTCTTCAATTACTAACACTTCTAATCTTTGCGAAGTAAATATTTTAATAATTGAAAAAATTTTATCATTTCTCAAAATAAAAAAAAAAATTATTAAGATCATCTGATTTAAATTTTAACGAAAAAAGAAGTGAAAAATTAATTAAAATTATAACTTCATCAAAAGAAAAAGTTTATTTATCAACGACTGGATCCAAAAAATATCTTATTGAAGACTTAGATAAATTTAAAAAAAAAGAAATCCAGGTAAAAATTTTAAATTTTAGAGGTAAACCATATAAACAATTGAGTCCTAATTTTTTTTCAAAATTATCAATATTAGATTTGATTTTCAATTTAGGAGATAAAGCGTCAAATTACTTAGATAATTGTTTTTCAATTGAAACATTAGAATAACTTACTAAATTTACGTTAAAGTATGTTGACAGCTCAAAAATTGAACAATATATTGTTCAAAACTTGAACGTATAAAAACATTGTTTACTAGAAAATCACAAAAAAATGAGAAAAGAATTTTTTAAATTGTCTCTTAATGTTAGTAGTGAATTTATTTCAAGTTTAAAAAAAATCTTGATTAAATGATACCTTACGGAAAACAAACTATAAGCAAAAGAGATATCAAAAGTGTAAGTAAAGTTTTACAAGGAAAATATCTTACTACAGGACCAATAGTAGAACGTTTCGAAAATGAGTTTAGTAAAACCGTTAAATCAAAATTTGCTATATCTTGTTCGAACGGGACAGCTGCATTGCACCTAGCTTTTTTAGCATCAGAAATAAAGGAAAAAGATACGGTTATAATACCAATAGTCAATTTTGTTTCTACGATTAATCTTCTAACAATGATTAAAGCTAAAATATTTTGTGCAGACGTTGATAAAATTACTGGAAGAATAACACCAGAAACACTTAAAAGGTGCATTAAGGAGAATCGAATTAGAAAAATTAAAGCCGTTGTCGTAATGCATAACGCAGGATTAGTTGAGCACTATAAAGAATTCTACAAATTAAAAAAAAAATATAAATTTAAATTAATTGAAGATGCTTGTCATGCATTGGGTTCATACTATCCAAGTACAAAATTTCCAGTCGGTTCTTGTAAGTTCAGTGATATTGCAACCTTTTCATTTCATCCAGTTAAAACTATTACAACTGCAGAAGGAGGAATGATTACCACTAATAGTTTTAAAACATCTCAGAAATTAAAGTTGCTTAAAAACCATGGTATTTTTAGAAAAAAAAGTACTCCAAATAAATACGAGTGGTATTATAAAATTTTATATCCTGGATTTAATTATAGATTAAGTGATTTGAACTCTGCATTAGGTCTTTCTCAATTAAAAAATTTGAAGCTTTTTATCTCTAAAAGACATAAAATCGCAAAACATTACGTTAAATTTTTTCAAAAACTAGGAATGATAAATTGTAAAAATTTTGACAAAAATTCCGCATATCATTTATTCATAGTTAATTTTAAAGGCATTGTGAGAAATAATATAATTCAAAAACTTTATAAAAGGAAAATAATCACACAAGTTCATTATATTCCAGCCTATAAACATCCTTATTATAAAAAAAAAATTAGAGGTAAGTTTAGAAATGCAGAAATTTATTATAATACCTCTCTAAGCTTACCTATATTTCCTGACTTGAAAATCAGTCAATTAAATAAAATTTGTAGGTCAATAAAAAAAATTTGTTTTTAAATGATTAGATTAAATGAGTTTCAGTTAGATAAAAATTTAGATAGTAATCAAATTTATTTAAATTTAAAAAAAGATATAGAGGAATACTGCAGTGAACAAGAGCATATTAAACACGTTGATGAAATATCGAAAATTTTAGAAATTCCAAAAAATATAGTAAATTTAAAATTTAAAAGACTTGTTTACAATGATTTCAACATAGACACAGCAAACTTTAGAAATTTTAAATTTAATTTTTTTAAACTTTGCAAACATTTATCTCTCTCATTAGGCTTTCTTTTTTTATTAAAGATAATTGGAAAAAAAAAATTTAATCAAAAAAAGTTTGATGTGATAATCGACGAAGTTGATGGAACAAGACAGTATCTTAAATTCAGTAAAATTATTAAAAAATTTGAAAATCCAATAATTTTTACAAAGGATAAAACAGTTCACAAAGAAATAAGCAGTCAAGGCGTAAATTCAATAAGATACAGTCGAATTATTCCAAGTAAATCTTTAATAAATAAAAAATTTTTTACTCTTATACATTTTTTTATTAAAATCTTTTTAAAAAATATAAAAAAAAAAGATAATTATTTTAATTTTTATTGGCAAATTTTTTTATCAGCAATAAAAGGTGAAACTTTATTTTCACAAGCTATTTCAGAAATAGTTTTACAAGATAGGTTCTATATAAACTGCCCAATTAAAAATTATTTTTTTAAAAAAAATGGAGGAAAAAAAATAATTAGTTGTCAATATCATATAGCAGAGTCAGGAATTTGTTTTTATACCGATATAGATAAACTTTTTACGATTGGTGATGAAAAACAAAGTGAAAAAAAATTAAGAATTTTTGGCAGCAGAATAGACAGTTCATTTCCAGTAGGCTCAATTCAAACTGAAAGAGAATATCACATTGAGAATAAAAATATTGATGGCACAAACGAAATTGATCTATTAGTTATTGGAATACGACCTCCTCATAGAAATATGTCTAACAAAATTTACGAAGGTTATTATAAATATTTAGGGTGGATAAGAGATTTTTCTGATTCTTTTCCCAAAGTAAAAATAACTTATAAGCATCACCCCGTTTTTCCTGGAGACACTAAAGAGGAGAAGATATTCAAACACTCTAAAGTAAAAATTTTACACAAAGGAAACAGTTATTCATTCTTAAAAAAAAGCAAAGTTGTAATTGCATACGCTTCAACAATGATTCTAGAGGGGTTGAGCCTAAAAAAAAAATGTTTTTTTGTAAACCCTGATGACTCAGGTTCTGCCTATTTTTCCTATCACGATTATGATAGGTATTTTTATATTAAATCTTACGAAGAGTTTTGCGAAAAAATTATTTCTAACATTAAAGCTCCAGAAACAACAAAAATTAATTTAGATAGAATGTGTTTAAACAGTGATGATGTTTCTGAAAAAATTTATAAAAGATTGATACTTCTGAAAAATTAAATTTTATGAAACCTAAACTTTTTATTAATTTCGGACTTCCAAAGACATCATCAACAAATTTACAATCTAATTTTTATCCTTTTATAAAAAATATAAATTATCTAGGGAGAATGCAGGGCGCAGGATTAGATAATAACCCACTTCTTTTTAAAGAATTAAATTTATTTGTAGAAGGTGGAGAAAATAATTTTTTTAGTAAAATTAGGTTAGATGAATTAAAAAAAAATTTTAAAAAAAACCTAACAAATGAAGTTAACTTAATTTCTATGGAAAATTGGGCTTTTCCCTACCAAAGAAACCTAATTAGCGATAAAATAGAGATAGTATCACAATTTGAAAAGCTTGCACGATTAAAAAAATTTGTAGAAGACTTAGATGTAAATTTCAATTTTTTTGTTATCCATAGAAAACCAGTCGAGGGAATTATTTCTCTTTTTGTTACTGCACAAAACAGAATAGAAAAAATTTTTGGCGCAAAATATTTAGATTTTAATGAATTTCTTTTAAAATATGAAAAACATGACAAAGATTTTAATAATCTTAAATTATTTTTGGATGTTTATAATATAAAAAAGATAAGAGAAATTTTTCAAAACAATAATTTAAAAATTTTTGAATATAATGACATTAAAAATAGTCCTGAAAAATTTATAAATGATTTTTATAACTATTTAGGAATGCCTGTTGACTATTCATTATTAAAAAATATTAAAACAAAAACTGGTATTACGCCTTTAAGAAAGGGGAATTATTTTGTAAAAACTCCTAATTTTCTATTTACTATAATTAAAAAACTAATGCCAAAATTTATAAAAAATAGGTTAATTTTTTTAAGTTCTCTCAAAATTTTTGGCAAACTATTTATTAAAGATTATATTATTACTAAAGAAGATATTAAAAAATTAACTAAAATATTAACCGTTGATAATAATATCAATTGAAGTTAGTTTGACTTAATAAACTCAATTTAATAATATTTTTTATGAAATTTAAAAATTTTTTAAAATCAGTTTTACCCCATAAACAGAACGACAAATATCATTATGGTAAATTTCTTGGTTCTTTTAATCTATTGAGAATATTGTCATGGAATATATTCCATCCAACTAGATTATTAAATAGATTGAGATGGAATACAATATTTGACTACTCTAAATCAAAAGAAAAAAAATATAAAAAATATATTCATTCAGCAAAGCTAGAAAACGATAAACTCTCAGATAAATTAGGTAAATTAATTAAAGATGGAGGTCTTATCGTTGAAGAGTATTTTGAAACTGAAAAAATTGAAAATTTTATAAATGAATACAAGGACTTAATAGATCAAGAAAAGAAATATATTGAAAAAAATTTGAAAGAAAATTCAAAATTCATAAATGATTTTTATACATATAGAGTAATTAATTTACATCTGTCTAAAGCTCTAATTGATATCTGGCTTGATGATAAAATTACACAATTTTTAGAACACTATCTTGGAAAAAAAATTTATGCGAGAGAATATCCAAGATTGGTTTATACAAAATATTTTAGTGGTGAAGAATTAACCTCTAAAGATGAACATCAAGGAAAATATAAAAATTCTAACGTAAAGGTTCCTTATTTTTGGCATACAGATCATTCTGCTGGTTTGATTAGTTTGCATATTTTACTTGCTGACTTAGATTTAAAAAATACGCATATGCAATTTTTACCGGGTAGTAATAAGTATTTAAATTCAAGGGATCTATACTCAGATCAAACAGTACAAGATTTTAAAAATGAACCTGTAAACTGCATCGGAAAAAAAGGGACTATATATTTTCACAGTGGAAATACGCTTCATAGAGTAGTAGGTCGTAAAAATTCTGAGAGACTGGGTTTAATTTTATCTTTTTCACCTGGTAGCGGTGTGGAGATGAATTGCGAACGAATAGCAGATGCTTTTGCAAAAGGCTTTAAAATTGAAAATCTAAAAAAAAGACAAAGGGAAATTTTAAAAGGAATTTACCCTACCAGCGGAGTGTATGAGTTAATTAATAATAATCTTAATAGTCCTAAATTTGATGAAAAATTAAAATAACAATCTTTAAATTTACCCTTTAATACTGCTAATTATATTTATAAAAAACTTTTCTTGACAGTTCAATGTATGAACGCTAATGTTCAATGTTTGAACAATTAGTATAACGATATGAAAGAACAAGATAATTTAGATGTATTAAGAGCTATACATAAAAAGCCTAAAACCTCACAAAGGGAAATGGCAAAATTTTTAGGTTTTAGCTTAGGTAAACTTAATTACTGTTTGAAAGCATTAAAAAATAAAGGATTTATTAAAATTCAAAATTTTCAAAAACAACCTGACAGAATAAAATATATTCAATACGTGCTTACACCAAAAGGCTTATTAGAAAGAGGTAAGTTAACTCTAAATTTTATGAAACGTAAATTAATAGAATATGACGAACTTAAAAAAGAATTAGAGGATCAAAAAATTGAAAAATAAAAAAAAATCTAAATTTTTTAAATTTTTTCCTAAAAAAAATAAAAAATCATTTAAATTTTATACCTTTAATGGATGGAACAAATCTTTAGTAATAAAAATTGTTTTTAATTCATCCTATAAAATAAACAGTCAATTTATAAAAAAAAATTTTCCACAAATTATTAACAAAGAGAAGGTTTTTATTAAAATTGCAGGAAAAGTAAAATTTAAATCTCCTTCAAAAAATTTTGAATTAAAAAAATTAGATGCGATAAGTATTTTTTCAGATAATTTTGATTATGATTTTACTTGTTTAAAAAATTCTGAATTATTCATCATAAGTTCTGAAAAATTTAAAATAAAAAATCATAGGCCAGTTTATTTTAATTTTAAAAAAGATATTGAAGCCATAGACATTTGGGGAGGTAAATGTTTATCAAGACCTTATAGCGGGGCAGATATTAATATTGTTTTGTTCGACTTAAAAAAAGGTTTTAAATTTTTTGACAAAGGTCATAGCAATGAACAAATAACATGGTTGATTTCGGGATCAATGAATTTTTATAGCGGTAAATTAAAAGAAAAACTGACAAAAGATAAAGGTATTGATATTGGTTATTTCAATTCTCACGGAGGGTTATCTAACGGAGCTATTGGTTTTGACGCATTTTTTCCAAAAAGATCAGAAAAAAAATACAAGCATAATATAAGTTTAACAAAATTTTAGATTATGAAAAAATTAACACTTTTAGATTGTACCTTAAGAGACGGAGGTTACTATAATAACTGGGACTTTTCGAAAGAACTTGTTAATGATTATTTGAGAGCTATTGCTGACTCAGGAATAAAATTTGTTGAGATTGGTTTCAGATCTCTAAAAGAAAATAAATTAAATGGTCCAAGCTTTTTTTCTAGAGATAATTATATCGATATTTTGAATATTCCAAAAAATTTGAAAATTGGTGTAATGATAAATATTTCGGAAATTATCAACTCTAAGGAAAATTACAGTAGAATATTAACAAACCTTTTTCAAAGCGATAAAAAATCTAAAATAAATTTTATAAGATTAGCTACTCATTTTAGCGAAGTTTCTGAGGCTGTAAAAATTTGTAAAATTCTAAAGAAAAAAAAATTTAGAGTAATTATAAACCTAATGCAAATATCTGAGCAGAGCGAAGCAAATATTGTTACTGCTATTAAGAAAATAAATGAAGCTAAACCGAGCGTACTATATTTTGCTGATAGTTTAGGAGCAATGAATGCAGAAGATGTTTCCAAATGCATTAAAACTATAAAATCTCAATGGGCAGGTGAAATTGGAATACACACACACAATAACTTAGGAAAAGCAGTTTCAAATAGTATTTCAGCTATTGAAAATGGAGCAACTTGGATTGACTCTACAGTGACAGGAATGGGAAGAGGCCCGGGAAATTCAGAGACAGAATATATGTTGGTAGAGATGAGTAAATTTTCTTCAAAAAAGTACAATTTACTACCAGTAACAAAAATTATTGATAAACATTTTATGCCTTTAAAAACCAGGTATAAATGGGGTCCAAATCCATTTTATTATTTAGCCGGTAAACACAGAATACATCCAACCTATATTCAAGAAATGCTTACTATTAAAATGGGCAATGATGAAATTTTAGAGGCAATAAAACAGTTAAAACAAAAAGGTGGACATAAATATGATGTGAACTTAGTAAAATCTGAATTCCAAAAACCTATTAAACTAAACAAAGGAAGCTGGTGTCCGAGAAGTAAAATTAAAAATAAAGAAGTTCTACTAATATCATCAGGTGCAAAACTAAATGAATTTAAAAATGAGATTGAAAAATTTATCCATAAAAAAAAACCTTATGTAATTGCCTTAAATACTCAAGTCAAAATTAATAAGAAATTAATAGATTTATATGTTGCTTGTAACCCGCTTAAGTTCATGGCAGAAGTAAATCAATATAAAAAAATTTCTTCTCCTTTGGCCGCTCCTATTACACTATTTTCCAATCAAGTAAAAAATAAACTTAAAAAAATTAAAATCTTAAATTTTGGCGTTGGCCTTAAAGACGGATCTTTCAAATTTTACAATACATGCTCCAATATTCCAAAATTATATACAGTAGCTTACGCTCTTTCAATCGTTGCAAGTGGAAAAGCAAAAAAAATCTATCTTGCCGGATTCGATGGTTATCAAAGAAATGATAGAAGATTAAAAATAGTTGATGAAATTTTCCAGAGCTTTCAAAAAACTAGAGCAACCCCATCAATAACCGCCATTACACCAAGCGGTTATAATATTCAAAAAAAATCCATTTATACTCTATGATTTTATCAAAACTTTTTTTTACCATAAATAAATTTAAATTTAATGATCATCTAAACAGATTTTAGAAAATTGTAAAAACTTAGATTAATAATGAATAAAATTATAAAAGCAGTCATTCCAGTTAGGGCAGGATCTCAAAGGGTAAGAAATAAAAATTTACGTGATTTTAATGGAAAAAATTTACTAATTCATAAGATTGAGAAACTTAAAAAAGTAAAAGGGTTAAGTGACATTATTGTTAACACTGACTCGAATGAGGCTATTGAAATAGCCAAAAAATACAAAGTAAATTTTTGGAAAAGAGATGAATACTACGCAAGTTCAAATTGTTTAAATAGTGATTTTTGGCAAAATATTGCTGAAACTACTGATAGTGATCATATAATGTTTACCAATTCAACCAATCCATTAGTGAAACTTGAGACCTACAATTCTGTAATAGAAAAATATAATTCAATGAAAGTTTCCTATGATAGTATTAATACCGTAAGTGACGAAAAACATTTTCTTTATTTAGAAAATAAACCTATAAACTTTGATCCTCAAATTGCCCCGAATTCACAAAATTTACCAAATATTGTTAAATTAAATTTTGCCGTAAATATTATTACAAAAAAATTAATGTCGAATAAAAAAAGTGTTATTGGAGACAATCCATTTTTTTATAAGCTTGATGAAATTGAGGGTGTAGATATAGATACAAAGCTTGATTTCGAATTTGCAGAATATTTACATAAAAAATATTCATAATAAAAATGAAAAAAAATACAAAGGTTTTAGTAACGGGTGGAGCTGGATTTATAGGGGCCCATGTAGTGCAAAAACTTATTCAACATAATTTCAAAGTTATGGCTGTAGACTCAATGGATACTATTGGAGGTATACCTTATAAAAATCCTAAATCAAAATTTATTGTTGGGAATATTTTAAATGAACAAATAATTAAAAAAATAAAAAATTGGAAACCTAAAATTATATTTCATTTAGCAGCTCAATCAGGCGGAGAAAGTGCATACGATGATCCAAAAAAAGATTATTTAGCAAATGGCTATGGAACTTATTTATTAGCCTCACTGGCTAGAGAAATCGGAGTTAAGCAATTCATATATACAAGTTCGGTAGCAGTATACGGGTCAAATTTAAAAAGTAAAATCACAGAAAAATCAAAAATTAATCCAGACTCAATTTATGGAATTTCAAAATATATAGGAGAGATGTTCATAAAACAAATTTTGTATAAATCAAAAACAAAAACTTCGATTTTCAGAGTATTTAATTCTTACGGTCCAGG
>MDTG01119958.1_pt1 | contig 12530 bp, 20 predicted proteins | sample 811421 | NCBI WGS metagenome assembly MDTG01 (sample SAMN05326645, study PRJNA326480) | marine metagenome | isolation source: seawater | place: Pacific Ocean: South East | collected 2011 | reverse complement strand
GTAATCATAATTAGTCCTTTCGAATCATTTGTTGTTATATTATAATATTACACCCTTTTGTGAATAATGTCAAGAACTTTTTTTCTATCGTCATCATCATAGGTTTCACCTACTAACCACGCATCATCATTGTCTGCGTTAGGATTAGGGTTTTCATAAACATATTGACCTTTTGTATTATGTCTAAACATAGTCATATACACACCCTCGATAGTCTTTTCATAGTCTTCCTGACTTTTAAAAGACTTGAAATCAATGCTTTTTATTAGTGTAGCAAAGAATTCTGTTCTTCTTTTATTGAATTGTTTTGAGTAGTCCATAGTGTCCTCACTTATTAGGTTAATAAAATATCTTGCTCAATTGAATCTAACTTCTTCATAATTGCAGTATTTTCTGCTTGAAGTGTCTTATTATCAGTCTGAAGAATGTTCAGTTGAACTTGCATTTTCTTCAAGGTATCAACTAGAATTGACATTTGAACATCAATCTTGTCAGTATTGACCTTAACCTTATCAACGTCTAGTGCAACGTCTTCATTTAGTAATTGGTAAATATCATCATTATTATACATAGTATCCATCATTTTTCCTTTCTTTAATTGTTAACGAATCACTCATACTATTATAATAGCATAACCACTGGTAAAGTCAAGACATTTTTTTCTCTATTTGTTTCTTTTTTTCTTCAGCAGTCTTCATTTTTACACTTTTTGTATGCACCATTTGTCTGTTTAAACTGTAATGTTCTATAAATGCTAGTGTCATACACTCTATTTCATGTATTAATCTGTCTATTTTCTTATCTTTTTGTCTTATTTTCTTCTCTAATTTTTTAATTCTTTGTATTATTTCTTCTTTTTCTGTTATCATATAGTGTATTATCTCCAGTTATTTTTCACCCACTCCTCTTCAGACTGATGTGGTTTTGGAAAACCATGAAATACTGCTACTTTACTATCTGGTTTTTGCTCAAATGTCCATAGATTCTTACCGAATCTAGGGTTTTCTCTATCAAACCACTTGTAAGAGTTAGACCAGTCGTCAGGGAATGGTGTAACTAACGACTTATCTTTCTCCTGTCTTAATAGTTCTGTGATTGCGTTTTGGTCTCCTTGCAATCTGTACCAATATTGTCTATCTTTTATGAACTTTTCCCATATAATTGGTGTCATTCTCTCACTGTTCCACTTCATTATACTAGAATTGTACCATATCTGTCTACCATTAAAATCAGATGTAATATTAAAAGTTTCACTGTCTGTAAATGTAGCAAAACAATCTATATTTTTTAGTATTACTACGTCTAAATCCATATACAAATTAACACCTGTTAGTCCTGTGTCTGGATTGAACAATTGCATCTTGTTCCACCAACCTTGCATATCGTGTAGTGGAAACTGTTGCACAATTGCATCACCTTGTATTATACTTTTTAATCTTACATTATCTGTAAATATATAGAATTTATGAGGTATTGTCAAGTGTCTTTTGACCATATTGTACAAATTTTGTGCATATTCAACTGAGTATTTTGTGCCATACAACACACAACAGAAATTAATCATCTCATCTGGTCTTTTACTTGTTGTAGTTTATCTATAATTTGAGTAATTTTTAATTTACTCTTGTTCATATGTTCTTTTCTCTCAAAGTAAACACTATCTCCTAACATATATGCTTTACCTTTTTTATCTCTTATAAAAGATATAGCATCATCAATCATACTTTTTGCAGTTCTTAGGTCTTTTTCTGCACTCATTCAATCACTCCTTGTTTCTCTAATAATTTATATGCAGTGCCATCTTCTATCTCACTCATAGTAAACTGTTGTTCTGTAATAAATTTTAACCACTCCATAACTGTCTTCTTACCTGGTTTAAATGGTTTTTCTACATACTTAGGGTCTCTTGATGCAACTGCCCATGCTACATTTCTACCATCTGTAATTACAGGAACTCTGTTTAAAATAGCATCAATAGATGCCATACTCATATTAGTTACTAAACAATGACAATCAATTAACTGTTCTCTAATATTAGTATCCCACCATTCATTACCTGGTCTTGGTTTATTTCTTACTATGAGTTCTCTATCAGTATGTTTTTCTAACTCCATTTTTACTTCAAACACCCAATCTTCTTGTGTCATATTATTTAATTTTCGTGTTACTGTAGGAGATGATGGACATATTAAAACGTGTTTGGTATCACCTTTATACCAACCTTTAAATTCAGCATCTAAACCCTCATTCTGTAATCTTCTCAGTCTTGCACCATCACCAACTTTACCTTTAATAGTATGTAAACCACCTTTAACAATTCTAAAGTATGTTGTATCTGGTTTTGTAATCTCAGGTGTAGGATATCTGACTATATCATCAGTAATATAACCAATATCTACATAGTACCATTCTTCTTGTTTTTCAACACACTCTGCTATTTCTTTAATATTTTTACCTGCTAAACCCCAAAAAAAGTGTATTGGTCTATCTTCATCTTTCCAACCTTTTTCTATTAATGGGAATATTTTATGAGATAAACATTTATCCCAAGATAACTTATGTGTTATAATCATATAACACCTCTGCACCTGTTTTCATAACTTGACCATATCCTATATTTTTCATGAATCTATAAAATTCATCTTTACTATTTCTCATATTTTTTGATTTCATTTCTAAATGAACAAATGGTTTGCATCTATTCAAAGTCTTGACTGCACCTTGTAGAAAGTTATATTCAAAACCTTCTACATCAACTTTGATATAATCAAGATTTTCAAAATTATAACTATCTAATGTTCTTATCTCAGTATCACCTGACCTTGTAGGATGTACGTTAGTATTACCTGAATTGTCAGTTTCTACGTTTAAGAAACCTTTTGTATTTTTATGACCTAATGCAACAGGATAGATTGAATAGTTTTCAAAACCACCCATGTTTAAAACATAACACTCTCTTACTGAATTATTAGGTTCAAATGCCCATATATATTTTGTATTTGCTCTACGCAACATAGGTCTCGACCATAATCCAACGTGGGCACCTACGTCAGCAATATATTCTATAGGTCTTCTTTCTTCCATGTATTCAAATAGAGCATCTCTCTGTTTCTGTTGATACTCACCATTAAGCATCCATCTGTCAAAATGTGTATCACTAGAAGGGAAGAGATAGTTGCCTATCATCTTGTTCATCATCTTTATCCTCACTCAATAATTCGCCATCTTTATTAATAATAACTTTTTCGTCAATCCAAGGAGCATCAGGACTTCTTGCAGGTTCAACTATTTCTACTTTATCATAGTTATCAAACTCTCTTCTTCTGATTTCACCTGTATCCGGATTTCTCTCGTATATGTATTTCTTTTTTTCATCTACCATGTTTTGACCTCTCTCTTTTAAATGTTTTTAAATAATCTGTTTTTCTATCACCCTTAAAATCATACAATAATGTATTACTATCAAATGGACTATTTCTGACATTACAACCACAGTAATGTCCACCATACTCAACTAACTTTATCTTACAATTTTTAATTGTGTATGTTCCTAATTCTATAGCAAATTTCTTGGTTGGCAAGTCTAATGCTTTTCTAATAATTTTATCGTAAGTTCTTTGGTCTCCATACCATATTTCATTCATCTCATAAAACAAATCAAATCTATGTTCAAAAAACTTTCTAACATCATCTGTTACTTTTTTTACTGCCACGATAGCATTATTTACCTTAGACCTTTTTCTTATGGGTATCATTATATCAAAATCATCTTCAAAGATTTTACTTAAATCTCCATTTATTATATGGTCAACACCACACATAACAATATTTTCATCAATACCATTATCATCACATATCAATCTTGTTTCATTTATAACTTTTGATTCTATAATGGTCTTGTCTGTAGTATCTTGTATATATTTTTCTACACTAAAATTTAGATGTGTGTGTATATCAGTAGATAGCATAAATTGACCTTCATTATGCCATTCAAAACTTTCTTTCAAGCATTGTAAATACTCGTGATAAGAATATTTCTTTTTTCTAAAATCTCTTACTTCTTGAGCTTCTTCTATTTTAAAGTTCGGGTCTTTATAAAACGGAACTAGATGCACCATTACCACTCCAATGCTTTTGTAAAATATCAACTACTTCTTCTTTATTTAGACCAGGATAAATAGGTACACTTACCTGACTTCTTGATATTTTTTCAGTTATAGGTAAATCTACCTCTACGGTTGACTCTGTATCACCACAAACTGTACAACTCATTTTACCCATTCTATATAAAGGGTTATGATGAACAGGTTTATCGTAATGTTTTTTTAATTGTATATCTGGTGAACATCTACTAATTAAGTTCTCTCTATCTTTATGTAATATAGGGTAAATATGATAACTATGTTCTACACCTTCGTTTGTATGACAATACTCTAAGTGTTTGTTATAGTATTCTGCAATATCTTGTTTTGCTCTTAATACTTGAGGATAGTATTTTAATTTTAAACTTAAAAATCTTGCATTGATATTAGACATTCTCATATTAAAACCTATATCATTTGCTTTCCAACTTCTTTGTTCTTTCATTTCTTGTGCAAGACCTTCATCATCTGTTATAATACAACCAGCATCACCAAATGCACCAATACCTTTACCTGGATAAAAACTAAATGTACCTGCTTTACCAAATGTACCCACATGTTTACCATTTATTCTTGTACCATGTGCTTGTGAACAATCTTCTAAAACAGAAGACACTGATTTTTTATTAAGTATTTTTTGCATATCACAAGCATTACCATACATGTGTACAGGTAGTATAACTTTATTATCAAAACCTACATTTAATTTTTCTGGGTCCATACAATATGTTTTCTCATCAATATCGACATATTCATTGTATGCACCTAAATATCTTATTGCTGATAATGTTGCAGTAAATGTATGTGAAACTGTAGTAACTTTATCACCAGGTTTTATACCCATAGAATATAATGCTACTGCTAGTGCGGAAGTGCCACTGTTTACACCCACACAATACTTTGCACCTGTATATTCAGCAAAATCTTCTTCAAACTTATCAGTACCAAAAACAAAATTATTAGTATCTAATAGTTCTTTTACTTCACTCATAAACTCATCTTTAAGAGGTTTATGAATTTTGTTCATATCATAATATGGTATCATCTATCCATCTCATCAAATCTACGGAAAAGTTTAAGTCAGAGGTCATAGGTTTACATTCATTTTCAATGCATTCTAGAAAATTTCTTTTACCCATAACTAACGCCTCAGATGTATCTAGTTTAGGACTTTTCATATCACCTAATTGATTAATATTATAATCCTCACCAATTTTTCCTGTGTTGTAAATCTTTATTTTATTAATATCAATGTCATCATATATAACAGATTTTTTTGTTCCTGTCAAGATTATTTCTCTCTTTTTTACTGGACTTACCCAATTACAATTTATGGTTGCAGTAAACTTTTTATTTTTCACACCACCTTGCTCAAACTCTAAACATAGTATTGCTTGATTGTCCATTTTATTTACATGATTATGTTTTACTATAGTTTTCTTTTTTAATTGCATCAATGGGTAAAGATGTTTTATTATTGCTAAGTCGTGTATTGCTAAATCTTTTACAACATCAACATCTTTTTGAAATAGACCTAAACTAATTCTGTGACTGTCATAATATAATGGTTCACCTATGTCAATAGATGATAACTTATTAATAGCAGGATGAAATAAAAAAGTATGGTCAACCATAACTCTTAATCTATTATTTACTTTGTTATGATACTCTTGTAATTCTAGAGCTTCTTCGTATGTTGCACATATAGGTTTTTCTATCCATATATGTTTATTATATTTGAGGCATAACTTTGCTATATCTAAATGTGATTCTGGTTTTGTAGCAATCAATACTGCTTTTATACTCTTATCAGTTTTTAAAACATTTGTTAAACTTCTATCATAATACACATCTTTACCACAATCGTGTTTTGCTTTATTCAGTGCATCTTCTTCTTTATCAATTATATATTTTAATTTGTCTTTAAATACTCTTGCTAGATTTTTACCCCAATAACCATACCCAACCAATGCTATCATTTAATTCTCCTTGCTGGATTACCTGCATATATTCCAGGTTCTCTTAAATCTTTTGTTACAACAGAACCAGCACCTATAGTTACATCATCACCTATAAAAACAGGTAAGATTGTAACATTAGAACCAATTCTACATCTATGACCAACATGAGTTGGTAAATAATCTTTACTTAATTGTCCGTCTGCAAACTTATCATTTGTAAACATAACACCATGTGCAATAAAGGTGTCATCATATATAGTAACATTCTCACATATGAAACTATGAGATTGTATTCTTACTCTATCACCAATATAAACATCTTTCTGTATTTCACAAAATGGACCTACAAAAACATCATCACCTACTCTAGCACCATACATATTTACAGGTGCCACATAAGTAAAATTATCACCTACTTTGTTATCAACTACTTTACTTATCTTCGTATTCATAGAGTCTTTCTCCATCAATGATTGTTGTCTTTCTTGTTTTTTCATATTTCCTCTGTAACATTTGAAACAGTGTTTTATCTTTTCTATCTCCAGCATACTTCATCTGTAAAGGATACTGAAATCTCATAAACTCTTGTTTTTGTGCAATGCATATTATAATAACTTCTTCAGGTTTACTAGGGTATGATTTTCTATTAAGTGGGTCAGGTATAAAGAAATCTAAATTATCTTCTACTTCTCTTCTAGTACCTTTGACACCTATCAAATCTGTAACTTGCCAACCATTTTGGTGAAATATATCTGTGTATGCAGTGGGACAGAAGTTCCAAAAACCGTGATTAATTTTTGATGCTGGAGCAGCCATAAAGATAGTACCACCTAACTTTGTCATCTCCATAATATTTTTAAATGCTTGACCTACATTGAAACAATGTTCTAATGTACCTACATCAAATATTAAATCATACTTTTCTTTATACTCTTCAGGTAATGGTTCATTTAAATCCATTATTTTTTCAACACCTAAATGTGAGTATATATCAAACACGTCCATATCCATATTGAACTGATTAAAAAAACTCTCTGTTGTATACAGATTTCTTGTGCCATCTTTTTCTAATTTTGCTCTTAACTTTTTATGTAAACTTGTATCAACAAATCTCTCTCGTACATCTAGTTTTTTAGGATTTACGCCTACGTTTCGTAAATCTGTTTCAGATACCATTAAGTCAGGATAACCTAAAGTTGCTACTGTAATTCTTTCTTCTTTTTCTATTCTTTTTAAAGTTCTTACTGCTGATTTTAAAAAATACTTATCTATTGCCATTATAGGTCTCCTATTAATCTCTGGTAAAAATTATCTTGATTTACTACTTCATTTAACACTAAGTTTTTACCTAGATATTTACCTATATTGTTATTATACCATAAATTTGTTTGATTGAAAAAGTTGTTTGCTTTTTCATAATTTATTTGACATCTACCACTAATTAAAACTGTACCTCTACCCCATTTATTTTTAATTAAAAAATGTAAACACTCACTAGACATTTCTATATCATTTTCTAGTTGTGAAACAATTTCAAAAGTTATATTTTTAATATCATACTTAATAACATTACCCCAATCGGGCACACTTATATATGTTTCTTCAGCATCAAATAATGACATATCATTTTTATCGTGTATCTCGTCACACATTTTTAAAAATGATACTTTTACTTCTTCTAAAGGTTGTACATTGTTTTTATGTTTAGGACTTATCATCTTTTTCATTGTAGTCCAATATTGTATCGCATTGTCACCCATTCTCTCATTATGCACCATATCAGGTGTAGGAAAAATACAATTAACATTTTTACTATCAGCAAATCTTTTTATATCACTTATTGTTGGTGTATACTGATTCATATAAAAATTGTCTTCATGTGAAAAATAAACAAAAGACGCACAAGGTATCCAGTTTTTTGGTTTAAATACTTTAAATTGTATACTAAGTCTATCGTAAATAATTCTTTGTGCTTTTTTAGGCATCATTGCATCTTCTTTATTACCTGCCCAATTAGCATAACTAAATTGTGAAAACAAATAATCAACATCAGTAATACCAAATTGCTCTAACTCTTCTGCATCTTTTAGTTGATAGTCATTCATATTAACTATTGTTTTACCTGACTTAGTTTTGTATATAAACATACTATCAAAACCATTTGAATGCACCATCATTTTACCAAAAGGTAAATCATACCACTGATTATTTTCACACTCTATAGTTTTAAAACCCATTTTCTTAACAAACTCTATAACTTTACTATCTAATGTTTTATGAAAAATAATAGTTTTTAAATTAGGGTGTTTTATTTGTTTTAATGTGGGTATATGAAAGTGGTCTGGATGTTCGTGTGATATCCAAATATATTCATAATACATACTATTGATATCATACTCAAACTCTTTTAATAAATTCCAACCGTTTAAAAAAATACTATCTTTAAACCAAGGGTCTACTAAAATACTATCCATTATAAAACTAGAATGATTTAAAAATCTAAACATTAAAATTCTCTGATATTTTAAACTTTAAAGGTTTTTCGTCACCTTGTAAAGCTTCTATTACTTTATGTGTATAATCTAATCTCATTTCTTCACCTGTAAATTGACACCACTTTAAATAATCTAAATGGTCAAATAAGTCTTCAATATTAGGATAATATGGGTTATCAATATTTTTTAAATCTTTTTCACTTAAATAACTACCTGCGTTTGGACCTAATACAACTGCTGGAACTCCCATACTAACTGCCTCAACAGATGCGATACTATTAAAAGTAACAATACAATGATACTTACCTTTTCTTAACTGGTCTTGTAATGAAAAATTAATTCTTTCTGCTCTAGATAACTTCTTTCTTACTTCAATATCTCTATTAGAGATTTCTTTGATAGCATTAATTAAATTTTTAGTATACTTTTTAGCATCACCACCAAAATGATTAAATACTTTTTGACTAGGTGGTACGATTAGTATTTTCTTCTTTTCATGAGGTTCTCTTAATTTTAAATTCCACCTAAGTATAGGTCTTTTTGATACCCATACTTTACTTGCAACTCGTGTTTGACCCTCATAAATTGCATATATTCTATCTTTTATTTCATGTGGTTTTAAATGATTTAAAGTTTGTAAATTATTATATGCTATTCTATGATACTTTTTTGTAATAGCATTACCCATATAACCAGTGTCAATATATAAGTAATCGATATCATTATTAATACAACCCCATATCAAATCTGTTTTACCTAATCCTCTGAATACACAAGGTGTTTTATCACCACTGTTAACATCAAAATGGTTTTCATTTAAATAGTTTTTAGGAAAATCTGATGAACAACCTTTAGCAAAACTTTCTATATAAGGGTCTTTTGCGTTCTTACCTTTTTTCTCTCTTTCAATTGCTTTTTCTATTGACCAATCTACACATCTATACGTCATTTTTTACCCTTTCCCAATACTCACCATCTTTTAATTCTGGTAATCTCCAATGTGAGTAACCTAAGTTGTTAAGAAATTGTTGTCTATCAATACTTATGTTGGGTTTTTCTATATCAGACAATTCACCTGCTTTCATAGGTAAGTAGTAACAATGTTTGTTACAAATAAATAATGGTTTACCTTCTACTATCGCAGGACCTCCAGCAGTTGAGGTAAATATAACGACTGCATATGATTTTTTAATTTCACCTACTAAACCTGGATAATCACCTAACGGAGAATGTAATGAAACATTCTTTTGTCTTTCACAAAAATCTTTTAATCTATTGTAATCTGGTAGATGTTCAGCATAAGATTTTGATGAATGTTGTCTTATCTTAATAGGTCTATCAGTGTGTTTTCTTAACTCTTCTACAGTTTCTATTGCCCACTGAGCTGCATTTACACCTCTACCTGAATAACCACTAGAACCTCTGTTGCAACAAATGTATATAAAGTCTCCTTTTAAATCATAGTCTTTGACATCTATTTTTTTAATTTTTGCCATTCTATTCCATCTGTCAGGTGGACAATTCTCATTAAAATATTCTGCTTTACCTGGATATATGTCCTTGTATGCAACTCTTACATAAGAATTCTTGACATCATAATGATAGTTATGATTTAAATGTGCATCAACACCATTCAAAACATCATTGTCGAACATCCATATATTACCACTAGTTTTATATTTTTCCCAAACATCAACTCTTAATTGTAATCTTTCTTTTAAAGGTTGTTGTCCGGGTATCCATCTTTGATAATTAAATATCAGTGCATGAGAAAAATCATCAGACACCACAAAACCATCAGGTCCTCTAAAATGTCTAACTCTAATACCACTGTCTTCAATGGGTTTGGCAAACGCCTGCATCAACTCCATTTTAAAACCATATTTTACTGTTGTGTTATAGTATACTGCTAATTTCATTCCATATCCGTTTGTGTTGTTTCACTATGGTATTTAAACCAATCATCTGCATAATCTGTGTCTTCATATTCTGTGAACCAAGGACCACCTTCTGTAAAATGTACATTCTTTATGTTCACGTTATGTTCGTATTCGCCTGCCAACCAGTTCCACTCCAATGGTAGTTCACCTATGAGTTTATCACTCTCTAACCATTTGAACTGATGCAACTCTAAACCACTTGCTCTGTTCACATAATTAGGTGTAAGTGCAGTACATTTCTTACAATTCATAAGCATAAAACTTGACCAGTTCTTTTTAGGATAAACAGTTTGTTTTTGATTTAAAAACTTTACTGTACTCTTTGGTGTGTAATCATGTTTACAAACTTGCACTGCATATCTATCATCTCTTAATCTCCAGAGTTCATTAATATCTGCTTTCATTAACATATCACAATCCATAAACAATGCCCAACCTTGATAGTTCATTAAGTGTGGTGTAATAAATCTACTGAATGAAAACTCTGTAGATGATAGATTGTTTCTTTCTCTAACAAAGTCGTCTTTTATATTATCAAGATAGATAGGTGTAATTGACACAGGTTGTGTGCTATTTTTTAATATGCTATATGATAACACACTAAATGATACTTTTTCTTTTGTATCATAACCTATGAATACATTAATCATTTTTTAAACCTATTTAATCTATGGTAAAGTGTTTCTAATTCTGCTTTCTTTTCTTTAGGTACTGTTATATCGTCTTGTGTTTGCACTAAAAATATAATCATTTCTTTAAGTAACTCAACATCTGATTGTGAAAATACTGGTTTACTTACTTTCATTAACAACACTCCCGACAGTTTCTCTCTCTATGTCGCCATGGTCAAACTCTGCCCAATATAATTCAAATGCTACACCGTCCTCTAAACCTATAAACTGATGATACTCATTTGGTTTCACTTGTGTGAAATCACCTGGACCTAATATTGTTTCGTCTACTAAATCATAATCATTCTTCCAAACTCTTACAATCATTTTACCAGATTCACAAAAGAACCCATTCCATTTAAATTTGTGTTTGTGTTTAGAACATGATATATCTTTTTTAAATTCTATTCTATGAAACTCTAAAACACCGTTTGCGTGTATGAGTTCTGTCTGACCCCATATTTTTCCTGCTTTCATTTTAACATTTCTCCTGCATCTTTTCTTGCTTTACCTTTTAGATGGTCCATATACTCTGCCATTGGTGTATCAGGCCAAGGATTACCGACCTTTCTAATTGTAGGTGACAAGTTATAATATTTTAACGTTCCTAATTCTTTGTCTAATTTTTTTCTAACTGCGTCAAACAAATAACTATCGTGCCATTCGTTCTCTGATAGTAACTTCATTTTAGTATACATATCTTTAAACATTTGGGCAAATATTTTTGTTTCAGGTTTTCTTAAATTATAACCTACAAATCCACATTCACTGTAGTAGGTAGGTCTGTGTATATGTGATATGTGATAATCACTAGGTAGAAACTTTTCTACAACTTCTTTTGCGTTGATAGTTTTTTTAAATATCATATCAGCATCAATCCAAAAAACATAATTATAATTATGGTCGCCACTCAGCATTAAGTCAGTCTTTGCAAATACTTTATATGCAAATCTTACTCCATCTTTTTTATAATTTGTTCCGTGAATTATTTTATCTGGACTACCAGGTTCTACACTATCAACATTATAACCACCCATCTTTGCTTTGAATCTTCTTAGTTCATTTCCTAATTTACCAGAGTATAGGTTTTTATAATAGACGTTGTTTCTTACCGGAAAATCTTCGGGTGTCCACCCTTCGTGATAAACATATAAATCGAAAGGCCAGTCATAAGTTTTTAAAAACCTATGAGCATAATAATTATATAATTTTTCGTTAAAACTAGTTACAATACCAATCTTCATTTCCTGTCCTCATTATGTAATATGAATCAACAATGTCAGTAACAGGATTTGATAATTTATTCATACCTAATTGAGAT
>MDTG01308693.1_pt1 | contig 12531 bp, 12 predicted proteins | sample 811421 | NCBI WGS metagenome assembly MDTG01 (sample SAMN05326645, study PRJNA326480) | marine metagenome | isolation source: seawater | place: Pacific Ocean: South East | collected 2011 | reverse complement strand
TACTACAGTATTCAAGAGTAATGATGGAGATATAAAAAAAAATATTAATTTATTAAAATTAAAATAAGTTAATGATTAATATAAATTCATTGGGCATTTTAAGCCAATTTTATTTAAATATAAAAAAAAGTATTAAAACACTTTATCAAAATTCAAATTTTTACGATAAAAAAATATCAAATACTTTTGAAAATAGTTTTGAATATAAACCAAGTCCTCATTTACTATTATCTGTGATTAAATACCAAAATAAAAAATATAAAATTGAAGATTTCGCTATTGAATCAATTTGGAAAAATAATTTAAGTTCAAAAGATTTTGAAAAATTAAATAATTTTTTTTGGTTTTTCAGCCTAGATTTAAAATCATCAAAAAAGACTACACAAAATGTTATAAAAAAATGGATTTCTAATAATAGCAAATATCAAAGAAAAAGTTGGGATTTTGATTTAACGGCAAAAAGAATTATTTCATGGTTATCAAATCACCAACTAACTTATGAGAACAGCGATCGAGAATATAGATCTATTTTTAATCATATGATCCAAAAGCAAACCAACCATTTGTTAAATGAAATAAAAAACTCAAATGAAGTAGAAAATAAGATGATTGGATGTGCTGCAATAATTTTGACTGGATTAGCCTATAAAAATGAAAAAGAATATCTCGAAAATGGATTAAATTTACTTAAAAAAATCATAAAAACTTCAATTGATAGCCAAGGATTTCCTAAATCAAGAAATATCAGACAATTAATATTTTATTTAAAATATTTTATTATTATTAGGGAATGGTTTAAAGAATCTCAAAGTTTAATACCCGAATATGTTAATGAAACCATTTTTCATTTAGGATCAAGTTACGCTTTTATCTGGCAAAATATTAAGCAAGATATTTTTTTTAACGGTAATTTTTTATCTGAAAATATAGAATTTGATCAATACTTAAAAAGGTTTAATTATATTTTTAAGAATCAAATCAATGAACTTGGTGGGTATGCAATACTTAAAAACAAAAAAATAATTCTTGCATCAGATATTGGTTCAAGTCCTAATAAAGTCTTTTCTAATGACTATCAAGCTGGTGCTTTATCATTTGAAATATATTCAAATAATAAAAAGTTAATTTCAAATGCAGGGTACTATTCAGATAAAAATAATAAATTAAATAAACTATCAAAAAGTAGTGCTCTACATAGTGTTTTAACAATTGAAGATTACTCTTCTTGTAATTTTAAAAAAGATAAAAAGAATTTAGTTATTGATAAGGGATTAAAGGTTTCAAAAAAAAGTATAATTTTCGAGAATAATTACTGGAAAATATCAGGATCACATGATGGATATTTAATTAAATTTGGGGCAAGTTATGAAAGAGAAATTGAGTTTTATCCTGAACAAATGAAATTTATTGGATATGATAAATTACTTAGAAAAACACCAAACAGAAAAATTAAATTTGACATAAGATTTCATCTAAATCCAGAATCAAAAATAATGAAAACACAAGATAACAAATCTATACTAATTCAAATAGAAGAAGAAGGGTGGAAATTTAGTTGTGATAATTATGATATTAATATTGATAATGGATTATATTTCGGTAATAAAAATTTGTATAAAGAAAATCAAAATATTTTTATTTCAGGTATGAATAATGAAAAAGAGCAGATAATAAAATGGGAAATAAGTAAGTTAAAATGATGAAAAAAATAAAAAAAGCTCTTATTTCTGTATATGATAAAAAAAACTTAAAACCACTTTTAAATATTTTAAAAAAAAACAAAATAAAAATAATTAGCTCAGGTGGGACCTATAAAGAAATTAAAAAATTAAAATTTAAATGTGAGGAGGTATCTGAGTTTACTAATTTTCCTGAAATTTTAAATGGTAGAGTAAAAACTCTTCATCCAAAAATTCATGCTGGTATTCTAAATAAAAGAAATAAAAAATCTCACTTAAGAGATCTAAAAAATCATAGTTTTGAAAATATAGATTTAGTGATTGTAAATTTTTATCCTTTTGAAAGTACTTTAAAAAAAACCAAAAACCATAAACAAATTATAGAAAATATAGATATTGGTGGACCAGCTATGATAAGATCGGCTGCTAAAAACTATAATGATGTAGCTGTAATCACTTCATCAGACCAATACGATCAATTGATTGAAGAACTTAAAAAATACCGTGGGTCTACTTCTTTAAATTTTAGAGAAAAATTATCAAGCATAGCTTTTGAAGAAACATCTAATTATGACTCTATAATTTCGAACTATTTTAATAAAAAAACTAATAATACTTTTCCAAGAAAAAAAGTTTTCCATGGAAATCTAATAGAACAATTAAGATATGGAGAAAATCCACACCAAATAAGTGCTATTTATTCAACAAGTTCTGACACAAATTTAAAACAAATTCATGGAAAACAGCTTAGTTATAACAACTATAATGACATATTTAGTGCTCTTACTATTTCAAAATCTTTACCCAAAAATAAGGGAACAGTCATAATAAAACATGCAAATCCTTGCGGTGTTTCTTCTAGTAGCAATCATTTAGAGAGTTATAAATCTGCTCTAGCATGTGATCCTGTAAGCGCTTTTGGAGGGATAGTTTCTTGCAATTTTAAAATTACGAAAAATTTAGCAATTGAATTAAATAAGTTATTTTTTGAGGTAATAGTTGCAAATGGATTTGATAATAATGCTATTAAAATATTAAAAGCTAAAAAGAACTTAAGATTAATTGATGGAACAAATTATAAATTAGAAAAACTTCTAACGTTTAAATCTTTTAATAAAAATATATTACTTCAATCAGAAGACTTAGATATATTTACAAAGAAAAATTTTAAAACTGTTTCAAAACTAAAACCAACATCGAAACAACTTAATGATCTCATTTTTGCTTTTAATGTATGTAGATATGTTAAATCAAATGCAATAGTATTAGCATCCAATAAAACAACTATTGGAATTGGTTCTGGTCAACCAAGTAGATTAGACAGTTGTCAAATAGCAATCGATAAAATGAAAAAATTTAATCTTGAGACTAATAATTTAGTAGCTGCATCTGATGCTTTTTTTCCTTTTGTTGATGGTATTGAAAAATTAGTACTATCAGGTGTAAAAGCTATAGTTCAACCTTTTGGATCAATAAGAGACAAAGAAATAATTAATTTTGCAAATGAAACTAATACCGTGCTACTTTTTTCAAGAACAAGACACTTTAGACATTAGTTATTTGATCTATCTTTGCAGCTAATATAAAATCACTCTCAGCTAGACCTTTTATTGCATGTGTATATATTTTAATTCTAGCATAACCCCATCCAAACCATAAATCAGGATGGTGACCTTCTACTTCTGCAATTTCACCAACTTTATTCACAAAGTTTTGACTTTGTAAAAAATCATCAAATTTAAAATTTTTAATTAAATGAGATCCATCAATTTCATCCTCTAATACTTCCCAACCATCTACTTTTTTTAAATATTTATGAATTTCATCTGTGTTGAAAGGTGGAATATTTCCTTCACACGGTACACATTTTTTTTTTGCTAAATCATTCATTTAAAAGAAACTCCTCTAATGTTTTTGACTTATTTTTAATTAAATAATAATTACCAATAGTATCATATCCTCTACCTAAACTATTAATTTTTAATATAACATCATTTAAATTAATTTTTAATTTATTTGTATCATATATTGAATAATCATTTCTAACTAAAAAATTTTTTAGATATTTAACATTTTTTTCTTTATCAAAAATATATTTAGAGAATTCAATTATTATTAGAGGTGTGGTATCTTGTATTATCTTGAGGGCTCCATCAATAGCACCCATTTCATTACCTTCGATGTCAAGTTTTATAATAACTTTATAATTCTCATATTTTGAAGGTCTCAATAATGTGTCAATTTTAATTGATTTTATTTCTGAAGTTGTAGAAAGTTTAAAGTTTTTATGCGTTTGAGAACTTTCCCAATCATTCTCACTTTCATTAAAAAAAATATTATTATTATCAATATTTGAAATTGCTTTGTTATAAAAAGTGATGTTTGAGAATTTGTTTAATTCTAAGTTTCTTAAAAACTGTTCTGATGTTTTTTTTGATGCCTCAATTGAAAAAATTGCATTTTTTGAGGACAAGGATGCTACATAAAAAGAATAAAAACCATAATTACAGCCACAATCTAAAAAAATTATTTTATTATGTCTAGATATTTTTCTGATTGTATCTAGTTCATGATAATCACCAAAGTCACATTTTTTTAATAAAAAGTATGAGGTTTTATTTTTTTTTTACACTTCCAAAAACTTTAAAATTATAAATATTTAAAACAATATCATGAGCTAAAAAATTGCGTATTATTCTAAATATTAAATAATAAATTAAACTACCTTTGTAAGATCTAATATCTTTGGATATTAAATAATTTTGAAAGATAGAAGTTAAAAATTTTGATTTTATCACTTTTTTTGGAGCGGGCAAAGGGGGTCGAACCCTCGACCTTCTCGTTGGCAACGAGACGCTCTACCACTGAGCTATGCCCGCACGTTAATTGTTTATTAAGTTAGTAGCATTTAATAAATTAAGCAAGGATTTATTCTAATCATAAAAGATTTTTGGTAAAATATATTTTAATTATATATATTCATTTAAAATGAATTTTAACACTTTATGGATTTCTACAACACCAAGAACTGGGTCAATGTGGTTGTTTAATGTAACTAGAGAAATCTTAAAAGCTTCTAAATTTAATTTATATCCTGAAGAAATTCCTCAATATGACTCTGAAACAGTTAAAATTTATCAAAATTTTTCTTTGAAGGATAATAATGAAAATAATAAATATGTTCTTAAAATTCATAAATTATTACCAACTGGTTTAAAAGTTTCTAAAATTTTAACAACAGTTAGAGACCCAAGGGATGTATGTATTTCATTTAAGGAATTTATGAATGTAGATTTTGATGAAGCTTTTAAGGCAACAAAAACTCTTAATAATTATGTTAAAACTTATAAACAATATAACAGCGAATATATAAAATTTATTAAATATGAAAACATTGAAAAAAAACCTATAGAAACTTTATCAGAAATAGCAAAATTTATTAACATTAATATTGACTTAAGATTACTAGAAAAAATTTCTAATAAATTCAGTAAAGATAACGTTAGAAAATTAATTAAACAAAATGATAATAAACTTATTGATAAAATCAAAAACAAAGAACAAATTCTAAAAAAAGAAATCGTTTATTTTTCAAAAAAAAATTATAGATCTTATGATTTAAATACTGGATTTCAAACAGGCCATATTTCTAAAAGAAATTCAGGAGATTGGAAAAACAAATTAAATGAAAATGAAATTAAAATAATAAATGATGAATTTAAAGAAATTTTGGAGGAATATAAATATGACATTTAATATTCTAAATTTTATAATTTAGTTCTTTTAACTCGTTTATATAATTCTCTTTCAAAATATCCTGATACTTTTTATCTAGAATTTTTCTCCAATCATTTTTAGGTCCTAAATAAAAAAATGGGATTTTTTTATTTTCTCTTTTGGATGCAACTGCCTCTGAAAATCCATATTGTTTTTCATGATTCTTTAATTTATCAAATGAAGTAGAATTAACGGAATTTTTGAGCTTATCTTTATCAATTTTTTCCTGATTTTTTGTAATTACATTAATAAACTCTACTACTGATTTAAAAGTAGCGTAAGTTTGATTTAACAGATCTTCGTAACGAATAATTTTAATTGGTATTTTTTTTTGAACTTTCCAAGATTTATAATTTGTTTTCCATGAACTAATAAATTGAAAATCACTATATCCATCTTTTTCTAAATTTCGAACGTCAAAAATATAATTTTTTTCATTATTCATCCATTTAAATGCTTGATCGTTATCTAATTCATAATGATTTTTAAGAGAAGTAATTACATTTCGAGGATCTCGGATTACATAAATGCAACCGATGGAGTTTTCTTTATTTGTAAAATCTTGATTATTTAATTGGCCAAAAATATTATGTGTTTTAAAAAATCTTAATTTTTTGTCTAAATTTATTTTTTCCTGAGCCTTGATCCAATATCTTGTGGTGTCAGTTAGTATTTTTGAATTATAATCAAATTCAACAAAATGTTTTTTTTCAGGGAATTGACCAATGTTTTTTATTAAATTTTCATTAAATAAACCATTATTTGAATAAAAATATGAACTAATTAGTGCTCTTAACCATGTATTTCCACTCTTGGGATAAGATGCTATCCAAAATATCATAAATAAGTTTTTTGATTAATACTATAAAACAAGTTTTATTATGTATGTAAATCATAAATTAAAAAATTATTCAAAATATGTTATAAATATTTATGGATAAAAAAGATCTACCAAATAAAATATCAGTTTTTCCTTTGAGCAACTTTATTATTCTTCCTAAAACCACTGTTCCTTTAAATATATTCGAACCGCGCTATATTGATATGATTAACGATAGTATGAGATCGGACAAAATGATAGGAATGATTCAACCAAAAAAATCAAATAATAAAACTGATAAACCTGGATTACATCATGTTGGATGTCTTGGAAAAATCACTAGTTTCAGAGAGACTGATGATGGTAGATTTTTAATTGAATTAAAAGGTTTGATAAGATTTCAATCTATTAAAGAAATAGAAACCTCAAATAAATATAGAGTTTTAGAAGTAGATTTTAAAAACTACTATAAAGATCTTAGTAATGAGAAAGAAGAATTAAAATTTTCAGATCTTGAATTAATTTTTAAAGATTTAAAATCCTTGTTTGAAAAAAGAGGATTTATTATTAATTGGAAATCTTTAGAAAAACAAAGTCTTGATGAAATAATTGATGCTTTAGCAATGGCTTCACCATGTTCTTTAGAGGAAAAACAAGTCTTGTTAGAGGCAAAAACTTTAAGTAATAGAAAAAATAGAATTGCTGAAATATTAAATACATATAATCATGATGTATTTGAAAATAATACTATCCAATAAATTAAATAATTATTCCTTTATCAGCAATTTTGGTAATTATTTTATTTATTGAGGAATTTTTTCCAATAATTTTAACAGATTTACTTAAAATATCATTTTTAATTTTACTCTCAAAGTTAAAAAATTCATGAATAAAATCTATTCCATTCATAAAAATAAAATTTTTGTGTTTAGATTTTTTTTCAAATTCAATATTTACCAACGAGTCAATTGGTAAACCTAAATCGTTTTTATTATTAATTATATTTGTCAAAATTTTAATATCACGTATCGTCATATTAAATCCCTGACCAGCAAGTGGATGAATTTTATGCAATAAATCTCCAAATGCTAAAATATTTTTATAATAATACTTTCTCAAACTTACTGAATTTAATTCAAATGATTTAATATTTCTAATTTTTTTAATTTTATATTTAAAATTATAATGTTGTATTAAGTCTTGAATATTTTGAGTTTTATCCCTTTTATCTAGTTTATTAAAAGAATAAACTATAGATGTTTTGGTATTTGAGATTGGTAAAAATGCCAATGGACCCCTCTTTGTAAATATTTGTGAAGCTACATTGTTAATTATTTCTTCATGTTCAATAATAGTTGTATACGCAAAACTATTATATTTTTTTAATATTTTTTTATTAAAATATTTTTTTGTTATAAAATTGTTATATTCTGTATTTATAATTAGATCATAATTTTTTTGTAAATTTAAAAAATCTATTTTATTTATTTTTTTAACAAACTTATTTCTAGATAAACTATTTTCTAAAATATTAAAAAGTTTATGGTTTTTTACTATCGAAAAAAGATGATCTTTATCATTTCCAAATTTTAACAAAAGTTCATTTTTCAAGTTATCGGTATAAATTTCAATTTTATTAATTTCCCAAAGTAAATCTTTAATATTGATTATATTTTTATTAAAAAAATCAATATTAGTTTTAGAAATACCTATAGTTCTTGATTTATCCAATGAATGACTTTTTGATGAATTAAAAATATCTACATAAATATTTTGATTTGTAATAGCCTTAGCTAAAGTCAAACTCGATAAATTAAATCCTAGTATACAAACTCTCATATTATTTTTAATTTTAACAACAAAAATTAGATGATACAAAGTGATTAAAATGATTCATTTTTATGAATATTAAAAAAACAGCTAATTTATTAATTAATTTTACTATAAAAAGACTCGCTGAAGTTTTTGGAATAATTGTCTTTATATCAGGAATATTACTACTAATAGCTTTATTAACTTATTCACCCGAAGATCCTAATTTTATTTTTCCATCAAACTCTGAAATTACAAATTTTTTAGGCTTTAAAGGAAGTTTTATTTCTGATTTGTTTTTTCAATCTATAGGATTAATCTCTTATTTGTTTTGTTTTACACTAGTATTTACCGGAATAAATATTTTTATAATAAAAGAATTTTTTTTAATTATTGAAAATATTTTTTTTGCAGTAATTTATATTATGTTTGGTACTTTTTTCTTATCTTATTTTTTTTCTTCTGCATTTGCTTTTTATATTAACGGAAACGGTGGTTTTGTTGGATTGTACTTAAATGAAACCTTTTTAAATTCTTTAACTCAAACAAACGAAGCTATATTTTATTACTTTTTAATTATTTTAATACTTTCTTTATTTCTAGTAAGTATAAATTTTCATCCATTAAAATTTTATAAAATTCTTATTAAATTTATTAAAACTTTTAATAAAAAGGAAAATGTTAATTATACAGATAAAAATGAAATTATAAAAGAATATATTCCTCAGGATGCAATCAAAAATCTTATTCAAGAGGATTTACCTTTTATTAAAACAGAAAATAAATTAGATAATAAAGTTAAATTTAAATTACCTGATTTAAATTTGTTAAAACTTCCAAGTAAAAAAGAGAGAGAAAATTTTGAAAAAAATGAAAGTCATGATCCTGAATTTTTAGAAAAAATATTATTAGATTTTGGTGTTAAAGGTAATATTAAAAAAGTAAGTCATGGTCCAGTTGTTACTTTAAACGAATTTGAACCTGCGGCTGGTGTGAAAGTTTCTAAAATCATAAATTTATCTGATGATATTGCTAGGAATACCAGTTCAGAATCTGCACGAATTTCAACAATACCTGGGAGTAATACTGTAGGAATTGAACTTCCTAATAACGTTAGAGAAAATGTTTATTTAAGTGAAATTTTAAATAATTCAGATTTTAAAAAGAGAGATATTAAATTACCAATTGCATTAGGAAAGAATATCTCTGGAAAATCTATAGTTGGAGATTTGTCTTTAATGCCCCACCTGCTTATAGCGGGTACAACAGGTTCAGGTAAATCGGTTTGTATAAATACAATTATTCTATCTCTACTATATCGACATACTCCTGATAGGTGTAAATTTATATTGATAGATCCTAAAATGCTTGAACTTTCAACATATGAAGGAATTCCTCATTTATTATGTCCAGTAATAACTGAAGCTAAAAAAGCTGCTTCCGTTCTAGGTTGGGTAGTCAAAGAAATGGAAAGTAGATACAGATTAATGACAAGGGAGGGAGTAAGAAATATTGATGGATATAACGCAAAACATAAATTGCCGATGCCTTATATTGTAGTAGTGGTAGATGAAATGTCTGATTTAATGTTAGTTGCTGGAAAAGAAATTGAAAATTATATACAAAAATTGTCACAAATGGCACGAGCGGCAGGTATTCATATTATCATGGCAACTCAAAGGCCAAGTGTTGATGTTATAACTGGAACAATTAAGGCAAATTTTCCAACAAGAATATCTTTCCAGGTAACATCAAAAATAGATAGCCGTACTATTTTAGGAGAACAAGGTGCAGAACAATTACTTGGTAAAGGTGATATGCTTTACATGTCATCTGCTAATCGTATTGTTAGAATTCATGCTCCATTTGTCTCGGATAATGAAATTGAAAAAATAAATAATTCTTTGAGAGGTCAAGCAGAACCAGATTATGTTGATGAAATTTTAAATTTTGCTGATGAAAAAGAAATCGGAGACGTTAAAAATCAAGAGGATAAAGATGAACTTTACCAGCAAGCTTTAGAAATAATTAGGGCTGAAGGAAAAGCTTCTACTTCTTTCTTGCAAAGAAAATTACAGATTGGGTATAATAGGGCTGCTAGAATTATTGATATGATGGAGGCAGATGGTGTAGTAAGCAAAGCAAATCATGTTGGTAAAAGAGATGTGCTTTAATGTTACGTTATTTTTTAATAATCTTTTTTTTTATTTTAACTATTGGTTGCAAAGCAGAAATTAAAGAAAAAATTATTCAAAATTTAAAAAATACAAATAATCTAGATTTTAAGTTTGAACAGAATATAAATGGCAAGATTGAGAATGGAAATTGCACAATTGAATATCCAAAAAAAATTTTTTGTGAGTATGCAAAAAGTAATAACAAAATTTTAGTTTCAAATGGAAAATCTCTAGTAGTAAAAACTAGAACGAGTTACTATAGATACCCACTAAATAAGACACCATTAAATTTAATTTTAGATAAGAATTTTCTTATTAATAAAATTTATTCATTAGATGAAAGAATTGTGGATAATAACTTAATTAATTTCACAATTTCAGAAAAAAATAATGAAATTAATATATTTTTCGATAGTCAAACTTACGATTTGGTTGGTTGGCAAAATACAGATATTTATCAAAATTTTAATATTACATTTATATTTTCTATTAGAAAAAATAGAGTTCTTTCAAAAGACTTATTTAAAATTCCAACCCAAAACTAAAATCGCAGAATTTCAGTTTTAAATATTTTCATTCCTCTCGATATGTAATTTTTTAATGCATTTTTATGATCTAGTGAGCACGTATGAACCCAAACACGACCAACATCATTTTGAAAAGATTTTTTAATAGCCTGAGAAAGCAGGTATGAACCTAATTTTTTATTATGATATTCCTCTAATATTCCTAAATAGGCTATTTCAGTTTCATTTTTTTCTGAATGAAATATTAACTCAAAAAATCCAACCAAATCATCGTTAAATTTAAGTACATATGTTTTGACTTTTTCAGATGAAACATAATCAATCCATTTTTCCTCTGACCAAGTAAGTCTGTCTACCCATTTATATTTTTTACCAATATTCTTATAAAAAAATTTATTTAATTGAAAATTAATTGGATCAATTAAATTTAAAGAATACTCATTTGAGGGCCTTCTACCTTCATTAAGATCTTGAAGTGAACTTATTTCTAGATAATTTCTTTTAACTTCTTCTTTCACTCAACCATTTTTCCAACTCTTTCACCTCCAAACAAATGGAAATGTAAGTGAGGAACTTCTTGACCACCATGATCACTTATATTTGTTAGAGCCCTATAACCTTTGCCCACTTCTGTTGAAATTCCAAGCTTTTTTGCAACTATATTTATACCTTTTAAAAGTCCCACCATTTCATCAGGTGACGCATTCAAAGAAAAGTCATCAAGATCAACGAATTTACCTTTGGGAATTACTAGAGCGTGAATTTTTTTTTGAGGATTAATATCGTGAAATGACAAAACAAAATCATCCTCAAAAATTTTATCACAAGGTATCTCACCTCGTAAAATTTTTGCAAATATGTTTTGATTATCGTAAGCCATTTAAATTTTTTCAAGCACAGATTTAACTGTATCACCCATGACTGATGGATTTTTTGAAATTGTAACCCCACATTCTTTTAGTATTCCAACTTTTTCAATTGCACTCTCACCATAAGCTGAAACAATTGCGCCTGCATGACCCATTACTCTTCCTTTTGGCGCTGTAAGCCCTGCAATATATCCAATAACTGGTTTTTTCATATTTTCTTTCGCAAATTCACCTGCTGCTACTTCTTGAGGGCCTCCGATTTCGCCTATCATCAAAATTGCATCCGTTTCATCATCCATCTCAAATTTTTCAATTATATCTCTAAATGAACTTCCATTAATTGGATCCCCACCTATTCCAACACTTGTAGAAATACCTATGCCTAAATTTTTCATTTGTTCTGCTGCTTCGTAACCTAAGGTGCCTGATCTACTTATTATTCCAACTCTTCCCTCTTTATAAATATGACCTGGCATAATTCCCAACATTGACTTTCCTGGACTAATAATTCCTGCACAATTTGGTCCTACAAGTGTCATTTTTTCGTTTCTAGAATATCTTCTCATATATCTTTTAATTCTAATCATGTCATGCGATGGAATACCGTCAACAATAGCTACACATGTTTTAATACCCGCATCTGCCGCTTCCATTGCTGAGTCAGCCGCAAAAGCTGGCGGCACAAACAATATTGAAGCTGTTGCTCCAGTATGTTTAACAGCATCTTTAACAGTGTTAAAAACAGGTTTATCCAAATGCTTTTGTCCCCCTTTTCCAGGTGTAACACCACCAACAACATTTGATCCATATTTTATCATCTCCTCAGCGTGAAAAGTTCCCATTTTTCCAGTGAAGCCTTGGATAAGTATT
>MDTG01107733.1_pt1 | contig 12531 bp, 10 predicted proteins | sample 811421 | NCBI WGS metagenome assembly MDTG01 (sample SAMN05326645, study PRJNA326480) | marine metagenome | isolation source: seawater | place: Pacific Ocean: South East | collected 2011 | reverse complement strand
ATTAGAAATCGGGTTTAATCAAGTAAGTGCTGTAGATAATGTCGGCCAATTCAGCCAAAGGGGTGGAATACTTGATGTTTATCCTAATTGTACCGATCGTCCATTTCGTATTGAATTTTTTGATGATGAGATTGAATCGATTCGTCAGTTCGATGTAGTTTCTCAAAGATCCAAAGATAGTTGTCAAGAAATAGTAATACCTCCAGCAAGAGAATTAGTTGAATGTCAACCTTTTTACGAAGATTATCAGCTCCGTATCCGCTCTCTCGAATCTGAGAAAGAACATCTTGAACCCTTAATTGAGAAATTAGAGTTAGGCGAATCGCTCGAAGGTTTGGAGCAATATATGCCTTTTCTATACGGACCTAACGATGGGCTTTTCGAACACCTTTTGAAACCCATTATTTTTACGGAAGACCTACGTGACATAACAGAAGCTGTAGGAAATTTTGGAACCGTCACCAAGCGAAATTACATAGCGCAAAAACCGTATGGCATCCAACATGAGAGTCTTGTGCGAAATGCAGATTGGCTATTAGAAAAAATTAAAAAACTAACAACGCTTAGTCCTGGAACCGTCGGACAAACAGAAAATACGCTAAATTTTGGTGGATCTAAGATCCAAAATCACGATGGAGAAATAAAGCTTCTTCAAAACGAAATTCAACGTCTTACTGAAAATAATTACGACATCTATATACGGAGCGAAACGCAAGGGCAAAATAGCCGTTTAAAAGAGATTTTCTCTCAGTGGCCCGATTTAAATTTTGGAATCGGAACCCTTCACGAAGGATTTCTCTTTCCGGAAGCAAAAGTTGCTATCCTAAATGACCACGAGTTATTTAGTCGAAAAAAAAGGCGCTTCCGCTATCAACGATTTCGTTCTGGAAAAAAACTAAACAGCTCTGCTGGACTTAAGCGTGGGGATTACGTAGTACATATTGATCATGGCATTGGACAATTTATAGGCGTACAACATTTGCAAATAGAAGGTCGAGAGCATGACTGCCTATTGGTGACATATGGAGGAGAGGATCGTCTTTTTGTACCCATAGAGCAGCTAGACCGTTTACGGAAATATTCAAGTTCCGAAGAGAGTGCTCCAGCATTAAGTAAACTAGGCGGCACCGCTTGGGAAAAATTGAAAGAGCGAACTCGGACCGAAATTTTTGATATGGCCAGCGAACTTGTACAGCTTTACGCCGAACGTAAAGCAAGGCCTGGCTTCAGTTTCTCAACGGATGGAGTTCAACACCAACAATTAGAAGCTTCTTTTCCATTTCAAGAAACCGTGGACCAACTCCGAACAATGGAGGAAGTCAAATCTGACATGGAGGCTCCGCATCCTATGGATCGGCTCGTCTGTGGCGACGTTGGATATGGTAAAACTGAAATCGCCGTACGAGCTGCATTTAAAGCACTCTTTGATGGGAAGCAGGTTGCTATTCTGGTTCCGACAACAATACTAGCTGAACAGCATTTTCACACTTTTTCGGAACGTATGGGACATACAGCCGCTCGCATCGAGGTCTTATCACGCTTCCGCACGCCACAGCAACAGAAAAAAGTTATTGAAGCGGCAAAAAATGGCCATGTAGATATTTTAATCGGAACACATCGAATTCTTTCTAAAGACATCGCGTTTCGAGATCTAGGCCTTCTTATTGTTGACGAGGAACAACGTTTTGGTGTTAAGCACAAAGAAAAATTAAAGAAATTGAAACGCCTTGTCGATGTTTTGACACTCACGGCTACGCCGATACCTCGGACGTTACATATGTCAATGATGGGGTCTCGTGATATGTCGATTATCAATACACCACCACAAGACAGAATACCTATTCAAACAGAAATCCTCGTATTTGATGAAGATCGTATCGCTGAAGCCATTCAGCGTGAGATTGAGCGCGGCGGGCAAGTTTATTTCGTGCATAACCGAATAAATCCTTTGAACCGTCTTCAAGTTAAATTACAGGAGTTACTTCCTCATGCTCGCTTTGTTTCCGCACACGGACAAATGCCCGCGCGACAACTTGAGAAAATCATGATGGATTTCATGCTAGGAAAACATGACTGCCTAATTTCTACAATGATAATTGAATCGGGCATCGATATTCCTTCAGTAAACACCATTCTTATAGATCGAGCAGATACATTAGGTTTAGGCCAACTCTACCAAATTCGTGGACGCGTAGGACGATCAACTGAGCGGGCCTACGCATACCTACTAGTACCTAAAGACAAACCATTGACGAAAAAAAGTAGGCAACGGTTGCGCGCAATTGAAGAATTCACTGACTTAGGTTCTGGTTTCAATATAGCCATGAGAGACATGGAAATCAGAGGAGCTGGAAACCTCGTTGGAGCTCAACAGCATGGATTTATTTCGGCAATAGGTTTCGATCTTTATTGCCGTCTTCTAGACGAAGCAATGCGAGAATTAAAAGATGGTCAAAGCAAAAGCTTTCCTGAACCAGATATTAATATTGTAATAAGTGCCTATATTCCAGATGAGTATGTGCCTGATGCAGACAACAAAATGGAATTTTACCAGCGGATGGCCGACGCTCAACTCATCGTTGATTTGTTCGCCATACGAGAGGAAATGAAAGATCGTTTTGGGAGAATACCAAATCCAGTAAAATCGTTGATTCACCTTATGGAAATTCGAATAATGGCGCGTCAGCTTGGGCTAGAAAGTCTTCAATTAGATAATGGGCGCTTGACCTTCGCATTTTGTAAGGAGCGCATAATAGAATCACAGGATGTTCAGCGTTTAGTTGAAAAATCTCCGATAAAGTTAGAATTTGAACTAACCGAAAAACTAAGAGTTCAAACCAACTTAGTCGGCAATGACGCAATAGACCTTATCGAAAAAACAAGAGATTTACTGGAGGCAATTCTATAGTGTATCTGTGTGTGTTTTTGATCACAATAATAGGCTGTAATCCATCTCTAAATAACGAAGAACATATAGCAAGTGTCGGAAATTCGTATCTAACACTCACCGAATTAGAGAGACTGATTCCTACTAATTCTCCTATCGAAGAGAAAGTTCGCATTATCAACGATTGGGTCAACCAAGAATTACTTCTGCAGGAAGCTACTCAACGTAGACTGCATGAAACCATAATTTTACAAAGGCAAATAAAACAAACACGAAAAGACCTGCTAATTGCTGCACTAATTGACTCCGAATTTGGGGAAAAAGAGATTCGTATAAAACAGGCCGACATTGATCAATATTACGAAACTCATAAGGACTTATATGTGAGAAGTGAACCGGAAATTCATGCACGACATATTTTGATTTCCAGTTTGCGCGATGCAATAGCTCTACGAACTGCTCTACGAGAAGGTGCTGATTTTAACGATCTTGCTCACGGACACTCCGAAGACCTTGACACATATCATGTCGGTGGAGATCTTGGCCTATTCAATAAGTCTACAGAGCCTATCCTTTGGATGGCTTGTATGTCGCTCGAATTAAATACCGTATCTGCACCAATTCAAACAGATTACGGTTATCATTTAATTGAGGTACTAGCAAAATATGAAGAAGGTAGTCTACAAAAAATAAACGAGATACAAGAAAAGATTACCGAAGCTGTTGTATGGGAAAAGCACCGATCCCGTATGCAAACGTTAATTGCAACTCTGAAAAAGAATGCCGAATGGACGATAAAGGATCTCCCATGAATCGAAAATTTTTGAAATATTGCTATCTATTTTTAACTATTGTTTTTCCGATATCACCTAGTTCAGCAGCTGAATTAATCGATCGTATTGTAGCGTCTGTCGATCATCATGTTATTCTATGGTCCGAGTTGAATTACCGCCTCCGTTTCGAAATGGAAACGCAAGGACTGTCACCCTACTCTCCGCAAGACCAGATCGAAGATCTTCGCTCAAAACTTCTCAAGGGAATGGTAGATGAACGCGTTCTTATTTTGAAAGCACAAAAAGATAGTCTGCAAATAGATCCGTCCGAGGTAGAAGATATGTTATCACAACAGTTTAACATGGCAAAGAACAATCTCAACGATACCGAGTTTGGTGAAATGCTAAACCGCATAGGACTTAATGAGAGACAATTAAAAGCTAGATATAGAACCGAAATACGCCATCGACTACTATACCGACAAATGCGAAATTTGGTTTCCTATCGACAACATATTACCCACAAAGATGTGGAAAACTATCGCATAGCCTTAGGAGATACACTTCCACTTCAAATATCGTTAAGCAACATCCGTATAAACGTACGACCAGACTCATCGCTTCTTAAAGAAAAATTGAGATTTGCTAAAAAAATCTACCAGAGGCTAATCGACGGAGAAGAATTCGATACAGTCGCTATTGCAACGTCTGAGGACCCTGGCTCTGCTACAAATGGAGGAGATCTAGGTTGTTTCGAAAGTGGTACTTTAGTACCAGAATTTGAAGAGGCTGCATTCAAACTAAATGAAAAAGAAATTAGTCCGCCAGTGCTTTCGCAATACGGTTACCATCTAATTTTGCTTAAAGAAAAACGTGAAAATGCAATATGTGCAAGCCACATATTAATTTCGGCCCAGACCAACGAATTAGATAAGGAACGTGCTCGAAAGAAGTTAGAAGTAATCCGCAATAGGTCAATAAAAGGTGAAGACTTTGGCGAATTAGCTCGAATGCATTCAAGCGATCCAAATTCATCTATGCAAGGTGGTCTATGGGGATCTTTTCCAAAAAATCAAATTCCTGATTTTATACGTCCTCATATTGAAGGACTTAAGCTAGGCGAAATTAGTAAACCTTTCTTTTTACAAGGCAACTGGTTTATTTTTAAGATCAACAATGACCAATCGACTATCGAAGGACTTATTAGAGAGATACGAACAGAACAAGCAATGAACAAAATGATCCTTGACTACAGAGAGCAAATCCACATAGAAACACGTTTAGAAAATGAATTTTTACTTGAACCCAGCTACGATGCGTCTAGACACATACCTGAAATACACGGGCATCATTAAGCAAAGAAGTATAGCAAAGCGCACGTGCGACAATCGACAGGTTGTTTCAATAAATGTGGAGCCCGAAAAATTTGCTAAAGCGGGACAATCAGTGCATATTGGCGAACGTTTTCGAATTGAACTCGATAATCGGCTTATCGAAATTGAAGTATTAGAAATTCCTGTTCGCACTCCCCCAAGAAGAGACCGACATCGCTTTTACCGTCTGCTGGACGAACAACAAATCGAACCTTTTTCTGATCTTAGCTTCTGATGCCTATGAAAAATGACCCAATATCCCAAGTTCCATATCAGAGCTTAGCTCCCGTTTATGACTATGTAATGAGACACGTTGACTACGACGAATGGGCCTCGTTTTTACACAACATTTTTTTACGGTATGCACCTGATGTTAAGTATTTAATTGACGTTGCATGTGGAACCGGGAATATCAGTAATGAACTGGAAAAAATTGGATACGAGTTAACTGGTGTAGATGCTTCCGAATCGATGATATCAATTGCTCAACAAAAAACACTTGTGGACGGAAATAATAATCAATTCATCCATAGAGATATTCGAGAATTAGATGGTGTTGGTCGCTTCGAAGGAGCGGTATGCGTCTATGACAGTCTAAATTACCTACTGGAAACGAGCGATATAGGTGAGGCCTTTGCCCAGATCTGTAATATTCTAAATCCTGGAAGCTTGTTCGTATTTGACGTTTGTACTGAACGCAATTCTATCACATACTTTAACGACTATTCAGATGAAGAGCATGGCCCAGGTTTTACATACAAACGTAAGAGTTATTATAACAAAGCAAATCGTCTTCAATATAACGAGTTCGACATCCAGTTTGAAGGTGATGAGACACATTATCGTGAGCAACACGTTCAAAGAATTTATCCTCTAAAGGATATCGAGAAACAAATATTTATCAACAATCTTACTCTTCTTGGTATCTTTGATGAATTTAGTTTTAATGAAGGATCTGAAGATTCGAATCGAGTTCACTATGTAGTTCGTACACCGAGAGAGAAATGAAAGAAACAATAGAAAAAAAAGACATTGAGGAAGCGATTCAATTTATCAATCAACAAAAGAACTTTCTCTTAACAACGCACTCCAATAGTGACGCAGATGGAATCGGCGCTTTAATGGCTCTTCGAAATATCCTACGACAAATTGGCAAAGTCGCTTATATTGGCCTGCCAGATCCACCTCAAGGTCAATGTGACTTTATTCCTGGCTGGGAAAATGTACATCACATTAAAAATTGTTCTGTAAACGACTATTCATGTGCCATCGTAGTAGATAGCCCTAACTTGAACCGCATCGGTGATTCAGTAAACTATATTAAAAACTTGCCTGTATTAAAATTAGACCACCACATAAATGGACACGACTTTGGGCAAACCAATATTGTTTCAACAAACGTTAGTTCGACGTGTGAACTCGTGTTTCACATAATCAACGAAGCCGGGTGGAAAATTGACGATGTATCAGCTAAGGCACTCTATGCAGGTATTTTATTCGATACCGGTGGATTTCGCTTCGCAACAACAACTTCAACATTTAATGTTGCGGCGGCTCTGTCTAAATACAACATCGCCATAGATCAGCTTGCTGATAGTATATTTGGTAATAAAGATTTAAATAAGGTTAAACAGATAAGTCGAGCTATTGATTCAATGAAGATCCATAATCACGGTCGCGTTGCCGTCTTATTCTTGGATGATAAAGCTATGCGCATTGGTGAGCCAGAGGGTGTAGTAAATTACGGCTTACTAATTAAGGGCGTATTAGTAGCTGTATTAATAAAGGCATCCGGGCAAAACCAATATCGTGTTAGTTTAAGATCGCGAGAAAACGTAAATGTAAATAAAATTGCGCAAATTTTCTCCGGTGGCGGTCACACTCGAGCTGCAGGCTGCAAGCTTGACGGAAGCCTCGAAGACGTTAAAAATCGATTACTAACTGAGATCGCCAATCAGCTAAAATAAGGGATACTCTTTTGCATTTGATCACACTGAAAAACTGGTCTAACGTTAGTACGCTTGAGACTGTTGAACGCAGTCTGGAAATAAAAAAGACCCCGGATAATTATAGTTCAGCGTTAAGTGGAAAAACAATGGCATTGCTATTTCAAAAAACATCTACTAGAACACGCTGTGCCAGTGAAATCGGCATAACTCAATTAGGCGGACATGCCATATATATGGACTGGCAAAATACAAACTTTGGGTTAGCGGACCTTGGAGACGAAGTCCGAGTCTTAAGCAGTTATGCTGATTTTGTTTTAGCACGCCTCATGAAACACAGAGACATACAGATTGCTGCTTCTGCTTCCAAAGTGCCCGTCATAAATGGATGCTGTGATAGATATCATCCCCTTCAAGCACTTACTGACTTGATGACAATTCACGAAAGTTTCGGATATCTAGATGGAGTTAAACTAACTTACATCGGTATGCAAAATAATGTGGCGAATTCTCTAATAGCCGCAAGTTTACGTAGTGGAATACATGTTACATGTGTTTGTCCAGAAACCAATCCCGCAGCACAAGACATTGAACTTTACGAGGAAGCCACCCAAGCAGGGCTATATAAGCACATAACCGAAAACGACCAGTTGCCAACGGTTTTAAAAAAATCTGATGTAGTATATACCGACACTTGGATAGACATGGAATATTTTACAGATCCTAAATTTTCAAAAGAGAAGGACCGACGAATCAGCTTATTTAAACCATATCAATTAAATGCTGACTTGCTACAAGGTCTGGACATAAAGATTCTCCACTGCCTTCCTGCCCATCATGGATATGAAATTACTGGAGAATTACTTCATGACCCACGCTCTCTGATATTTACACAAGCCGAAAATCGACTACATAGCCAAAAAGCCGTTTTACTCCAATTAGCTAACTATGTCCGGTAAACCTGCAATGCAAAAATTATTTAACTATATTTCATCATCTCTTGTTTTTTGTATTTTGCTCATTCAAGAGACTAACGCACAGGAGTCTATTGCCCCCACCGACAAGATTATTGATGTCAAAGCTAAAAGGTCATACGGCTCTAAATATCGAATAATCCGTACACATCTTCCAACAAATCTTCGTGGATCTCAAGCAAGTGTAAGTCGGGGTATTTATGTTGGAAATTTTGGAAGCAGAGAAGGAGTTCAACCCGGCAGTATTTTTCGAGTAACCCATAACGGAAACATTATGGGTATCCTATGTGCAAACCATGTTGGAAGAGACACGACTGGACTATCAATAGTTCGGTTACTTAAAAAAAACAGCGCATTTCCTGCTGCAATTGAAATAGGGTATAAACTACAACCAGAACGAGTCTTGCTGGAAACTATCTATTTTAAAGCAGGTAAGCTAGACATAAGTCCTGAGATGTACGAACGTTTGCGAATGAGCGTACGGTTCGTCCGCTCATTCCCATCCACGCCACTTTTTGTAGAAGGGCATACTGATGCAGTTGGAGATGAAAAGGAAAACTTTTTATTGTCAGAAAGACGGGCCGACGAGGTCAGTAATTACCTAAATCAAATATTTCGAATTCCCCGTGAGCAATTACGTTCTATAGGCTACGGTGAAACTCGCCCGATTGCGGACAATTCTACTGTGAATGGTCGCTACAAAAATAGAAGAGTGAATATTGTATTAAGGAGTATTTCTACGGAAAATATCATTCTCGATACGCCTCATTAATCTACTATTTTTGAGAAACGTATGTCCCACTCGCACCACCTTGCTTCTCAAGTAAACGCAAAGAGGAAATTACCATACCGCGATCAACCGACTTACACATATCGTATATTGTAAGCAACGCAATAGAAACCGCGGTAAAAGCCTCCATTTCTACCCCTGTTCTTTCTTCAACTTTCACCGCAGCCTCAGTGCAGACACGATCAGAAGCTAAATTAAACGTAATATCAATCGAGGACGCATTGATTGAATGACAAAGGGGTATGAGTTCGTCGGTTCGTTTTGCAGCCAAAATTCCTGCTAATCGTGCAGCCTCTAAAACATTTCCCTTGTGCGATTTATTGGTAGCTATTAAGTCAACAGTTGTCGGATCCATGCGAATTTCGCCACTAACGCGAGCCACCCGCTCTGTCCGATCTTTGTTACTAACGTCTACCATTTTAAGGTTGCCCGAAGTGCTTAAATGTGTCAATTCTGGTTGATTCATTAGGGCTTTACTCCTCTATTGACGGAATTATTTCTGAGCAAAATACAACACTTTCACTAAATATTTCCTGAAATTGATCAATTAATATTTTCTCGACTTCCTGTCGTGGCACATGCGCACCCAACAAATTCTGCAACGAAGTAACTAATCTCCCGTCTTGTCCACATGGTTTTACTCGGCGAAACGGAGCAAGATCCATATCAATATTAAGGGAGAAACCATGTGACGTAATCCATTTACTTACATGAAGACCCAAAGCGGCAATCTTTTCACCTTTGACCCAAACTCCCGTCAGGCCATTTTGCCGGGCACCAGTTATACCGAAAACTTTCAGAGTCTTGAGTATAATTGTTTCAATATCTCTCAAAAATTGATGAACATCCCTATTACGTGATTTTAGATCAAAAATCAGATAACCAACAAGTTGTCCAGGCCCATGAAACGTTACGCTACCCCCTCTTTCAACTTCAATCACCTCGCAGATTCCATCTTCAGGAAGATCACCAACCGGAGTGGCTCGCCCGACTGTGTACACGGGATAATGCTCAGCTAAGAGAAGAGCGTCGTTACAAAGATCCTTTTCCCGCAATAACTTTCGCTCTCTTTGCCATCGCAAAGCTGGTCCGTAAGAAACCTGATTAAGTCTATAAATGTCCGTAGCCATTAACTTAAAATAGAGATTTCTCCCTTGCGTGTGAATAGCAAATAAATTATATTCGTTAACTTGATTATTATTTTTAGCACTCGGACAGATAAGACTGCTAAAACATAGCGATTCAAATTTTTATTTTCTACATATCTATATCCCCATTAGGAGGTTTTTTTATGCCTGCAAAACAGCTAGAATTCGACATCGCGGCAAGGGACGCGTTACTACGTGGCGTCGATAAACTGGCGGATGCCGTAAAAGTCACCTTAGGACCCCAAGGTCGTAATGTTGTCTTAGACAAAAGTTTCGGTGCGCCTACCGTCACAAAAGACGGTGTAACAGTAGCAAAAGAGATAGAACTAAAGGATGCCTATGAGAATATGGGTGCCCAAATGGTGAAAGAGGTTGCATCCAAAACTTCAGACGTTGCCGGAGATGGAACCACAACCGCAACCGTGCTCGCTCAAGTAATTTTCCGTGAAGGACTAAAGAATGTTACCTCTGGCGCCAATCCCATGGACCTAAAGCGCGGAATTGATAAAGCAGTCGAAGAAGTAGTTGGTCAAATCCGGAAAATGAGCAAAGACGTCAAAACACGTGAAGAAATCGCCCAGGTAGGCACTATTTCTGCTAATAACGATAACGCTATTGGTGAACTTATTGCCGACGCAATGGAACGAGTTGGAAAAGATGGTGTAATTACCGTAGAAGAGGCGAAAGGAACAGAGACAACGTTAGACGTTGTTGAGGGTATGCAATTCGACCGCGGATACTTGTCGCCTTACTTTGTCACAGATCAAGAGGGAATGACTGCAGACCTTGAGGACGCATACATTCTTATATACGATAAAAAGATTTCTTCAATGCGCGATTTAGTACCTGTTTTGGAAAAAACTGCACAATTAAGTAAACCGCTCCTCATTATCGCCGAAGACGTAGAAGGAGAGGCCTTAGCCACGTTAGTTGTCAATAAAATCCGCGGAACTATCAAAGTTGCCGCTGTAAAAGCTCCTGGCTTCGGAGACCGTCGCAAAGCAATGCTCGAAGATATCGCCATCCTAACTGGTGGTCGAGTTATCTCGGAAGAAACTGGGTTAAAGTTAGAGGGTGTTACACTGGAAGATCTAGGACAAGCCAAGCGTGTAACTCTGGACAAAGATAATACGACTGTCGTAGAAGGCGCAGGTAAGAATGCGGATATCCAAGGGCGCGTAGGTCAAATCCGTCGCCAAATCGAAGAAACAACCTCAGATTACGACGGTGAAAAACTTCAAGAACGGTTAGCTAAATTAGCTGGAGGTGTTGCAGTTATCAACGTCGGTGCTCCAACTGAAATTGAAATGAAAGAAAAAAAAGCTCGCGTAGAAGATGCGCTCCATGCTACACGTGCAGCCGTAGAAGAGGGAGTCGTACCTGGAGGTGGCGTCGTATTTTTAAGGGCTCAAAAATTAGTTGATAAATTAGAGTTAGAAGGTGATGAGGCCGTCGGAGCCCAAATCATTAGTCGGTCACTTGAGGAGCCACTTCGACAGATCTCTGCAAACGCTGGAATAGAAGGCGCTATTGTCGTCCGAAAAGTTTGCGACTCAAAAGGCGCAAACGGATTTAACGCTCGAACTGAGGCCTACGAAGACTTACTAAAAGCTGGTGTCGTTGATCCTGCGAAGGTCTCAAGAACAGCATTAGAAAATGGCGCAAGTATTGCTTCACTGCTACTAACCACAGAAGCTCTTATAGCAGAAATCCCAGAAAAAGCAGCTCCAGCTCCAGGAGGTCCTCCAGGGGGTGATATGTACGGTGGTGGTGGTATGGGCGGTATGGGTGGTATGGGCGGCATGATGTAGTAGACATACATACGAATACGAATAATAAAAGGGTAGAGGCTTAGGTGTCTCTGCCCTTTTATTATTTTGTCAAAGAAACCCGCGATAGATTCCACGCGTCCCATTACCATAAACTATAGTCTTCTGGATTTCGATAAGAGGAGCCATCGATCACAGCATAACGCAAACCTTCCAATTTACTCTTCCCTGCCTCTCCAGAAAGACCTACATTTTGCCCCTTTATAACCCATTCGCCTTCACTAACAAAAACGTGACTCAAATAACCATAATAGGTCTCTAAAGAATTTCCAAGATCAATAAGAATTTGTTGGCCAAATTTTTCATCGTAGTTGATTCTACGTATACTTCCATTTGCTGTAGCGGCTACTGGAGTACCACGAACTCCTGAAATAAATATAGTTCCTCTAAATTTCGTACTCTGTTCAACAATAGCCCCATTCATAGGCCATATCGAGGGAACCGATTCGATATGACTCCAACGTAAACGTTCGAATACTGGGAAATAGGAAGATCTATATACGCCTCCCATCCCAACCTTATCATTACCTAAAATTGAGCGCAATTTCTCGTTATTCTTTTTTAAACGCAACAACATTTGTTCTAATTCATTTATCTTTTGTTCCTGAGATCTGAAGATTGAAACTTCACGTTGTAAGACTGCTGTTTCATCCTTCAAACGCACTGCCTCAAAGATTCCATATAAACCAAATCCAAGCAAGACGCTACAAAAACCCAGAATTGTTATCATTAACCAAAGGAAAATATGTCGCAATTTAAATTCATAAGGCTTTTTAGCTTTATCGGGTATGATTAATACTGTTAAGCTTTT
>MDTG01088972.1_pt1 | contig 12531 bp, 13 predicted proteins | sample 811421 | NCBI WGS metagenome assembly MDTG01 (sample SAMN05326645, study PRJNA326480) | marine metagenome | isolation source: seawater | place: Pacific Ocean: South East | collected 2011 | reverse complement strand
TTATTGAAATTATTACAAATAAAATCGAGAGTATCATATTTCTTTTCAACATATCTTTAATTTAATCACTAAATGAACATAATATGTATGTATGAGTATTGAAGAAATAATTTATCCAGGTTTCAATAAAAGTTTAAGTGAATTAAATTGTATCAATAAAATAAACAACAATTTATATGAAGTATTAGATTTTACAGATATTGAGTGGGTTCGTTCTGCTTTGAGTGAATCCGCTGTCGCGCTAGATAAGGATGTTAAATTTGAATTTAAAGAGCCTTCAGTCGATCAATTAGATAAAATTCTAAGTCAAGTTGGAGCTGATAAAACTCCAGACCAAATAAAAGATGCATTTAATGACGGTAAAAGAGTTATAGGGATATCGTCTGGGAAGGGTGGTGTTGGTAAGTCAACTGTCACTGCATTGTTGGCTCTTGCGTATGCAAGCAAAGGAAAAAAAGTAGGAATTGTAGACGCTGATATTTGGGGTTATTCAATTCCTAAAATATTAGGTGCAAAATTTCCACCAATTCCCTTTAGTAATCGAATATTTCCTTCAAAAATAAATGATCTAAATGTGATTTCAATGGAGTATTTTGTAAAACAAGATGAGGCTGTAATATGGAGAGGCCCAATGTTACATAAAGCTATTGAACAGTTTTTATTTGAAGTAATTTGGGAAGACATTGATATTTTGCTTATCGACATGCCTCCTGGTACCGGTGATGTATCAATATCTCTCTCTCAGCTATTAACTTTCTTTGAAACAATAATTGTTACCACACCTCAATCTAATGCAACTCTTGTAGCAGAAAGAGCTGGAATAATGTCTAAAAAAGTTAACTCAAGCATAATTGGTGTTATTGAGAACATGTCATTTATGAAGGTAAATGAATCAATTATCTATCCATTTGGTGAAGGGGGAGGTTCTTTGCTAGCTGATAAATTAGATGTCCCACTAATAGGACAAATACCACTTGATAACCTAGTTGCTAATTACTGTGAAAAAGGAAGGTTGCAAGATATTTCATCGGACAAGATTTTTGAGGATATTGTTAAATTTTCTGACAAAATAGACAATATCGCACCAAAGAAGAAACCAATAAATCTAAAAATTAATTAATAAAGCAAAAAGCTGAAAGAATGAGACAATAGTAACCAAAGTACTGAAGTTTTGAGTTCACTGTAACATTAACAAGAATTCTTATAGCCACAAGACCAGATAAAAATGCAACTATGGTTGGAACAACCATCTCCATATTCACATTAAAAGATGAATCAATAAAAGTTAATAACCATGCTCCAAAAATAGTAGGTATTCCCAAAAGGAGTGAAAAGTATATAGCCTCAGTTTTTTTTATTCCCAGATACATTGCCGTTACAAGAGTTATTCCAGATCGTGATACTCCAGGAACCAAAGCTAACGCCTGTGCAATTCCTATTATGAAAGATTGCTTTATAGTTATCTGATGAAATGACAAATTCTTTTCAATTTTTAAGTTTCTAGAAAATAATAGGATTAACGATAAGAATAAATAAGCAACACCAGTTATTTGTAATATATTCTTGTTTGAATCAATTATATCTTGAAGAGGAGAGAACAGACCAACAACTACTGCTGGAATTAAAGCAAAACTAAGTATTTTTATAGAGCTTATAAATATTTCATAGCTAGAAAAAATATTTATAATTCGGCTTCTATAAAAAATAATTATCGAGAGTAGTGTTCCAACATGTAGAAATGCGATGTCGTATGTATTTAAATTAAGAGAATTATTAATGGATGAAAGAATTACTAAGTGTCCACTGGAAGAAACTGGAAGAAATTCCGTTATACCCTGCAACATGCCTGCAAATATTTCGTACATATACTTACTTTATACTAGCTAGGTGCCAGCCGCTACAACTAGAACAGTTGTAAACACTGTATTTTTGCTTATTTTCCAATTCAAGCCAGCCCCTATTCTTTCTAGCCTCAATTTCAGTTTGAAACCTAACTTTTGATTGACAGTTATTTTGAGACATTTTTATTCCATATATTGATTTACCTTATTTATTTTATCGTCTGCTTTCTTTAAAACACTTTTGAATTAATTAAGTACAATTGATGATATGTTCTACTTTATATTTATAGTTAGTTATTTACTGGGCTCAATAAATTTTGCAATAATATTAGCAAAATATAGAGGCATAGACATTAAAAATGAAGGTAGTGGAAACCCCGGTTCATCAAATGCCCTAAGAGTTCTTGGCAAAAAGTATGCGTTTGGAGTTCTTATTGGAGACATGCTGAAGGGAGCTTTGTGTGTCTTTCTTGGTTTGCAGTATATTGATTCGGTAAACCCTATTGTTTTTGGGCTAGCCAGCGTCATTGGACACTGCTTTCCACTATATTATAGATTTAAAGGAGGAAAGGGTGTTGCAACTTTTCTAGGGACGTATTTAGGATATCTAGTTCTTGTTCCATCTGAAAGTTACTCTACAAATTTTAAAATATTAATATTTGTGACTCTTTTAGGAACTTTTGTCCTAATTGCAAAGGTATTCAGAGTTTCTGCGATAGCTAGTTTAGTTACGGTAATTATTTCAAGTTATTTTATTATTTCTGAGAAAAGTGACCAACTTGTCAACATAATGACTTTATTAATTATTTTAATTATTATATTTCAGCATCGGGCAAACCTTAGAAGATTAATTGAGGGTAGAGAAAATAAATTTTAAACTAAGAATATATATGTATTTTTATGTAATATTGAATTAGAAAGTTGAGGCAGGGCAATGAGTTCAACATTTGTATTAATTAGTTTATTACTATCGTTATCGATGGCTGTTTTAGTGCCTGAAATTCAAGACTCAAAAAAAGCAGTATTTTCATTTTCACCACAATATGACTATATGGTTAATAAACAAAGAAAAGGGTTTTTAACAATAGGTTTACTTGCAGTTTCAACTTTCTTTATTTCAATTCAAACTTTGTCAGTCTCATTATTTGTATTTCATTTAATTTTAGATGTGACATTTGGAGTTTATGCTTTTTTGTCATTTAAAGTAAGAAGGACAACCACACTTCAAAATACACTCATGAATTCTAATTTAGATAATATACCTGATTATCAAGAAGGGTTTCTTCAAGAAGCTGGTTAATTCACAAATTCTTATTTAGTAATTCAAAGTTTAAAATAAGAGTGAGTAACATTAAAGATTACTGTTATGAACTATAAATATATCACCGGAGAAAAACTTTCATTACCAGAAAAAACTGGGTGGGAAGATGGAATGCTCTTACAGGATATTTATCCAGATTCTTCCTTTGTAAGTGGAAGTAAAAACCCCCAAAGCATGAGGATGAAGCCAGTAATTAAAAATAATTTAGTATATGCAAAGTATATTTTTGAAGGCCGTTTTGCTGGTGGTCCAGGACTTGTTCATGGTGGAATTTTATCTGCTGCTCTTGATGACCTTATGGGGTATTCGACTGTAATTCACAACAGAATGTGCGTCACTGCGAATTTAGAAGTAAATTATTTAATACCAGTTCCAGTTGAAGAGGAGTATGAATTATTTGCATGGGTGAAAAAAATTGAAGGTAAAAAAATATCTACAGAATCAATTATCAAAAAAGGTGAAAATGTCCATGTTGAATCAAAAGGCTTATTTATAGATTTGGGTGAAAATGCTTTTAATCATTTTGCACCTCAAAAAAATTATCCTTAAGCTAAATTTTACTCATTAAAAAGTGGCTCGTGGCTTGAATTGTCAACATTGGATTTACTCCAGAACATCTCGGAAATATTGAAGCATCCGTAATATAAACATTCTCGAGTCCATGAACTTTTCCATCTATATCAACCACTCCTTGTTCTGGGTTAGGGTGAATTCTAGCTGTTCCCATTTGATGAGCAGATCCAAGTAGTAATCTATATTTTTGATTTTTAATTCGCTGAACATTACTGATAAACATTTCGATATTTTCTCCACTGTTACTTTTCCAGTGCATTGTTGGTGATGTTGCAACCATAATTTCAGTCGCGCCTGCCAAGTAGTAAGATCTTACTAAATCAATTAACCCTTCTACTAAGTGTTGGTGATCGAAATTATTAAAATCATAGCTCCAAAGAGGAGTGCTATCTTTCCTATGAATAATTTTTCCGCTACTTGTGTCAGAGGTCAAAACTATAGAACCGGACCAATAATTGTAATCTTTAATAAAGCTATCAAAAGGATCCTTATTATTAGGAAAGAAAGGAAAAAATAGGCTTGGATGCATAGGTAGGCCCTCAAGTAAATAACCATAATTTTTATTTTTAAATAATGAGTCTTTTGAATAAATGCCTTGCATACTTCCAGCCCAAGGCTTTTGTTCGCTCTCAAATTTGCCAGCTACCCCAGAAACAGGATGTAGTTTTAAGTGATTTCCAAGGTGCTTGTTTTTAAAACCACTGTTTAAAAGAATGCTTGGCGTATTTAGTGATCCTGCAGATAAAACAACTTTATCAACTCCTATTGTGTGAACTTCAGAGTTGTGCTCGACTTCAATATGGGTAGCTCGATTGTTCCTAAGTATAAGTTTTTTAATCGCAGTGTTACTAAAAATATTATTTTGATCAAATTTATCTTTTCCAAACCAAGTAGTGTATGAGGTATTTCTACTTCCGTAACCACACCCAAAAGTACAAAATCCACACTCTAAACTGTGCGAGTCACTTACATTTGTTGGGATGATTTCATAGTCAATATTGTTTAGCTTCATTCCCTTACTGAGTTCAACTTCCTTTTGAGGAATATGATTGTTGCTGTTGGAAACATTCAATTCCTTACTTACATAATCTAGACTTGTTTTAAATTCTGTTGAGTTAAAGTAATTTCTTTGCAGGGACAAGCTATCCCATTCTTTTAATATTTTTTCAGGAGTTCTTAATGAAGTTGTCCAATTAATACTAGTTCCACCACCGATACTTTTACCCGCAAGAAGCAGGACATTATATTTTTTGGTTTGTTGCATAGCAAAGTTTTCGTAAAAATTGTGATATCCAAAAGTTTCATTATTTGTCTCATTATTTAAGAAACTCCCTTTGTCAAAAATTCCAACTTCATAATTATCTTTAAGAACATTTGCTGCAACACCGCCACCGGAACCACTACCAATTACAGCAACCTCCAATGCTTTTGGAAAAGTATTAATTTTTTTGTGAATGTTATTATTTTTATATTTCGGATAATCAAAATAGTTATAAAGAGTGCTTGAACCATTTAGCGACCTTGCTGTACTTAATCCAAAGAGTGCTGTAATTGAAACTCCAAGTTTTCTACTCAATACAATCCTAGATTTCTGAAGATTTGTAAGAAATAGTGATATTTCATTATTTTTTAGAAAAATCTTTCTTACCCCAAAAGAAAACAAGAACAGAAAAAGTTTTAGTTGATTAATTTCTGACTTATCAGGATAATTTTTTAAGATAAATAAAAAGTATTCTTCTGAATCTTTGATTTCTGCCTCATTAAAATTAGGATATAAATTCGAAAAAATATCCTTAAAGCTTTTACTTATCCTTTTATCCATAAGGTTATTTTAGTGATTAGCTTCAAGGGAAGTTTAAAAATTAGTAGATAGTTCTATTTACAGTACATAAACAGAAAAGAGAACTCTTTTGTTAGACCGTTATAAATCTAACGAATTCTCTTTTCCTCAAAGATAAGTAAACATCTACTTAACTTTGTTATTGAAACAATAAATAGATTAAATTTTTATGAGTAAAGTAATAAATTTAAAATTTATGATTTAATTACATAAAGTTAGTGTTTCATTCGGTATCTTTAACATGTGAATGAAAAACGTATCAACTTTTCAACTACAAAGATAAGAACGATATCTGATTGTCCTGCTTCGTATGAAAAGGGTAAAACATTAACTCCAAGAACTAGCCTGTCTCGATGGGAGAGGCTTAATGATGCCATTGTAGAATGGTTGATTAATGAAGCGCCTGAAGAAGTAGCTATAAGAGAAGCTGAAAAAAACTTTTCTTACTTTGACAAGTTACAGCAACGGATTTTAAAAGACTTATTTTCAAGATTTAGAGATATATATGAAAAAAATAATAGTGAAATAAATGTGGACTACCCAAACTCCAGTGTTTCAAAAATAATTAATGACGAAGAGGTGTTTATAAGCGCCTATACACAATACGAAATTGCTGACAAAAATTCTATTGAGTACATCAAGTTAAAAGTCGGCAAGACCGGAGTGAGTGATTTAGATAAGGCAATTGTACAAAAAACTAAGCTAGAAAATGAAACATTCTATGTAGCTGACCTTCAAAATGGTGAGTTAAGTGAAATTGAGTCTGTAGATGATCCCGAGACAATAATCACAAAGAATTTTGATATTGTTAACAATTATTTGTCAGGCTCAAGGGAACCAACTCCGGGCAATCACTGCTCTATGTGTAGTAGAACAGCTGTATGTGGACAATACCCAGTCATTGATGGAACACGAACTAAACAAAATTATCGCGGTATTTTGATTTCCAAAACAAATTTACAAAATAAAGATAATTGCGAAAGGCAGCTTGCATGGAAGACATTGTTTCATATTCCCAAAGAAGAGAAAGAGTTTGATTCATATGCCGGAATAGTAGGAACAAAATTTCATGAATACTCACAAAGCATGCTAGTTAACAACAAACATCCTCAAAAAGATGGGGAGCTAGAGCGTCTAAAGGAATTACTTCAAAAAGAAGATCAAGATATTAGCGAGCAGATATTAAAAAAGTATCAACAACTCTTAAGTGAAATCAAAGGATATGAAAAGTTAGATATTACATTAAGCGAACATGCTTTGGGTTTCACATGTATTACAGATGGTACAGTCTTGAATGTAAGTCAAAAACTTTATGAAGGTAAAGTGGCAACTACATTTATGGGTAAAGCAGATCTACTTGGAAGACTTGATGGCGTTCCTTTAATTATTGAGCTAAAGACAGGAGCTCAGTTACCGGAGCACTCTATAGAAGCAAAGTTATATGCATTAGGCGCATTAATACAGACAAAGGAGGATGAAGTCGTAGTACTTCATATATACGCTAACGATAAAGAAAAGAAAACTGTAGAAAGAAGATTTAATGTTAAACAATTCGATTCTTTGCTTGAAGAATTTCAATCAATAGCAGAAAAGATAGGTAATTGGGATCCTAGTAATTCTTTACAGCCGACATATACGGTTGGAGATTGGTGTAATTTTTGTGATTTTCAAAATACATGTATGGAATTTAGATAAGCTTATCTTTAGATGAAAATAATAATATAATCATCACTATGGATTTATCAAAAACTAATTTTGAACTTGTTTCAAAGGCCTATAAAAAAATCCGAGAAAATATGGAAGTTTTAAGGAGTAGGAAGAACGCTCCTCTTACACTTACTGAAAAGTTGCTCTTTGGACACGCAAAAGACATCAAGTCTATATCTTTAGAAAAGGGTGAAGACTTTGGTGACTTTTTACCTGATAGAGTTGCTATGCAAGATGCAACTGCCCAAATGGCTATTCTTCAATTCATGCAAGCCGATTTACCTAAAACAGCTGTACCCACAACTGTACATTGTGATCATTTAATTCAAGCCTACGAAGGAGCTAACAACGACTTACTTGTTGCTAATAAGACACATAAAGAAGTTTTTGATTTTCTAAGGTCGTCATCACAAAAATATGGAATTGGATTTTGGGGACCAGGTGCAGGAATTATTCATCAGGTTGTTTTGGAGCAGTATGCTTTTCCTGGAGGAATGATGATTGGAACCGATAGCCATACTCCAAATGCCGGCGGGATAGGAATGATTGCTATTGGTGTTGGCGGGGCAGATGCAGTAGATGTAATGGCAGGAATGCCATTTAATACCAAGATACCTAAATTAATAGGAGTCAAACTTACTGGCTCGCTAAATGGTTGGACGGCACCAAAAGATATCATATTAAAAGTTGCTGAAATATTAACTGTAAAAGGTGGAACGAATGCAATTGTTGAATATTTTGGAGAAGGTACAAAAACCATTTCAACTACAGGTAAAGCAACAATCACAAACATGGGAGCAGAAATTGGTGCGACTTGCTCTATTTTTCCATTCGATGAAAAAGGTAAAGATTACTTAATTGCTACCGATAGAAAAGATTTAGCTGATCTAGCATTTGAAAATATAGATATTCTCACAGCTGACAAAGAGGTTATTGACTCACCAGATAAATTTTTTGATCAAGTTATTGAAATTAACCTTAACACTTTAGAGCCCCATATCGTAGGTCCCCACACACCTGATTTAGCAAGACCTATTTCAAAACTTAAAGATGATGCGAGCAAAAACTCCTATCCAATGGAAATCTCCAGTGCTTTGATAGGGTCATGTACAAACTCTTCTTATGAAGATATTGGTAGAGCTGCATACATAGCCAGAGAGGCTGCAAAAAAAGGTTTAAAGTCAAAAGTCCCACTTATGGTAACTCCAGGATCTGAGCAAACTAGAGCAACAATAGAAAGAGACGGATATCTTAAAGACTTGGAGGCAATAGGAGCAACTGTTCTAGCCAATGCGTGTGGTCCGTGCATTGGACAGTGGAAAAGAGATGACATTAAAGAAGGGGAAAGTAATTCAATAGTCTCATCGTACAACAGAAACTTTCCAGCTCGTAACGATGGAAATGCAGAGACCCTTTCATTTATTGGCTCACCAGAAAGCGTTATAGGGCTGGCACTTGGTGGCTCATTAGATTTTGATTTCCTTACTGAAGCTTTAATAAATGATAAAGGTGAAGAAGTAAGGCTAACCCCACCTGTTGCTGATGAATTACCATCTGAGGGTTTTGCTCAAACTCTAGAAGGATTTATACAGCCATCGAACTCTAGCGAAGAAGTAGAAGTACTTATAAATCCTAATTCGACAAGACTACAGATTTTAGAACCCTTTAAGGAATTCAATGAAAACAACTATCAATCGCTCACAGTTTTAATGAAGGCAAAAGGAAAGCGTACAACCGACCACATTTCTCCAGCTGGTAAGTGGTTGCAATTCAGAGGACATTTAGAAAATATATCTCAAAACCTTTTCATCGGAGTAAATAACTCTTATGCGGAGGAATCTGGCATGGGTAATAATTTACTTACAAATGAAACCATGTCTCTTCCAGATTTAGCAAAGAGTTACCATGAAAATTCAGTTAACTGGGTTGCTATTGGAGATGAAAATTATGGAGAGGGTTCATCTAGAGAACATGCTGCTATGGAGCCAAGATTTAGAGGTTGTAAAGTTGTAATTGTAAAAAGTTTTGCAAGAATTCATGAAGCAAATCTAAAAAAGCAAGGAATACTGCCATTAACATTTCACAACAAAGATGATTACAACTTAATCAACCAAGAGGACAAACTTACCATACAAGATCCATCAAACTTAAAACCAGACAAACAAGTTATTGTTAACATAGAGAAACCAGATGGAGATAATATTTCAATAACTACTAATCATTCTTTGTCTGATGAACAAATAACATGGTTTAAAGCGGGTTCAGCTTTAAATTACATTAAGTCCAATTAATGGAAGAAATTTCAAATAAGCTTAGCTCACTTCGACAAGAGTATGGCAATAAAGAATTAGACATAATCAATCTTAAGGAAAATCCAATTGCTCAATTTAAAGTTTGGTTGGATGAAGCTATAGAGATTAATGCTAATGAGCCTAATGCTATGGCAATTTCAACTGTTTCCAAAGATAATAAACCTCGTTCAAGATATGTTCTTTTTAAAGACTTAATTAGTGATGAACTCATATTTCACTCCCATTATGAAAGCCCAAAAGCTATTGAAATATTTGCTAATCCAAATGTATCTGGAATATTTTATTGGCCAGAGATACATAGACAAATCAGATTTGAAGGTACCTGTAAAAAAGCTTCATCGGAAGTATCAGACGCATATTTTAATTCCCGTCCTAGAGGAGGACAGCTTAGTGCGATTGTATCAAGACAAAGTAAAGTAATAAAGAATAGAAAAGAGATTGAAGAAAAGATAAATATACTTGATAAACAATATGAAAATCTAAAAATTGAAAGACCCGAAAATTGGGGCGGTTTTTCTATAAATGTCTTCTACTGGGAATTTTGGCAGGGTAGAGATAATAGAACTCATGATAGATTTTCGTACTCTAAGCAAGATAATAATTGGAAAATAGAAAGGTTGTCACCATAAACATGAGAGAAATTAAAGTAACAAAAGATTTTATTAATTCTAAAAATACTTCAGTGCTCTATGAATCTGGAAACACAAAAGTATTAATAACTGTTTCTATATCTGACAGATTGCCTCGATGGTTAGAAAATTCTGACTCGGGTTGGGTAACTGCTGAGTACAGTATGTTACCTGGGTCATCTGGTAGTAGAGTCCCAAGAAAGTCTTATGAAGGAGGAAGGTCAAAAGAAATATCTAGATTAATTGGAAGATCTTTAAGGTCGGTATGTAATTTGAAGCTTTTAAATGGATACTCCGTCACAGTTGACTGTGATGTGTTAGAGGCTGATGGGGGAACAAGAACAGCTTCAATCAATGGTGCATGGATCGCATTAAATGATTCGTTCAATAAATTAGTAGAAAATGGTGAAATGAATCAAAACCCGTTAGTAAATCATGTAGCTGCGTTATCAGTGGGTATTGTGGATGGAGAGTACATTGTTGATCTGGATTATAAAAATGATTCTAATGCGGAAGTAGATCTGAATATAGTCCTCAATGACAAATTCGAAATTCTTGAGATTCAAGGTACAGCCGAAAAGAAACCTTTTTCGAAAGAAGATTTAGATAACTTATTTGATATTACTAAACCAGAAATTGAGAACATAATTAATATCCAAAAAAGCTGATGAAGATACTTCTTGCAACAAAAAATAAAAATAAATTTGAAGAAATTTCTAAAATATTACACGACACAGGAAATTTTCACCAAGCGGTGTTTAAGGATAATCTTATAGATGTTATTGAAGATCGAAATACAATCCTAGAAAATGCGAAAAAAAAAAGCTTTTGAAGTATATGACAAATATAAACTTCCAGTAATTTCTGATGATTCAGGACTATTTGTCGATTGTCTAAATGGTTTGCCAGGTCTAAGGTCTAAAAGATATGCTGGTAGTAACGCCTCTGATCAAGAAAATATCGATAAGTTGCTTAAAAATCTGAATAAAGAAAATAAAAATAGTGCATACTTTCAGACTGTTTTGTATTTCTTTGATGGAACGAACGAAATAACCACAGAAGGAACCTTGGAGGGTAGAATAACACACATGCAGAGAGGTAAAAATGGATTTGGGTATGATTCAATATTTGAATACGGAGACAAAACTTTGGCAGAGTTAACTTCTCCAGAAAAGAACAAAATTAGCCATAGAAGAATTGCAACTGAAAAATTAATAGGAATATTGAATGAAGACATATAAGTATATAATTTTCTTATTTGCATTCACACTCTTTTCGGCTTGTGAGGCAACTTGGACAATGGAAATAGAATTAAATGAAGATAATTCTGGAAACTACAGAATAGCTGTTCTTTTAGACCAGGAGGCACAACTTTATGCTGTAGAGACAGGACAAACTTCTATTGGTGGCTTAAATGCAATCCTTACATCAATGCCTGAGGGTTTTGGTTCAACAATTTATGAAGATAAAGATAAATTAGGTATATTAGTAAGAAACAATTTCAGCTCAATTGAAGAATTTGAAACTCAGCTTGAGGTTTTAAGAAAAGATGAAAATACCGAATTATTGTTACTTCCAATATCCGACATTTCAATAGTGACTGATGGGTCCGAGAAAATAGTCTCAGGTTCTTTTGCAAAGATTTTAAATGGGGCTGATGAGGAAATTGAAGGCATAGAAGATATTTACTCTGGAAGTCTAAGTATTAAACTTCCTGGAAGAATTGAAGAGCCAAAGATTGAAAATATAAACAACAATACTGTAATCTTTCAACATTCAGGAATCCTTCAGCAAACCTTTTTCATGTCATCTAACACACAAGAACTCCGAGACGTATACATAATTGGAGTCCTATTTTCATTGCTGGTACTTGGTTATATAATTGCTAGACAACGAAACAATAAGAAGTAATATTGAAACATGATGAATATCATAATTATTAATTAAGGACAGCGAGATAATCGTTGTTACCCTTGCATGGCAGGGGTTTTTTTTTAGACATGAAAATAGATATATTTGACACAACTTTAAGAGATGGCTTTCAACAAGAAGGGATATCTCCCTCTGTAAAAGATAAGCTTGCTATTGCTAAATTACTTGATGATTTAGGGGTAACCTTTATAGAAGGTGGTTGGCCTGGTGCATCACCAAAAGAGGAAGAATTCTTTAGCAAAGCTAAAAAAGAACTTAGCCTCAAGAATGCAAAATTAGTAAGTTTTGGTTCCACAAGAAAGTTAAATGCAAAAGTAGATGAAGACCCCCAAGTTAAAGCACTTATTGATTCTGGAACCGATATTGTTTGCATAGT
>MDTG01083634.1_pt1 | contig 12531 bp, 7 predicted proteins | sample 811421 | NCBI WGS metagenome assembly MDTG01 (sample SAMN05326645, study PRJNA326480) | marine metagenome | isolation source: seawater | place: Pacific Ocean: South East | collected 2011 | reverse complement strand
TCTAAATTGTGTGGACATTGATTCACTAAAACACCACCACCCTCTCCCGCCCAAGTAGCTCGCCAACCACCAGAGTCATAATAACTCTGGGCACGAAACCAGTTATTGATTATGTAAATCGTCCGCCGAATCTCGCCAAGTTCACCAGATTCAACTAAGTCCTTAAGCTTCTGATGATCAGAGCGCGTTCGCTGGTTAAACATAACTCCAAATACTCGATCACTTTGTTCTGCTACTTCATTCATTTCGCGAACCTGTTTTGTATATACTCCGGCAGGTTTCTCACTCATAGCATGCAGGCCATTTTCCAACGCACTAATAACCAACGGTGGATGAAGATAATGTGGCGTTGCTACGATCACTGCATCAACACAGTTCGCAGCAAACAGTGCTTCTGCAGAATCAAATTTGAGTATATCTTCTCCAAAATTTTCGTTTACGGCCTCAAGACGTTTGGACTCTATATCACAAACTGCGGTTAATTTAGCACCAGATATTTCTCCTCGCGCCAGATATCCGGCATGATTGCTCCCCATCCCACCCAATCCTATGATTCCGATACGCAATCTACTCATTCTTATTCTCCCAAATTCAATGAATTATTTGTATTCTTTAAAATTTTAAAGATTTTTGAAAAAACTATTAAAATCATAAAATTTTCTTATGAGATTAATTTGCTTGATACAAGTTTTGAATATTAGATTTCAAACATAAATACTCACAACGTCCAAAAATGTAAATGGATAATAAGTTAAATGAAAGCTCTACGTTTTCTCCTGAAAAATTCATTTACCCGAACCATTGGCCCCTTTGTTTTAGTCATTTTTTTTTCAATAACGATGACATTTACCAGTGTACGAACCTATGTGTTATACGGATCTTATACTGGACTCACCGATCATTTCAATACTATCGGTGTGATTTTCATTCTTTTTTGGATTATCTGTGCTACATTTTTATTGAGATTACTCAGTCCCATTTTTTCTATATCCCCAAGAACTTTCGCCCTAACATATGCAGGATTAATGGTAGCTACGGTTTTGCCTTCTATGGGATTCGGTGGATACTTTATCCCATTAATATCTGGTGTATTCTATTACGCTACCCCTGAGAATAATTGGTCAGATATTATCTGGCCTCATATACCTCAATGGATAGTACCTCACGACACCGAATTGATACGCCAACTGTTCGAAGGAATTGATTCAGCTGAACCTATTCCATGGAGTATCTGGATCGAACCTCTCTGTTGGTGGAGTATTTTTATGTTTTCTTTCTTTCTAGTCAGTTTTGGACTTATCGCACTTGTTCACAATCAATGGTCCCAAAGAGAGAGGCTTGTATATCCGTTAGCTACCGTTCCACAAATACTCACAGATAGTTTAGAAAAATCTTCCTCCAAAATATTAAAGCAAAAACTCCTTTGGTTTGGTTTTTTCATTGCGGCTATAATACCCATTATCAATATGCTCGACCACGTTTTCGATATCGAGATAATATCTAATTTCAATATTCCAAGTGGTCAAATAACTATCGAATCATTGGGCCTAAATTATCAAACGAACTTAGATTTCTTGGTACTTGGACTAAGCTATCTCGTGAACCTTAATATACTCGGAAGCGTTTGGCTCTTCCACCTACTTCTTGGAGCTGAGGCGTCATTTTTGAATTTCGTAGGAGTGACTTCTTCTCTCCCAGCCCAACCACATTCTCCAGCTAATGTTCTTCTGGGACACCAACAAATCGGTTCGCTTATTTGTATTGTCGTTATATCTGTTTGGAAGAGCCGTGATTACATAAACGAACAATGGAAAATAATTTCGGGAAGAAGAACAAATAAAACGAATCTTGTTTCTCCACGTTTGGCTTGTATTCTGTCTATTACAGGAATGGTATATATGACCGGATTCCTTTACTCATCCGGTTTAGCCTTAGGTTGGAGTATGATTTTTCTTTTTCTTTCGATCACTATTTTTTTCGGTATAGCAAGACTATTAGCCCAGACAGGAATCGGTCGACTACGAGCCCCAATGTCTATACCCCCCATACTGACGAATACTGTCGGATCAACAGCTATCGGTTCACAAGGAATCACTTCTCTGGGCTTGAGTATGGTTTGGACCGCCGATGTGCAATTATTTTTAATGGGTACACTGTCACATGCTTTCAGGATATGCGAGCCAAAAAAATTACAAATAAAAGGGAGCCATCTTTTATGGTTTACTTCGGTAGCAATGATCATTGGACTTATAACAACTCTGGTATCCTACTTATACCTTGGTTATAGACACGGACTTATTCATGGCTATTCATGGTACTTTGTTATTTCTCCACAATATCACTGGTCTTGGATAGCATCTACTATTACAAACCCACATCCAGCAGAGCTAACTGCTTGGATTTTCCTTTCACTCGGGGCCCTATTTTCTGGAATACTTTCATTAGCTTCCTATCAGTGGGCGGGTTGGCCAATACATCCAATAGGATTAGCAATAGGACTTACCAACACTATTAGTATCGATTGGTTTGGTGTTTTTCTAGCCTGGCTAATTAAGTTAATTGTCTTGCGTTATGGCGGGATTTCACTTTACCGAAAAACATTACCCATCTTTGTAGGTCTAATTTTAGGAACATGCGTAGGGATCGGTGGGTCAGCACTTGTTTATGCTTTCTACTTCTTTTGACAAACTAATTAAAACGTAGGAGCATCTGGACTTATGAGTTTCTCATATTTTAATTCACTCCAAAAATCCGAAGGGATTTCATGCTCGATTAATTCGATATTTTCATTCAATTCTCTAACAGATCTCGTACCAGGTACAACAGAAGCAACACTAGGATGACCAAACGGAAATTGTAATGCTGCAGACCGCAAGGGAACATCGTGTCTTTTACAAACTAATTCCATTTTCAAGACTCGTTTGCTAACAGCTTCAGGAGCAGGTAAATAATTATACATAGCGTCATTTGTAGATCCCGTAGCCAATATTCCCGAATTATATGGTCCGCCAATTATTATTTTAATCGCACGTTCCTCGCAAAGAGGAAGTAACTCTTTGAGAGATTCCTGTTCTAGCAGAGTATAACGACCAGCTAATAAAAAACAGTCAAAATCACCATCACGCGCAAAATCCGACAACATTTGCCACTGATTCATCCCAAGACCAATAGCTTTCACTACTCCTTCTTCCCGAAGTTTTGCAAGTGTTGGATATGCACCATCCATAACCTCCTTATAACGGCCTGAATCACCTGGAGACCAGTCAAGCTCGATACTTTTTGATTCATCAGGATCGTGGATTAAAACTATATCCAGCCTGTCCGTTTTCAACCTTGACAAACTAGACTCTATTGAACGCAATGTACCTTCCTTTGTAAAATCAAAGGTCGTAGAAAGTCGCGGCACATCAACAAATGGAGTCTTTTTCACATCACTCTTGGACTCCGGCACCAACATATAACCAACTTTAGACGAAATCACGAAAGAATTACGGTCATGACCGCCAAATGCGTCTCCTAAACGAGTTTCGCTTAAACCAAAACCATACAGTGGAGCAGTATCAAAATATCGAATACCTTGGTTAATAGCACTATCTATTATAGACTTAGCGTCCTCATTACTGGAAGCTGAGTACATATTACCAATAGCAGTTCCACCAATTCCCAGCCGCGTAATCTTAAGATCATTAGTTCCAATATCTTTCGTGTCTGTAGCTTTCATAAATACTCCTTAAAAAATAGGTATCTTATTCCCGGTCTCACCCGTGAAGAAGTCAAAGAAAACCCAAAACCCTGAGACAAAAACATGTCCGAGAATAAGTCCTAAGAAAAATGGCCGTAATCTTCTAAAAAGCCTAACTCCACCATATTTTAGAATAATAGCCTTCAATGTCCAACCAATAAAAATACTGAACCATGTGAAAATAATTGTTAACGTCGCACCTATTGGAAAACCCAAATAATGAACAGGCCACCACAAGAAATGGTGACGAGCCCACATGAGGCCAGCCATGATCGTGCCTCCAATTATAGAAAAACCATATCGCGGACCGATTTCAACCCAATCTCGCAATGGATTAGTTGGATTAGCAATTTTATGAGCCGTATCACTATGAATAATCTCACCAAATCGATTATAAAACCACCAATCTAAATTTATTGCTCCATAGGCATAACCCATCCAAACAACCATGAACATAGATCCAATAAGGCCAACTGTAATCGAGAGAAAAATAGCCCAGAAAAGAGGTCGGCCACGCACTCCACCGGCATCTGCAAGTTTTAAACTATTTATAGTCGAAGCCATTATCATCGTACGTAAATCTCCAGCCCAACTGAACGTCATTCCAAGGCTTATCAATCCTCCTGGAGTAACAGACTCAGTTCCTACAGCATGAATCACAAAGGGTTGTGCCGTCATTTGAGCTCTGGCAAAACCCAAACCTCCTTCCGCTACGATACGAGATAGACCATAAAAAACACAAAATGCAACTACCAGAAATATTAATGAAATCCAAAAAGGTATACCCGAAATACTCAACCAAATTAAAGAGTACAAAGAAGACCCGATTAATAATAAAAATGCACTGCGATAGGATAATATCTCTGATTCGTCATCAAGATCTCCCTTAGAGAACGCTTTATGCCATGTAGCACGTAAATGAGAGCGACTATTCCATAATCCGTAAAAAACAAGGACAAGCATTGCCCCCATTCCCTGATACGCGACTGATATGGACCCTTCCATAAATAGATCTCGTCTTCCAGGTATTGAATATCCAAATATGTTTTCGAGTGTGATTTGCCCCATAGTAAACAAATGAAATAGCCAGATACTCATCCCAACATCGAGACTTAAAAAATATGCCAGTCCTAAGGCAACAAAATTTACATTTGTCTGCAAATTAAGGGCACCACCAAAGAACGAGAGCGAATTCCGTAATCCTATCGATGGAATAAATGGGAAATAGTGATTTAAAGCATTTGTACTGAAAATGATGACCGGAATAAAAAAACCTAACCACATTATTGGATTCTTTAAAAATGAATTAAAAAAAGAATCGTCTCCGCTTTCCTCCGTCATGTCAAGCGGTAATTGCAGAAGTGGAAACGTTAGACGGTCATATTCTACCCACTGCCTTCTCATTATAGACATTATACTAATCATCATAGCATAGATAGCAAGAATGAAAGAGCACCATGCTATCAATGGGACTATCCATGCATTCCAAGGGATTGCTTGACCTTTAGGAATACCCTCGAAAAGATATTTAATAGCCATTGGATCATTTGGAACGAGCCAATCTTGGACATGAGGATGCAATAATTGCCCCCAATTATTTTCCGGAGTCGCATAGTAATAGAGACCGGGCAACATCGCCACTAAATTACCCGTAAATCCCCACGTAGGAATGGCAGAAGCTATAATCATCATACAATATATCGTGATTAATTCAGACCGATTGAGAGACCATGACCTATGCATTAGTTTTAAAGTTGGATTTAAAATAGCTACAATGATAAAAAACAAAAAAATAGCTCCAGCCGTTATATAATCCGATGACATCCCAGCTGTAGCCATGGCTAAACGAGCGTAGGCAAAAAACACATTTATAACTAGAGAAAAAAACGCTCCTAAAATAAGCGCGCGCTTTGTAAGCATTGCGGACATATATAAAAACTTTGACCTTTGTCTAAATAGGATTATTTATAACCTGCAAAATTTGGCTGAGCAATACCAGTTTTTTGTATAAAATTTTTTTATAAGTAATCTATTTAAAACTAAAAAATTGAAAGTATGAGGAGAAATAGATGCTTTTACAACTGATTTTCAGTACAATTCTAACGATTTTCCCGATTTTTTCCCCAGCATTATGTCACTCACCCGAGAATCAAGTATTTCCGATATTCCAATTTCCCGATGAAATGGTTCCAGTTATGGATGGACTTTTCTCGGACTGGGATAAGATCCCATCAGATTATATTATCGATTATACGCCTCACGCAGAAGTTCATAGAGATAGCGCTGATCACGATCTAAGCGACCTAAACATCTTTAAAGTGATTGTAGGTTGGAACGACCGTGCTAATCGGCTGTATTTCTTAGCTGAAGTATATGATGATCGTTGGAGATTTCAGCATACAAATACTGACTCTCTTGATACGCCAAACAGTCGCATGACAGGAGCACACGTTCATGGATCTGACATTTGGGAAATAGTTATTGATGCCGATCACGCTGGCGATAAAGTAATCAATTTTTCTGAGGAGCCTGACGCTGAATTTCGCTATCGTAGTGCTTATACACAAAATTATCATTTATACATGCCTCCGTTAAACGGACATTATTGGCATTGGCTTTGGGGAAAAGCTCTTTGGACCAAACGCGAAGAATTTTCCGGTATGGGTTGGGGTTACCTTGAGAAACACAGAACAAATGATTCAAGCTCGAAAGACGATCTCAAACATTTAGAACCGGGTCATGTCACATATGAATGTTATTTAACGCCCTTTGATGATCTCCATCCAGAAGGTCCACAAAAAAGCGTCATCCATGATTTGGAGGAAAACACAATAATTGGTCTAAGTTGGGGATTTATTGACGCAGATGACCAAGAAAACGGATACGACGCTTTCTGGTCATTTAACAAGGAGGGAAAAATTTACTGCGACGGTCAATTTTTAGCCGATTTTCGCTTAATGCCAATCGATGAAAGAACTTTCGAAGATTAGTAAACCAAAGAAATAATTCTTGAAGTTGCTGCTTGTTCAACATTAGCACCTTCGATATCTGTGTCTACTTTTATTCTGATAAGATAATTCCCTGGAGGGACGAGATCGCCTGCAAGATTTCTGCCATTCCAGGACATACTATATTGACCTGAGCTAAATTCCCGCTGCTCTGAAAGCGTTTGTATTAATCTACCGTCAAGATCATAAATACTTACAACCGCTGGGCTATTGTCTCCAACTCGAACAACATTAAAGCGGAGTCGCATCAAATCGTTGACATCATCTCCATTTGGCGAAAAAACATTTGGTTCAACAACGACTTCAGTAAGCAATCGGCTATTTTCAGCAGAAGAGACTATAGTCGTAGTGTTCCCCAATATACTTTCCACAGCATTACCAGGATCTACACGCTGCCAAGATCCCCCATTAGCGTCACCAGTATTTCTCAAAGAAGCTTTAATTACCGCTCCAGTAAGGTAAAGTGACGTCCGGAAATCCAAACGTAAAACTTCAATACCAGACCTGGGAACAACTCTGGCGAAACGAATATGAAGCGAATCCGTTCCAGTAGGCAAAATTTCAAGGTCTTCCAACGATACAATATTTGATGCTTCATTTTCAAATTCTGAAGATCTACCACCAAACACATCAACCGGACTAAGTACCATATTCGATGGTGCTACAAGTAAAAGCTCGTCAAATCCATTGTCATTTCTGGCAAAATCTGGTTTTACGTACAAAGAAAAGTTACTTTCACGTGCCAACTGCTCGACACGAGAAGGCGAAATTTCACCTACAACACGCTGAGCAACAGGACTCGCAAAACGTAAGCGAATACTCCTCAAAAGCGGCGTTTTATCAGGGTCCGCAGATTCTAAAGTCGCGCGTACCATTAGAAATTCGCGCGGTGAAGGAGAACTGATAACACTCCCCGCTTCATCAGCATAGTATTCACTCCAATCACTCCAATCAGACCCTGCCACCTGTTCAGCGACAATTTCACCTTTAAAGATCGAGAGTAATTTTCCATATGCTGCTTCGGAAACTTCAATACCCGAACTATTGAAATAATGTAATATCTCTCCAAGTTCATTTCCCGTTCTAGTCTGAATGTTTACCTTAGTGCCTGGCGGAGTATCAGCGTCCCATTCAATCGAGAGCAAGTTCCTACTTCCCCCAAGCCGAATAAGATCAGAAACCATAGAAATTTGGGGCTGATATCCCGCACCGTAAAGTTGAAGTTCAGAAACATCAGCCGTCGCCGCACCACCAGTAACTTTAATGTTCCACTGCAATCTTGCGAAACGGGCTTTTACAGGATCAAAGTCACTACCATCATGTAATTGACCTCCCGAAGCAGTATTAGATATGAGATTCAATCTACCAGAAGAACGTTCAGCTTTCGTAATCCATTGAATACTACCGTCGGGTGCAAGAGTGCCATCAGAAAATTCTAACCGATAACTATCGAACGTTCGGGCCCCGTTAAATGAAATTCTGTAAGAATCAATCCAATAATAAGCGCCTAAATCAAATTTGACTTCAGTATCCGGATTTGGTTCTGCAGAAGGCTTCCCATAAAAAATCCTATTAAATGTTTCATATTTCCCATCAAAGAACTTACTGAAAGCTAATGGCTGAGTTGCGTTAGTCCCAACAGTTCCACCTCGAGAAAGTATACCCGATATAAGCTCATCACCTTCGTTCCAAACCTCAAATTCAGCTAACCTCGGTAATTCTTTACGAAAGAAACGAATGCCACCTTTCCTATCTTCTTCAAGCAAATCATATAGACTCTTATCTACTGGTAACAGTCCACCTTCCGGCTGTTTTTTATAATATTGAACTTTTCCTTGTAACTCGAGGTCGCTTTCATATTCTTCCTGGCTTACTTCATGAGCTAAATCACCTTCAGTGTTAGTCACCAGCAACTGTACAAAACGAACAGGAGTAGCGCGAACAGCTGAGCTCTGGTTAGATAAATCAATTTCAAAGACCCTCTGCGATTTATTCTTACTCAATGTACGCAGGACTGTAGAAAATGCCGGGACTCCCGATCCCTTTAACTTAGCCGGTTCCTGACCATCTGATATTAATACCTCGAAAAGAGAAAACGGATCCCCTAAGCCCTCTTCAACAAATTTGACAACTAATTTTTCTGCGAAGACTATGCGACCCAAATCGATTACGAAATACCACTGGGAGGCTAAATCGCGATCTGAATCTGCTTCCGCAGGTTGCCAATATGTCGACATGTCTCCATCAAGTGCCTTAAAAACATCCCTAACGTTCGATCCACCTGAAATTGCGTCATCAAGAACGATATCTTCAGTATCTTTACTATCTAAGTTTGGAGGCGGGTTATAGCGTAAATACTCTACGATGTCAGCAACGGCATTCGTCTTTTTTTCAATAAGCTTAGCCGAAACCTCACCAGACGGAGAAATTAAAAGGGTATTTGCAGGAAAAAGCCAATTCTGCCAATGGCTCTGACCACTGATAATGACCTGATTGTTAGAAACTCTATGCCCGCTATTTTGGCTTAATGCCGTATCGGCCAAAACTGCCCAACAAAGTATCACAGCCAAAAATAGACTGCAGCTTTTGTTCAGGTTCAACACTATAAAGCTCCTCCCATATTAGTACGCAACAGATAGAGCTACCTGGCGTATATCTAAACCTCTATCAGCTTCTACACTGATCTGCACAAGATACAATCCAGGTGGAAGTCTGCTACCGTTTGATGTTCCATCCCAGGTAATAGAGAAACGACCACTACCTGATACTCCAGACCAAAATTCACCAAGCGATTGGCCCGACAAATCATAAAGTTCCGCCTTTACCGGCACGGCTCCCGACAGATTCAATAGATCAAATTCTATCTCAATCGTATCGTTAATATTATCACCATTCGGGGTAACTATGCGTCTGTCTAAATGGAGTGTGTTAATCGTTTGCATTCCAAATTGATTTAAATCAACGCTAATTCTATCGCTATCATCCAGTTGATCCGCATTTCCCGCGACAATTGACTGTGGTACTTCCAAAGGACGCTGAGCATCTTTTATACGACTCGAAAATACTGTACCGAACTGAAACACCTCAGCCGTAAAATCTACTTCTATGAGTTCCCCAGTCCTCTGAACATCAATTCTGGGAATGCTAACAGAAAAATGGTCCTCGGCTATCTCATCTTCAAATTCTACCGCCAATCCAGAGATCCGAACAGCATCGACAGAAACAGCTCTTGCAGGTGTATCAATCTCAATAGTATCAAAACCTAAGTCATCGGTTTTCAGATTCGGCCTGATTTTATAGGTAAACGACTGAATTTGACCTGGAGCAACTGATGTTGGGGTAATCTCAGCCTTAGCCTCCGATGCAACTGGGGGAATCGAAACCGCAAATTGTACGTAGTCTAAGGCTGCCTTATCCATACCATTAGTTTGTATGTCAGCTCGAAATTGCACATACCTTTGCGGTCCATCGCCCAACATTCGTCCTTCCGAAGAAGCAAAGTCGTAGGATGCACTCCAAAACGCCCAATTTTCGGTATCGTGGGTCATTCCGGCCTTTTCGCCACCTTTTAATTTATTGTATGTCGAATAATTAAGCGCACGCCCTCTTGAATCAAAGCGGGTGCGTTCGCCTCCTCGAAAAGTACTGCGCCAATATAAATTGGGGTCTTCATCTAATCCACTACGCATTGTTAGGTCAACTTTAGAGCTATCCTCAACACTTCCCGACCAAGATATTTGTCCCAGACTCGCTAAAGCGCCTAAATCTATAACATTGGAGACATAATTTGAAAATGGGGCATAACCATTGCCATAAATTTCTAATTCTGCTAATTCCCAAATACCTCGAGTATTCTCCTTAGCACTAAACAACAATTTTTGTATTGGTACTCTTGGAAGGTCTAACTCTATAACGGAATCCGTATTTTCAGTTATATCATAAACGATATCAAAATCCAAGTCACTTCCGCGTTGACCTATGACGTATTCCCTAGTTCCTTCTTTTAAGGGGTCACCATCATTCATCCCAATTTTGAAACGTTGCACAAAACGATCCGTTAGATGTTTGTCACGGGGGTAAAATTTTATTTTTTCCAACAACAGCCTAGCTCCAAAGTCAAATGTTAGCGACTTTGCATCTGGGCCATGCGAAGCAAAATGTCCGTCGCCCAGATATACCGTGTTATTGTCCTTATCAAAAATAAACAAGTCATCGTCTGCAGCTGGTCCCCATCCGATCCATGTGAGATTTAGTATTCTGCCACCTTTATCTCTCATACTCGTAACTAAATTTTCTGTTGGATCTAGTTGTAACGGTATTAGCGAACCTGATGTGACTTCTAATAACTCTGAAGAGCCTTGTTTTGATGCTTCTAAATCTTCCCAAGGCATTTGAATAAATTCAAAATCGCCAGCGATCTCTGGCTGAGGAAGCCCTTCGCCACCGATCCGGTAAATAGTTAATGCCTGGGCGCTCCCAATATAGAGAATTTGACTATAAAGTATCAGCAAAACCAATTTATTTTTCATATTCACAAGATCCTGTAGCTGCGAGGAATGGGATCTACGCCCAAATAAACTTTCCCTAATACTTGACATCGTAAAAGCTAAAATTTAAAAAATAAAACATGTATAAAAAAGAAAAACGAGGGACAGATCTCATGGACCCGTCCCTCGTTTAATGCTCAACAACAACGCAGGATGAATCTATCGATTCATCGATGCTTTGATGTGGCCCCAGCTATCATTCTCAACCGCTGTAGCCAAGGCAGCCTCGTCTAAAGGCATGAGGACAAAGTCAGCAAAAGATCCGGCATTGCCGAATACATCGCTTGCACCACCCAACGACCATTTTACAGTCCAAGGTGTGGTATCCTCAGCATCTTCTGGGCCATTATCATTGTCGACGATCTGTAGACCAGCTCCGATAACATCAAGCTCTACAAAGTCATGCGGAACACTTAATTCAGGTCCGTTATAGTTAAAGTCATCCCATGCAACGGTGTACCATTCTGCCTGGAAATTAGCTTCTCCACCGTGAGCTCCGTCCAAGTTAAACGAATCCTCGCAACACTGGTGTGGCTCATTACCATGCCATGTAGAATTCGACATCCAGAACCAGCTCCAACCGAAAGGAGCAAGGGCAGGCCAACGATAGTGAGATGTCTGTGAAGATCCACCGTTGTATAAGGCATTTTCTTCATCAGTCAAATCAGCAGAAATACCAGCACCACCAGAGTGGAACCAACCGCCGGCATGATCTGCGTCGACACCAATCTCAATCGAATCATCTTGACCACAGCAACCAATACCACCACCGTCACGATCCCAAACATCATCATAACGATCGTATACATAGTAAAGACGATCAGTTTCATCATTCCAACCCATTGCAAAACGAAAGTAAATATCAGATCGATCTTTTTCTCGACCAACATCACCTTCACCGGCAACCATGTCTGGATCATCAAGATCAATCCACAACTCGTCAGGCACAGCGTCCCATTCGGAAATATCACCGTCGAGTACTGGAAGATTGTTGCTCGGCCATTGGAATACTCCGAACACGCGCCCCTCAGGAATATGAGCGAAAGAAGATGAGCAAACACCCACCAACGCTAACATCATAACAAATTTCTTCATTATTCGACCCCCTTTGGATGAATTGAAGATTGTATTAAAAAATATAACATGTACAAAGATAACAGTCGTACTATTTTACAATTTTTAAAAACTAAACAATTGTGAAATCCCTTGTCAAGAGAAATTCTAAAGTGCTTTT